>ENA-ORPD01002897-ORPD01002897.1-human-gut-metagenome-genome-assembly--contig:-NODE-2897-length-9781-cov-2.108369_pt1 | contig 9781 bp, 8 predicted proteins | sample MGYA00242143_ERZ509076 | MGnify/ENA primary metagenome ERZ509076 (study PRJEB26280, sample SAMEA2338706) | human gut metagenome | biome: human gut; feature: human-associated habitat; material: faeces... | reverse complement strand
AAGCCGTGACCTTGGGGGCCGGCGAGATCCTTCTTACGAGTATGGATGCCGATGGGACCCAAGATGGGTTTGACCTTGACCTGACGCGGGCGGTTGCCGAAGAGGTCCCGGTTCCTGTCATCGCCTCCGGCGGCGCGGGCAAACTGGAGGATTTTTACCGTGTCCTGACTGAAGGCAAGGCGGACGCGGCCCTTGCCGCGTCGGTCTTCCATTATGGAACCTTCCGTATCAAGGAAGTGAAGGATTATCTTTCAAGACGCGGCGTCGTCGTGCGGCGCTGAAAAGGGGGCCTTTCCTCATAACAGGGGAAGGGCCCTTCCTGCGTCTTCTGCAAAAGCCCCGCGTCAGGGCCTAGGAAACGTGATACAATAGGAACAAGAGGTGTTTCTTATGAAAATCGATATCAGTCATTTGAAATTTGATGAAAGAGGGCTCATCCCGGCCATCGTCCAGGACGTGACGACGGACAAGGTCCTTATGCTCGCTTATATGAACGGACAATCCCTTGCGCGGACCGTAGAAACTGGCTACACCTGGTTCTGGTCACGGAGCCGGCAGGAACTGTGGAACAAGGGGGCCACAAGCGGCAACCTGCAGAAAGTGAAATCCATCGTTTATGATTGTGACGGTGATACGCTTCTTGTGAGGGTCGTCCAAAAAGGGGTTGCCTGCCATGAGGGCAACTACTCCTGCTTCAGCTATCCGCTGTGGAACGCGGGCTCTGGTGAGAACTTGCCTGTCACGTACAGCGACCTTCCCACAGTTGTGGATGAACTCTACCGTAAACTCACCAATGAAATGAGAAACCGCAAGGATGGTTCGTATGCGGGCTATCTTTTTGAGTCCGGGGAAGACCGGATCCTGACCAAACTGATGGCGCACGCGACGGCTTCCCTCCTTGCTTCAAAGAATGGAAATCCCGACGGTCTTGTTTACGAGATGGGCGATTTATGGTATCATTGCTTGGTACTGCTTGCTTACCATGGCATTACGCCCGCCCAGATGCTTCAAAAGATGGGCGAGCTGGCAAAGAACAAACAACACGAGTGATCGTATCATTTGGAGGCTGATCTGATGGCTAGACTTTTTGGAACCGATGGTGTCCGCGGTATTGCGAACGCTCATCTGAATGCGGAACTTGCTTATAAACTGGGACGGGCAGCGGCCCAATATTTTGGCCGTGAAGTGAAAAGCCCGAAAATCATCATTGGCCGGGATACGCGGCTTTCGGGGACCATGCTTGAATCCGCTCTCGCGGCAGGTATCTGCAGTGCGGGCGGCAATGCCCATCTTCTGGGCGTCATCCCTACACCGGCTGTTTCCTATTTGACGGAAAAACTGGGCGCCAGCGCTGGTGTTGTCATTTCTGCCTCCCACAATCCCTTTGAAGATAATGGCATCAAGTTTTTTGCTAAGACCGGTTTCAAGCTTCCCGATGCCGTGGAAGACGAAATTGAAGCCATTGTGAACCAGCCCATTGACTACACAAAGACCCTGACAGGATCTTCTGTCGGCCGCGTCATCCAGGAACCGGATATGGCCATGGAATATATCCAGCACATTGTGGCCTGTGCCGATACAAAACTGAATGGACTCAAGGTGGTCAGGGACTGTGCCAACGGGGCCAACAGTCAAGTGGCCCCTGCCATCCTGCGCCTTTTGGGAGCCCAGGTGATTCCCATCTATGACCAGCCCAATGGCATCAACATTAATAATGGCTGCGGGTCCACCCATTTGGAAGCCCTTCAGAAGAAGGTTGTCGAAGTGGGAGCGGACTGTGGCATTGCCAATGACGGTGATGCAGACCGTTGCCTGGCTGTCGACGAACGGGGCGAAGTCCTTGATGGGGACCAGATCATGCTCATCTGTGCCCTTGATCTGATGAAGCGGGGAAAACTCAAGGATCAGGTTCTTGTCACAACGGTCATGAGCAATGTAGGCCTTAACAAGGCCATGAAGGAACATGGCGGGAGTACCGTGAAGACCGGTGTAGGCGATCGTTACGTCCTTGAAGAGATGCTTGCCCATGATTATAAGCTCGGAGGGGAACAGTCCGGCCATATTATTTTTGGTGACCTTGCTAAGACCGGCGATGGCATGATGACCGCTGTTAAACTTCTTGGCTGCGTTGTGCGCCAAAACCAGAGCCTTTCTGAATTGGGTGCCCTCATGGTCAAATATCCGCAGACCCTTCTTAATGTCCGTGTTGCCAATAAAACGGGCTGGGAAAAGAATCAAGCCATAAAGGACGTGGTCAAAAAATTTACGGATGAACTGGGTGAAGACGGGCAAGTCCTTGTCCGCGCATCTGGTACGGAACCGCTGATCCGGATTATGGCCCAAGGGGAAACGCAGACCGAAACAGACCGAATCACGGAGTCAATTGCCGAAGTGGTTCGCCGCGAATTGGCTTAATAAAAAACGAGGACCCTGGAAAAATCGTACTTTTCCAAGGTCCTTTTTATCTTTTTCGAGAATCTCCCGCTTTTATATGCGGGGGAGGTTCACAAGCCCGCTTCTTCAAGGAAACGGAAGATTTGACGGAAATAGACATCTCCCAAGGTATCATTTTCTGCATGCCGCCCACCTTTGATGAGCAGTTCCTCCTTTATTGGGGACGGGCTCTGTGCGGCAAGGTCATTCATCATGTGGGGCGGAATGAGTTCATCCCGTGAACCATGGATGAAGAGAATCGGAAGGGTGCTTTTTTTGACCTCCTTGATGGGGGAAACGTCCCGCAAAAAGACGCCTGTACGGATTTTCATCAGGAGATTCGCTCCCTCAATGATAGCGCTGGGGTAGGGGATATCGAGGTCTTCCATGCGTTCTTCAAGGAGACGGGATAGGTCACTGTAGCCGCTGTCTTCAATGACGGCCTTGACATTTTTAGGAAGGGGCTCTCCCAGGGCCATCATGACATCACTTGCACCCATGGATTCGCCGTGCAGGACAATGCGTGCCTTAGGGTCCACGGCTGTGATTTCCCGGGCCCATTGGGCCACGTCCTTGCCTTCAAGGACGCCCATGGTGAGGTAGGTTCCCTCACTTTTTCCCGATGCCCGCATATTGGGTGTCACGACATGATAGCCCCTTTTTAGATAATAGGGAGCGACGCCCCACATAAAGCGTTCATTGCAGCCGTAGCCGTGAACGAGGATGACCCAGCGGTGGCTTTCTCCTTCCGGCAGGAAATGGGATCCTACAAGCTGCAGCCCGTCAAAGGATTGGAGTGTCCAGATTTCAGTTGGGGCCAGGGGGGCATTGGGCTGGTTCTGGGGATCTTTGTTGGGGTAGGGGTAGATTTCCTCAAAGGCCTGGGGCGGCCCCCAAGGGTCCTTGGAATTGCCCCGACGCAGGGCATAGTCCACATATCCCATCCCTTCACGGTATAAAAAGCCGCCTCCTATGCCCATCATCAGCACGATAAGGACAAGGAGGAGGTCGATGATTTTTTTCAAGATGATGCGTCTCCTTCTATTTTTTTCGCATCCCATTGTAGCGCGATTTTATTCAAGACGGTAGTGGGAACAGGGGATTGTCACAAAAAATCCGGATTTTTATTGTGCCATCTTGTAAAAAGTGACAAAATAGCCGCTGTTCATTTTCTTGTGACAGGCATGTTATCAAGAAAAATTTTCCAAATTCCCTTGACAAGGGATTTTGTCGTGGTATAATGAGCACAAATTCAAAATTGCCATCGGTCATGCGAAGGACACGTCATCAGGGCCACTGTACAGAGAGGTCGGAAGCTGAGAACGACCCAGACGAATGATGATTCACCACCTTCAAACCATCGGCTGAACCCAAAAGTAAGCCTGATCGTATTACCTGCGTTAAAGGTACCGAGTGGGTCCCCATATCGGGGATCAATCAGGGTGGAACCGCGAGCATGTGCCCGTCCCTATGTTAGGGACGGGCCTTTTTTATATCCCCTGGCAATCAAAAGGAGGAGTTTTTATTATGGCAAAGATCAATGTCAGTCTGCCGGACGGCAGCAAAAGAGAATTTGAAGCAGGCATCAGCCTGCTGGATATTGCCAAGAGCCTCAACCAGAAACTGGGCAAAACGGCGCTTTTGGCAAAGGTCGACGGTGTGAACAAGGACCTTGCTGATTCCTTGGACCGGGATGCTGCTGTTGAATTCATTACGCCTGACAGTCCGGAAGGCCTCCATGCTATCCGTCATACGGCTTCCCATGTCATGGCCCAAGCCATCCAGCACCTTTTCCCGGGAACCAAGTTTGCCATTGGTCCAGCTATTGAAAAAGGATTCTATTATGATCTTGACAGTGAGCACGTTTTTACGCCCGATGACCTGAAAGCCATCGAAAAGGAAATGGCGAAGATTGTCAAGCAAAACCTGCCCGTTGTCCGTCATGAAATTCCCAGAGCCGAAGCCCTTGCTAAATTCAAGGCAGAAAATGAACCGTACAAGGTTGAACTCATCGAAGACCTGCCGGAAGATGCTGTCATCAGTACCTATTCCCAGGGCGACTTCACGGATCTGTGTGCGGGGCCTCACTGCCCTTCCACGGGCCGGGTCAAGGCTTTCAAACTGATGAGCATTGCCGGTGCCTATTGGCGCGGCGATGAAAAAAACAAGATGCTCCAGCGCATCTATGGCACGGCTTTTGCCAGCAAGGAAGACCTGGAAGCCTATCTCCATATGCTGGAAGAAGCAGAAAAGCGTGACCACCGGAAACTGGGCAAACAGCTTGGTCTCTTCATGCTGAGCGACTACGGCCCTGGCTTTCCTTTCTTCCTGCCAAACGGCATGATCCTTCGCAACGAACTCATCAATTACTGGCGTGAAGTTCATCGCAAGTATAACTATTATGAAGTTTCCACGCCGATGATCATGAACCGCCAGCTTTGGGAAACGAGCGGTCACTGGGATCACTATAAGGAAAATATGTACTTCACGAAGATTGACGGCGAAGATTATGCCATCAAACCGATGAACTGCCCCGGTGGCATGCTGGTCTATGACAGTGAGCCCCATTCCTACCGTGACCTGCCGCTGCGTGTCGGTGAACTGGGTCTTGTTCACCGTCATGAACTGTCCGGTGCCCTTCATGGTCTGTTCCGTGTCCGCTGCTTTACCCAGGATGATGCCCACATCTTCATGATGCCTAACCAGATTGAAGACGTCATCCAAGAAACGATCCGTCTTTTCGATGAGGTCTATGCAACTTTCGGTCTGACGTACCATGCAGAACTATCCACGCGTCCGGATAACTCCATGGGCGATGACGCTACGTGGGAAATGACGACGAACGCCCTGCGCAAAGCTATGGATGACTTTGGCCTGAAATATGTCGTCAACGAAGGGGACGGCGCTTTCTATGGTCCGAAGATCGACTTCCATTTGAAGGACTCCATTGGCCGTACGTGGCAGTGCGGTACGATCCAGCTTGATATGTTGCTTCCGGAAAAATTCAACCTCACCTATACGGGAGAAGATGGACAGAAACATCGTCCTGTCATGATTCACCGTGTTGTTTATGGATCCATTGAACGCTTTATTGGGATCCTCATTGAAAACTATGCCGGCGCCTTCCCAGCTTGGCTGGCTCCGGAACAGGTCCGCGTCATGCCGATTACGGACAAGTTCAATGAATACGCAAAATCTGTCGTGGACAAGATGGAAGCCCTTGGCATCCGTGCCCACCTCGACGACCGCAATGAAAAGATTGGCTACAAGATCCAGGTCAAGAAAGTTCCCTATATGCTCGTTGTCGGTGAAAAGGAAGCTACGAATGGTACGGTGTCCGTCCGCAGCCGCAGCGAAGGCGAGATGGGAGCGATGGCTGTTGATGAATTCATTGCCAAACTCCAGAAGGAAATCAAGGAGAAAAAATAAGTTGACAGACTGCTCTATCTGTAGTAGAATATCCGAGTAACCAAGTAGAGGCCACCTGCTTCTCACCTTGCAGCCTAAGCTCGACAGGGTCTATGATATGTTCGTTTGACGGGTGGACTTTGGTTCGCCCGTTTTTCTTTTACTTTGAGGTAAGTGCCGGGATTGTACTTATCCATATTCTGTGGAGGTGATCGTCATAGCAAAAGATGAATTGAGGATCAATGAAGAGATCCGCGCTAGGGAAGTCCGCGTTAATACTGTCGATGGGGAGCAGTTGGGCATCATGCCACTTGCCCGTGCCCTCGAGCTTGCTGCCCAGCATCATTTGGATCTGGTTGAAATTGCTCCGAAGGCTAAGCCGCCGGTCTGCCGAATCATGGATTATGGCAAGTACCAGTATGAACAGCAGAAACGGGAAAAAGAAGCCCGCAAGCGTCAAAAGACCGTTGACGTAAAGGAAGTCAAACTGCGTATCCGCATTGAAGAACACGACTTTGATGTCAAGACCAAAAATGCCATTCGTTTCCTTGAAGGCGGAGATAAGGTCAAGGCCACCATTATGTTCCGCGGCCGTGAACTGACCCACCCTGAACTGGGAGAGGAATTGCTCAATAAAATGGCTGTAAAACTGCAGGACATTGCAGTCATCGAAAGAAAACCGAAACTGGAAGGACGCAACATGGTCATGATTGTTGCTCCCAAAAGTTCCAAATAATAAGGAGGATATCCATTATGCCTAAGATGAAAACCCGCAGATCTGCGGCTAAACGTTTCAAAGCTACTGCTACCGGTGAATTCAAGCGTGCCAAGGCTTTTAGAAGCCATATCCTGGAACACAAGTCTCCGACCCGTAAGAGAAACCTGCGTAAAGCTGCCTTGGTCCATAAGACTGACCATGAACGCGTAGCTAAGATGCTGCCTTACGCATAAGACTGGTATTGAGAACGAAGGAGGATATGGAAAATGGCAAGAATTAAAGTTGGTGTAACTGCCCATAGACGTCATAAACACATTCTGAAGCTCGCTAAGGGCTACAGAGGTTCCAAGAGCAAGCTCTTCAAAAAAGCCAATGAAACCGTCATGAAGGCGCTGTACTACGCTCGCCGTGACAGAAGAGCCAAGAAACGCGAATTCCGTCAGCTCTGGATTGCCCGTATCAATGCTGCAGCCCGCATCAACGGCCTGTCCTACTCCGTGTTCATGAACGGCCTCAAGAAAGCCGGTATTGAACTCGACCGTAAAGTTCTGTCCAACATGGCCATCTTCGATAAAGAAGGTTTCGCCGCTGTTGTTGCCAAAGCTAAGGCTAGCCTTGCTTAATTAGCTTCAGACACGCAGGTTTCAAGCCGATTTCAGTGCTTTGAAACTGCTAAAATACCTACAAAAGCCTGGTTTGATATGCCAGGCTTTTGTTTTTTCAGGTTACTAAAAATCCAACTGACCCAATATGGAAGATCTCAGTCTAATCATTCAATCTGCCAAAGAGGCTTTTGATCAGGCCGCAACGCCGGCAGCCCTGGAAGACGCGAAAGCTGTCTATCTCGGCAAAAACGGTTCTTTGACAGCATTGCTGAAGGGGATGGCAAAACTGTCCATCGAAGAAAAACGCGCTCGCGGAGCCGAAATCAATAAAGCCAAACGTGAAGTCGAAACGCTGCTCAATAATCGACGCGAAGCTTTGGCCCGCGAAGAACTTAGCCGTAAATTGACCTCTGAATCGGTCGATATCACATTGCCGGGCCGCACATTCGGCAACGGCGGTATTCATCCGGTCATGAGAACCTGGATGCGCGTTGAAGAAATCTTTAAAACCATCGGCTTTGATGTTGCCGACGGCCCTGAAGTTGAAAACGACTGGTACACCTTTACAGCCCTGAATAATCCTCCTAATCATCCGGCCCGCAGTATGCAGGATACGTTCTACGTTGACATGAAGGATGAAACCGGCAAGCAGCTTCCGTTGAGACCGCATACCTCTCCGATGCAAGTTCGCTATGCCCGTCAGCATAAGCCGCCTATTAAAGTTATCGCTCCAGGGAGAACCTATCGTGTGGACTCTGACGCAACGCACTCTCCAATGTTCCATCAGGTCGAAGGTCTTTGGATCGACGAAAACATCAGTTTTGCCGACTTGAAGGGCGTATACGTTGACTTCCTGAAGCGTTTCTTTGAAACGGACGACTTAATCGTTCGTTTCCGTCCGAGCTACTTCCCGTTCACTGAACCGAGCGCTGAAGTGGACATGATGTTCACCAGCGGCCCGAGAAAGGGAAAATGGCTGGAAATCAGCGGCTCCGGTGAAGTCCATCCGAATGTGGTCAGAAACTTCGGATTAGACCCGGAACGCTACATCGGTTTTGCTTTCGGTTCCGGCCTCGAAAGACTGACCATGCTCCGCTACGGAATCGATGACCTTCGTCTTTTCTTCGAAGGCGACCTCCGCTTCCTCAAACAGTTCAACTAATCGGCGAAAGGATAAAAATGTTATTTTCAGAAGAGTGGCTGCGCCATTACATCAATCCTGCCCTCAGCAGCGATGAGCTGTGCGAAACCCTGACGATGGGCGGCCTGGAAATCGAAGGCGCAGAACCGATTGCGCCGGCCTTCACCGGTGTGGTCGTTGCTCAGGTATTGACCTGCGAACAGCATCCGAATGCAGACAAACTGCATGTCTGCACGGTGGATATCGGTAAAGAGGAACCTGTGCAAATCGTCTGCGGTGCTCCGAACGTTAGAGCCGGAGTCAAGGTTCCGTGCGCTACCATCGGCGCCGTGCTTCCGGGCGACTTTAAGATTAAAAAGGCCAAACTCCGCGGTGTCGAGAGCAACGGTATGCTTTGCTCCAGCAGAGAATTAGGCATCAGCGAAGATCATTCCGGTCTGTGGATTCTTCCGGAAGACGCCCCTGTCGGTGAAGACATTGGCGTCTACGAACGTCTTGACGACAAGAAGATTGAAGTCAAAGCAACTCCGAACCGCGGTGACGCTTTAAGCGTGATCGGTGTCGGCCGTGATTTGAGAGCGCTGACCGGTGCCGAGCTTTCCCTCCCGGATTTCTCTCCGGTTCCGGCTACCTGTGACTGCGTTCACGAAGTACGCAATGAAGCTCCGGATCTTTGCGGACGCTTCGCCGGCCGTGTGGTCTGCGGCGTCAATGCTAAGGCTCCGACTCCTCAGTGGATGAAGGGCCGTCTGGAGCGTTCCGGGCAGCGTTCGATTTCTGCATTGGTGGACATTTCCAATTACGTCATGCTCGAGCTCGGCCGTCCGACTCATATTTTTGACCTCGATAAGCTTGACGGTCCTCTGACCGTTCGCTGGGGTAAAGAAGGTGAGAAAGCCGAACTCCTTAACGGTCAGACTGTTGATATCGATCCGTACTTTGGTGTGATTAGCGATAACAACGGTATTGAAGCCATCGGCGGCATCATGGGCGGCGATCATGCTGCTGTTTCATTAGACACGAAAAATGTCTTTATTGAGGCTGCTTTCTGGTGGCCCAAAGCCATTCAAGGCCGCTGCAGAAAATTAAACTTCTCCACGGACGCTGCTTATCGCTTCGAGCGCGGGGTGGATTTCCAGTCCAACGTGGACCATATGGAATATATCACTCGACTGATTCTCGAGATCTGCGGTACCTCTGAAACGAAGGTTGGTCCGGTTGTCGACGAAATTGAAGAGCTTCCGGTTCGCGAGCCCGTTCGCATGAGAGCTGACCGCTGCAGAAAAGTTATCGGTGCAGATATCTCCGACGACAAAATGGCCGAGTGCTTTACTCGCTTAGGCTTCTCTTTCAAGAAAGAAGGAGACACATTCGTTGTGGATGCTCCGAGCTATCGCTTTGACATCGAGATTGAAGAAGACCTGATCGAAGAAGTTGCTCGCCTTTACGGTTATCAGAACCTGACGGAAATTCCTC
>ENA-ORPD01002892-ORPD01002892.1-human-gut-metagenome-genome-assembly--contig:-NODE-2892-length-9791-cov-2.634039_pt1 | contig 9791 bp, 11 predicted proteins | sample MGYA00242143_ERZ509076 | MGnify/ENA primary metagenome ERZ509076 (study PRJEB26280, sample SAMEA2338706) | human gut metagenome | biome: human gut; feature: human-associated habitat; material: faeces... | reverse complement strand
TTTTTTCGATTATTTCTTCTATTGAATTTAATTCTGTACAATCCAATTCTTGTTTTTTAAATTCCAATTCATCCAATTTAATAAATTCTAATTTATTTCCTAATTTAGAAATTTCTCCTGTTACCATTCCATGTTCACCCAATTCATCAAATCCCATTGCTATGGTAGAACCAGGATATATTATTTTTCCATCATTTTTAAAATTATTTTTGTGTATATGTCCTAATGCAACATAATCAAAACCTTTTTCTATTAATTCCTTTTCTGATATTGAATTATATTCCTTTTCTTCTATTGATGCTCCATTTAATGTCCCATGTATTACTAATATATTTAGTTTTTCTTTTTCTTCAATCACTAATTCTTTTAATCCACAATTACTGCAATAAAAGTCATTAAATCCAAAACCATATATATTTAAATTATCTAATTCAACTTTCTCTATTTTAGAATCAAATATTTTTACATTTTTATTCCATTCAAATTTTTTGTAATATGAATTTTTTATTATTGGATCATGGTTTCCTGGTGCTATAAATATTTTCGTATTTGGAATTTCCTTAAAACAATCATTTATATATTTTATTGTTGTTTCTTTAACATACTCATTTTCATATAAATCACCTGATATAAATAAAAAAGGTATATTTTTTTCTTTTATATAATCTATCATTTTTTTAAATGCATCTCTTTGTTCTATTCTTCTTATTTCTCCTAAATTTCCTCTGTCAAACAATGTTGAAAACGGACAATCAAAATGCATATCTGCTATATGTACAAACTTCATATTTTCTCCTTATAAACAATCTAATTTATTCTAAAATATTTTATACTACAATATCCTTTTTTTCAAGTAAATTAGCGAAAATATTTTTGCTTATATCTTTATCTTTTAGAAATATTTTGATTTCATAAAGTAAAAGACTTAAATTATAAAATTAATAATTTAAGTCTTTTTTATTTATTCATTATCATCATCTAAAGGTCCAAATAATTCATCAAACTTTGCTTCTAACTCTTTCTGTAAGTCATATTCTTCATCGTCTGCTTCATTTGACTGAGGTAATGTAGGAGAATCTCCAAATTCCTCTAAATTTAATGTAGAACCTGGTTTACTAATATTTTCTGATTGTTTTGTTGTTTTTTTAGAAAATTTATCATCAGTTTCATCATCAAATAAATCATCTAATGATTCTACCTTAAGATCTTCTACTTTTTCATTTGAATTATCTTCTACATATGGATTATATGGATTAAATTTTCTCCAATTTCCTCTATCCTTTTCTTCTATATCATTATGGTTTATTTCATAAACTGCTAATTTTTTAGCCATTGGATGCTTAAAATAATAAAATTTATTGGCCTTAATTGGTTTTAAACCTTTTTCAAAAATAATACATTCATCGTTATCCATTCTTCTTAATTCATCAGGTGTCATTAATGCCCTTGCCATAACTTGATCAGATACACTCTTTCCAGTTTTCCAATTCTGTCTGTCTCTATTAATTGAAACACTATCTCTTTCTATAGTTTTTTCTCCTAAAGCCTTAGAAAAATATTCTACAGTTTTATACGAATTACTTCCTAAAAATACATGTGTATCACAGTTACCAATTATTGTTTCATATGATTTCTCATAAACCGCTTCTAATTGATCTAAATTTTGTAATATAACACTAAATGATATTTTTCTACTTCTAGATGTAGATATTTTCTTATCAAAATCTGGGATTTGTCCTATATTTGCAAACTCATCTAATATAAAATATGTAGGCATCTTTAATGCTCCACCATTATCATCTGCATAATCATATAATTGTTGTATCATTTGTGAGAAAAATATTGTAAGTAAAAAATCATACGCAGTATGAGTATCTGATGATATAACATATACAGCTGTTTTTCTATTTCCTATATCTTCAAAATTTATCGTATCTGTTGAAGTAAGTTCTGCAATCTCTTTTGAATCAAATTTACCTAATCTTGATTGCAATGTACTTAAAATTGAACCATAAGTTTTTTCCGGTGCAATCTCAATAGATTTATAATACATTCTAGCTGGATGATCATATGGGAGTTCATTAATTAAATTTGTTAACATGTTACTTCCCCCACTTTGATTTGCAGCTCTAACTAATTCTGCACAACTAGCTAAATTTTGTTCTTCTTCTGGTCTTTTCGCTAATAAATAATATATTAATGATTTTAATAGCATTTCTGCCATATCGTCCCAATATGGATCAGATTTTCCGCCTTCTACTTTTTGACCTTTTATAATCGTATTTGCAATTACGTCTATATCAATAGCCGAATTTATATGCATCAATGGATTGTATCCATCACTATTTTGCGGCTTTACAAGATTTAAAACTTTAATCTCATAACCATTTTGTTTTAGAAATCCTGCCGTTCTATCATATAATTCACCTTTTGGATCTGTAAATATATATGATCCTAACATTTGATAAGCATTAGGAATTGAATATGATGCTGATTTACCAGAACCTGATCCGTCCAACTACTAACACATTAACATTTCCTCTTTTATCAACTGGTAAATAATTGTTTTCAGCAAGTATTATTCCTTGTTTATTATTCAATATTCTATATTGTTCTCCTCCATGACTCCAATCACTTGAACCATGTTCTATATCAGAATATTCATTCTTAGGAGCAGATTTTACAATACCTACTATGAAGAATATTGTATAAATTATTGTAAACCAAAATACAGTATTAAAATAGTTCCCAATTGCTCCTACTGATATTATATTACTAAATGATCCTATTGGATTGGTTATAGATTTTTGAAAAGTCTCCAAAAATATTTTAACATCAAAAGAGCCTTGAGTCCCAGCAGAAAAACTGCTATAAACAAAAGGCGGGATTAAAAATATAGATATTACTATCCATATAATTAAATAAAATATAAAATTTTTCTTGTTTCTTCTAATTGCACCCTCTAGTTTGTAATTCATAATTTCACCTTCTCTTTAGTATTTTATCTTCCATTATCTCTATTTTCCATTTTTTCTTTTCTATCTCTAATAACTTTTCTAAAAGTTTCACTACTACTTTGATTAATAGTTACTTTTTTACCATTTGACATATATGATATTGTACCATTTTCAGGATTTATTTCTAAATTTCCTACAGTTGCTTCTATACTATCCAAAAAGCTTTCATTACTATATTCTGGAGCTACATGGTTATTTACCTTTACTTTTTCTCCTTTTTCTTTACAATAACTTATAGCTATTGAATTACAACTTAAACTAAAATTATTTTGTTCAGTATTCATATTAAATTTCCCTTTCTTAGTCTTTATCTCTAATTTCAAATGCAAAATAAGACTTATGTGGCTTTAATTTGCATTTTCCTTTTATCTCATTTGTACTTTCATCAAAATAAAGTGTTGGTTTTACTTCTTCTGTTGTCTCTGGATCTATAATACATATAGGTCTTTTTAAATTTGGTGTATATTTAACATCTTTATATTCCATTCCATCCTCTGAATATAAATTATTAAATTTAAATGGCATAGGTTTTTTACTAATTTGTATTTTATTCTCACCTAATAGAGCCATATTTATTACGACTCTTTCTTTTCCGAAAGATAAAATCAATAATTTGTCATCATTATCTTCTGAAGGATCATAAACAAAAAACGTTTTCTTCTTTAAATCTCCTCTAAATTCTTCTGTATAATCTAATCTCTCTACTGTATATTTAGGAGAGTCCTTTAAAAATTCTTTTTCTGTTTTGTTTATTTGGTATATTACTGTACTTACATCTTTTGGATCTGTAATGCTAAAATGTTTTCCTTGTAAGTTTTCACTCATTTTTTAAACACCCCTTTGCTTTATTTTTTGGTGCAATTTATTTTGTCTTATGTATAACTACTATACATAATTATACAATTTTTCCCTTTCCTTGTCAATATTTTTTGTTTTTTATGTTAACATTCTATAACATTATACTTTAGATAAATATTATAATTATCTCGCTTTGAACTTAGAAACTTGTCCTAATTGTTCAAATAAACTTCGTTCCTTTTCTGTTAAATTTTTAGGAACCAATATTTTTACTTCTGTTACTAAATCTCCCCTGCTACCTTTACCATCCTTGTATCCTTTTTTAGCAATTCTTACTTTTTCGCCACTTTGAATTCCTGGTGGTACAAATAATGCAACTACCTCATCTATTCCATTAATTGTTACCCTGGTTCCCAGTGCTGCTTCCCATGGTGTTAAATATAAATCTGTTATTAAATCATATCCGTCTAATCTAAATCTTGTATCGTCCTCTACATTTATCTTAATAAATAAATCTCCGTTGTTGCCTCCATTGCTTCCTTTTTTTCCTTGTCCTAATAAACGAATTTTTTCTCCGTCTCTAATCCCTGCCGGTACTTTTATGGTAAATGTTTTCATTTTTCCGATTTACTGTTCGTAAAGATAACTTTTTTTCTAATCCTTTAAATGCTTCTTCAATAGTTACATTTATTTCTGTTTCTATATTTTCTCCTTTTACAGGAATTTTTTTCTTAGATTTTGGTTTTTCTTCTTCTTTCTCTTTTAAATTACCAAAAAACATTTGAAAAAAGTCATTCTTTATTGTACCCTGCGTTTTTATAGTCTCTTCTTGGTTCTTTTTCTTTCCAATATGATTATTCCACATTCTATCATATTTTCTTTTAGATGCTACATCAGACAGTACTCGATACGCTTCATTAATATCTTTAAATCTTTCTTCTGCTATTGGATTTCCAATATTAACATCTGGGTGATATTTTTTTGCCAGTTCTCTATAATTTTCTTTAATCTGATGGAGACTTACCTTATTATTATTTAATTCTAGTATCCTATAATAGTCTTTAAAAATCATGTTTTATTGTTCCCCCTCTACGTTCATAAGCGTGTACTTTTCTTTTTTTCAGCTTTGCTTTTGTCTCTTTTTATAGGATTTTCCTTTTGTTCTAGTTTTACGTATTTGATTATAGCATATCTTTCCTGATTTTTAAAGATATTTAACATAATTTCTTTTTTGTTGTATAAAAAAATAATATTTTTCGTTGATAACTTACATGTTAGCATTAATATGTAATAAAACTTTCCTATACTTATTCATTTAGATTACAACAAAATAGCAATTTCAATTAATAGAAAAACATTCACCATTTTTGCATATTACAAAAATGATAAATGTTTTATTTTAATTTTCTATATACATGTGTATGTTAGATTCCTGAACTTTAACTAAAATAGTATTGATTATATTTTATCTAAAATCATTATGATACTATTTCTTGCTAATATACTATCTGGATGAATTAGCTCTTTTCTCTCCAACTTTTCTTTAATAGTCATGTCTAGCAAATACAATACTGTTTTATTTATATTTTCCTTTGCTAATTGTCTTACGTTTTCTATACCTTGCCATTGTCTATCTTTTCCTATTGCATCTGCTACAAAAAGAATTTTGTCTAGTAATGTCATTTTTTCTTTTCCTGTTGTATGACAAGCAATTGCATTACACATTTCTTCTGTAAAATTAAACTCCTTTTTTGCCATATCTGCTGCTATTTTTCCATGGAGCAAACTAGGTTTTACTTGTTCTATAGCATTCACTGTAATGTTATTTTTTAAAGCATATTGTATTTTTTCTTCTTTACTTAATTCTTTTGCCATATCATGCACTAGTGCCATTTTTCTTGCTTCTACAATAGGAATATGATAAATATTTCCTAATATTTCACATTGTTCTGCCACACACAAACTATGATAATATCTTTCTTCTGATAATTTACTTTTGATTATTTTTCTAATTTGTTCTTCTTCCATTTTTCTCCTAACTTTGTATTTTTCTTATTTTTATTTTTTTCCTGTTAATGATAAAATATTTTGGTCATAAGAATATGTTCTATTTTTTCTTTCTCTTTCTCTTTTCAATGCTAATTCAACAAGTTCATCGATTTCTTGTGTAAATGTTTTTCCCGTTGCCTCCCATAAATAATAAGATAATGCTCCTGGGATTGTATTAATTTCATTTACATATACTTTATCTGTTTCTTCATCTATCAAAAAATCAATTCTTGATACCCCATTTGCACCAAGTACTTTAAATGTTTCTTTTGCCAATTTTTCTACTTCTTTTCTTTTTTCTTCTGTTAAATCTGCTGGTAATTTCTTTTTAGATACTGCCATTGATTTTTGTCCATGCACAGGAACACCTTTTGTTTTATTTCCTCCAACATATTTATCTGCATAACTTAATATTTCATCTGAACTAATTGGCTCTTCACATACAGAAGCAGTACAGTCAATTACATCTCCTATTACAGAGCAATTAATTTCTTTTAATTTTGTTACTGCATTTTCAACAATAATTCTATCTGAAAATTGAATGGCTAGTTCTATAGCTTCTATTAGCTTTTCTCTATTATCTGCTTTTTTGATTCCTACACTTGAGCCTAAATTTCCTGGTTTTACAATAACCGGATATGTTAGTTTTTCTTCGATTTTATTTAAATATTTTTCTTCCTCTTTTACGTATTCCATAGAATAAAAGTTAACATATTTTACTACTGGTAACCCAGATTCTGCTAAAACTTTTTTCATGATAATTTTATCCATTCCAATACTAGATGCTAAAATGTCACAACCTATATATGGTAGTCCTAATAATTCAATATAACCTTGTATTGTTCCATCTTCTCCATTAGTACCATGCATAATTGGAAAAGCAATGTCAATTGTATTAATTACATTTTCTCCCCATTTTTTTACAGGATATTGGAGCATTTTTACTTTTTCTCCATCACGAATTAATGTTACTTGTGTACATTTTTCTATTAGTTTCTTCATGTCTTTATACTCTGTTAAGTCAAATAAGTTTTCTCCTGTATACATTGTTCCTTGTTTTGTAATATAAATTGGCACTATTTCATACTTTTCTTTGTCAATACTTGCATAAGCTTGATTTGCTGTTATAACAGCAATTTCATGTTCTACTGATTTTCCCCCAAAAAACACACCTAATTTAATTTTCATACTATTTTCCTCCTCATTTTTATTTTTTATTTTATTCTAATCAAATCCGCTTCTAAAAATAAAATTTTTACATTCCATATTCTTATTTATTATATATAATTATCTGGCAAATCATTTTCTAGTAAGATAACACTATTATTTCCGGCAATTTCATTCATTTTATTTAACGCTTCTTTTAAATCTTTTGCAATAAATATTTTTTCTTTTGGATATTTTTTATTCATAAGACCTTTTAAAATTGGTGGTGCTTGTTTTTCTCCTACTAATATAGTATAGTCTGTTACTTCTGCTGCTTGTTCTCCAAATAATTCATTATATTGTTTTGCATATTCGCCTAAATCTACAATTCCTGGAGTAATTAATATTTTCTGTTTGTCTTGAAAATTTCCCAATACTTCTAATGCCATTTTTGCACCACTACTATTAGAATTATAGGCATCATCTATAATAATATTTCCATTTGCATTTTGAATTAACTCTAATCTATGTGGTACTGGCTTTAATAGCTTTACTCCTAATGCGATTTCTTCCTTTTTTAATCCTAAATTACTTGCAATTGCAATACCTGCAACAATATTTAAAATATTGTGTTTTCCTAATAGTTTTGTTGTAACAGGATACCTTTCTCCTTTTTTAGAACATACCTCAAAACTAGAACCTCTTTGATTAATTTTTATATTTTTTGCATAATAATCACATTCTTCTGAAAAACCATATTTAACTGTTTTTTTAGAAATATTTGCTTTCTTAATGTTCTCATCTTCAAAATTAATATAAGCTATTCCTTCTTCCTCCGGTAAAGCATCTACTAATTCTAATTTTGTTTTAGTTACATTCTCAATTGTCTTAAATGTTTCTAAATGCTGTGGTCCAATTGCTGTTAATATTCCATAATCTGGTTTTACTAAATCACAAATTTCTTTAATATCTCCTACTTGTTTTGCTCCCATTTCACAAATAAATAAATTATGCATAGGAGATAGTTTTTCGTTAATAGTTCTTACTACTCCCATTGTTGTATTAAAACTTTCCGGGGTCATTAAAACATTATATTTTTGTGAAAGAATTGTTGTTACAATATTTTTTGTGCTTGTTTTTCCATAACTTCCTGTAATTCCTATTACCTTTAAATTTGGCATTTCATCTAATTTTATTTTTGCACGATAGTAAAAATTTTTTTGTATTATTTTTTCAATTGGTGAATTTATGTAATTTACAAGTATAACTAGGAAATAAGACAAAATTGTAAATGCAAATAATGTAGCAATTAATGTAAGGATATTCACGAAAACTAGTATTCCTATTATAATAGTATTAATTATTCCATAAGTAATATACATTCTTTTTATTCTGTTGGTAATAACAAATGGTTTTTTGGCTTTTTCTTTTTTTCTAAAAATAAGTAATATAATGTAAGTTATATTTAATAATACTAATCCTAAAAATTCTTTATTAATAAAAATTAAAATTGCACATAAAGCAATAAGAAAAACTTCTTTTAAATTAATTACTTTTTTAAGATTATTTTTTATCCACTTAAAATATCGTTCATTTTTATAACTTTCTAATTGTAACATATGTAATCCATTTTTTGTTTTTATATAAAAATAAATTCCATATAGAAGTATCCATAAAATTAGCAAAATTTTTATTTCCATTTTAACACTCTTTCTTTATTAGTTTTTGTTGATATTCTTTAAAAATTCAAATAATACAATGATGCAATGATTTAAATTTTCCAAATATGAATAATGTCCTGAATTTTTATACGTAACTAATCCTGCATCTGGTATTAGTTTTTCCATTATTTTAGCGTCCTCTATTGGAGTGGCAGTGTCTTTTTCTCCCCAAATTAATAATGTTGGTACTTTTATTTGAGGAAGATATTTTTTTTGGTCTTCATTTATAATATTAGACATTGTTTTTCTTAAAACCTCTGGAGAATTTTTATAATCTTGTGATCCAAACTTTTGCAAAACTTTTTCTCTTAATTTGTCTTGCTTTGGTAGTATTTTTAAAATATTTTTACATAATTTAAAGGTATATACTTTTATATAATAGGAAATTCCTCTTTTAGGTTTTATTCCTGCGCTGTCAATTAGCACAATTTTATTTGGTTTTACTATCCCTCTTCCTACCGCATTTATAATCATTCTTCCACCATTGGAGTGAGCTATTAAAACTGGATTTTCTATTTGTAATTTTTCTAATACATCCTTTAAAAAATTGCCATAGTCGTCTGTACTCATTGGTTGGTCTGGCATTTGACTTTTTCCAAAACCTATTATATCTATATTATACACTTTAAACTTTTGACTTAGATTGTTAGCTAATGGCTTCATTGTTTCTAAATTAGCTAACCAACCATGTAATAAAACAACTGGTTTTCCTTGTCCAGATACTTCATAATTTATTTTTTTATTTCTAATAATTACTTCCATTTTTTCCTCTTTCTTTTTTGAATAGTCTCATTTTATAATATATGATTCTATAAATCAATATATAAATAAAAAAAGCAGTAAAACTTGATTACCGTATAATAGTTAATTAGTAAAAACAAAAAACAGAGCATTTACACATGTAAATACTCTGTTTTTTTGCTATTTTGTACTTCTGTTTGCAATTTCTATTGCTTTTTTTACCATGTTTCCGCATTTTTCAGAAGATACATTTTGCCATCCACCGTCTCTTTTTACGGTTTCATAAACACCTAGCTCTTTGGCAATTTCTTCTTTTAAC
>ENA-ORPD01002891-ORPD01002891.1-human-gut-metagenome-genome-assembly--contig:-NODE-2891-length-9791-cov-3.879314_pt1 | contig 9791 bp, 9 predicted proteins | sample MGYA00242143_ERZ509076 | MGnify/ENA primary metagenome ERZ509076 (study PRJEB26280, sample SAMEA2338706) | human gut metagenome | biome: human gut; feature: human-associated habitat; material: faeces... | reverse complement strand
AGTACAAATTCATCAAAAACCATAAGCTTAAAAGGAAAAATGGAAAAATGCATTGAAAATAAATTGATTGTGGAAAAATATTTAGATGTTAATGAAAAAAATAATTATAATAGTTATATTTTAAATATAATTTTAAATTCGTTTTTTTTATTTTTCCAAATAATATTTGGAAGTATATTGGCAGCACTTTTGTCACCATATATATTAATTGTTATTGGTTTTACATGTATTGTAACAATAATAAATTTAATTGAAAATTCTAAAATGTTAAAAAATACAAATTTATATACACAAAATGGGGTAGATGAATCAGCAAAGTGGAAAGGACTTAAAAATTATATGGAGAATTTTTCTATGATTGATAAAAAAGAACTACCAGAAATTGTACTTTGGGAAGAATATCTTGTATATGCAACTGCATTTGGAATTGCAGACAAAGTGTTAAAACAGCTAAAAATTGCATATCCATCAATAGAAAATACGGAAAATTTAAGCAATGGTGTATATATTGGATTAATGATGAATACAGACTTTTCTTCAAGCTTTTCTAGATCAATTAGTACAGCAATAAGTTCTTCATATTCTTCTGCTTCTGGCGGTGGCGGAGGATTTTCTGGAGGCGGAGGCCGGCGGAGGAGGCCGGTGGACGGTGGAGGTGGAAGGTAACTTTCACTAAAATAAAAAGTATACATATCATATATTAAGGTGATGTGTATGCTTTTTTTAAAAGAATTATACGAAGATGCAAAAAATATTTTAAATAAAGATCCTGCTTCTAGAAATGTAATTGAAGTAATAATTTTATATCCAGGTTTTCACATATTGGTATTTCACAGATTATCACATTTTTTATATAGACATAAATTATTGTTTTTAGCAAGATTGGTTTCACAAATAGGTAGATTTTTTACAGGAATAGAAATCCATCCAGGAGCTACAATTGGAAGAAGGTTGTTTATTGACCATGGAATGGGAATAGTAATAGGAGAAACAGCAACTATTGGAGATGATTGCACTATATATCATAATTCTACCTTAGGAGGAACAGGGAAAGATAAATATAAAAGACACCCAGATATAGGAAATAATGTAATGGTAGGTTCTGGAAGCAAAGTGCTTGGACCAATAAAAATAGGAAACAATGTAAAAATAGGAGCGAATGCGGTTGTGTTAAAAGATGTTCCAGATAATGTAACTGTGGTTGGAGTTCCAGCCAAAATTGTAAAATAAATAATATAAAAGCCTTGCTTATAATATAATTTAATAAGGAGGCTTTTTTATGAATAAAAAATTAAAAACAGTTCAAATAGTTGTAATTATATTAGCAATTGTATTTGGAACGTTATTACATTTTACATATGAATGGAGTGGAGAAAACAGAATTGTAGGTTTATTTAGTGCTACAAATGAAAGTGTATGGGAACATTTAAAATTAGTGTTTTATCCAATGCTTATTTTAGCAATAGTAGAATATTTCGTTGTAAAAAAAGAGGCTAATAATTATATAGAAGCAAAATCTTTAGGAATTTTTCTTGCAATAGCATTTATTATTGTATTTTATTACACATATACAGGAATAATCGGAAAAAACTTTTTTATTATTGATATTTTAACATTTATAATAAGTATTATTTTGGGAGAATGGGTTTCTTATAAACTTATGATAAGAAAATCAGAATCTATTACATTATCAAAAATATTAAGTTCAGCTATAATATTTTATTTTCTAATTTCATTTATATTGTTTACATATAATCCACCTAATATAAATTTGTTTAAAGATCCAACACAAATAATGAATAGACTTTATATGTAAATTACACACATTGACAAAATTATGTAAATAATATATAATACTGTTATTCTATCCTTGGTATAGGGAGTAATAATATATACTAGTTACAAATCTCAAATTGTAATTACAAGGAGATTTTTATGAAAAACTATGTAGAGTTAGCAGAACTGTTGACAGGTGAAACTTCCGAGATAATTGAGGAAATCAAGCAAAAGGAGTTTGCAATAAGGAAGACACCAATTGTGGTTATTGACATTTTTGGAGATGACTCTGGTGACAATGACGAGGAAAGAGGCATAAGTATTGCAAAATATTATAACAATACTTCAACTCCAGCATTTATCAAGAAAATTTCTATAGCCGATATCGAGGATTACGGTTTTGAACATAATCTTGGAGATTGCAATTGGGCTGGAGCTGCTGTAAACAAATATATTGCTAAACACTGTAACAGAAACAAATTGTTTATTACGTCTTGGGCATATAATGCCTGCTCTATGTAAAACACGTAAAAAACCCGTATTGTTAAATACGGGTTTTTATATTGGAAAATATTTATAATACAAACTCTTGTTTTTCTAAAAAGAATATTGTATAATAAAAACGAAATATTGAAATAAACCTGGTACTTTGGCAATAAATTGCCAAATAAACCCGGAACCGTGGCAATATTTAGGGGGCTTTAATATTATGAATAATGATAAAATTGTAATTAAGGGTGCTAAAGAGCATAACTTAAAAAATATAAACTTAGAAATTCCTAGAGATAAACTTGTTGTTATTACTGGGCTTTCTGGATCAGGAAAGTCTAGTTTAGCTTTTGATACTTTATATGCAGAAGGACAAAGAAGATATGTTGAAAGCTTGTCTTCATATGCAAGACAGTTTTTGGGATTAATGGAAAAACCAGATGTTGAAAGCATAGAAGGACTTTCTCCCGCAATTTCTATTGACCAAAAGACAACTTCCAAAAATCCTCGCTCAACTGTTGGAACTGTAACTGAAATATATGATTATATTCGTCTACTTTATGCAAGAATCGGTGTACCATATTGTCCAAATTGCCATAAAAAGATTGAAAAACAATCAATTGATCAAATTGTAGATAATATTATGGAATTAGATGAAGAAACTAAAATACAAATTTTGGCTCCTGTTGTAAGAGGGCGTAAGGGCGAGTTTGTAAAACAACTTGAAGGTTATCAAAAAGAAGGCTTTGTAAGAGTTAGAATTGATGGCGATATTTATGATCTTTCTGATGATATAGAACTAGATAGAAAGAAAAAACATGATGTTGAATTAGTTGTAGATAGGCTTGTTATTAAACCTGATATTATAAGTAGATTAACTGAGTCTGTTGAAACGGCACTAAAACATGCTAATAATTTAGTTTTAATTGATATAGTAGGTAAAAAACCAGTATTATATAGTACAAATTATGCATGCCCAGATTGTGGCTTTAGTTTTCCAGAACTTACACCAAGAATGTTTTCATTTAACAATCCTTTTGGAGCTTGTCCTACATGTACAGGAATTGGCTATTTAATGAAAATGGATGAAGATTTAATTGTTCCAGACAAAAATAAAACATTATATGATGGAATAAAAGCATTTGGAGCAAGTACAATGAAAAAAGGCGATACAATGGCAAAAATGTATTTTGAAAGTATTGCAAAACATTATGGTGTAGAAATTAAAAACAAAAAAATAAAAGACTTGCCTAGATGGTTTATGGAAAAAATTCTTTATGGTACAGGAGACGAACAAATAGATTTTGAGTACTCTTCATATGCAGGTACAAGAAAATTTACTGCACCATTTGAAGGTGTTATACCAACATTAGATAGAAGACACAATGAAACTAAATCTCAAGGTATGAGAGATTTTTATGAAATGTATATGACAGATCTTCCATGCCATGACTGTAATGGAGCTAGATTAAAACCAGAAATATTATCAATAAAAATTGGAGACAAAAACATAAACGAGCTAACTAACATGCCAATTAATAAAATAAAAGAATATTTACAAACTTTAGAACTAAACAAAACACAAGCAATGATATCAGATTTAATTTTAAAAGAAATAAATCAAAGGTTACAATTTTTAATGGATGTAGGCCTTGAATACTTAACATTATCTAGAAGTGCTGGGACATTATCTGGAGGTGAAGCACAAAGAATAAGACTTGCAACTCAAATTGGTTCAGGACTTACAGGAGTATTATATATATTAGATGAACCAAGTATTGGTTTGCACCAAAGAGATAATGACAAATTACTAGCAACACTAAAAAAATTAAGGGACTTAGGAAATACATTATTAGTTGTTGAACATGATGAAGATACAATGTATGCAGCAGATCAAATAATAGATATAGGACCAGGAGCAGGAACGCATGGTGGAAATGTTATGGCACAAGGAACTGCAGAAGAAGTAAAAATGGTAGAGAATTCAATAACAGGACAATATTTAAGTGGAAGAAAGAAAATACCAGTACCTAAAAAAAGAAGAAAACATATAAAATCTAAATGTATAGAAGTAGAGGGTGCGACAGAAAATAATTTAAAAAATATAACAGTTACATTTCCACTTGGGGTATTTAACTGCGTAACAGGAGTATCTGGCTCAGGAAAATCAACATTAGTTAATGAGGTATTATATAAGACAATAGCAAAAGAACTAAATGGTTCAAATGAAAAACCTGGAAAATGTAAAGGTGTAAAAGGATTAAAAAATATAGATAAAATTATAAATATAGATCAGTCACCAATAGGAAGAACGCCACGTTCTAATCCTGCTACATATACAGGGGTATTTGATTTAATAAGGGACATATTTGCGCAAACAGAAGAAGCAAAACTTAGAGGCTATCAAAAAGGAAGATTTAGCTTTAATGTTGCTGGAGGAAGATGCGAAAGTTGCAATGGAGATGGAGTACACAAAATAGAAATGCACTTTTTACCAGACATATATGTACCATGTGAAGTATGTAAAGGTAAAAGATATAACAGAGAAACATTAGAAGTAAAATATAAAGGAAAAACAATTGCAGATGTTTTAGATATGACAGTAGAAGAAGCAATAGATTTTTTTGACAAAATACCAAAAATAAAAAATAAAATACAAACATTATTAGATGTTGGACTAGGCTATATAAAACTTGGACAGCCATCTACAACATTATCAGGTGGAGAAGCACAACGTGTAAAACTTGCAACAGAACTTTCTAAAAAAGCAACAGGTAAGACATTATATATTTTAGATGAACCAACAACTGGTTTACATATTGCTGATGTACATAAATTAGTAGATATACTTCAAAGATTAGTTGATACCGGAAATACAATAATAGTAATAGAACATAATTTAGATTTAATAAAAACCGCAGACTATATCATAGACTTAGGACCAGAAGGTGGAGATAATGGAGGAGAAGTAGTTGCAGTTGGAACTCCAGAACAAATTTGCAAAAATGAAAGAAGTTATACAGGTAAGTTTTTAAAAAAATATTTAAATTAAAATAAGGATGAAAATATGGAAGAAAATAAACAAGTTATTGAAGAAAGAACATTGGAAGAAGTATTGCTAGAATTAAGAGAAAGTAAAAATTATACTTATTTAGATATAACAGAAAAATTAAATCAAAAAGGAACATATATTGAAGAAAAAATAATAAAAAAATGGGAACTTGGGTTAATATATCCATCAACAGATGAATTGTATTTACTATCAGAAATATATATGTTTCCTGTTGTTGATTTAATTCAAGCAAAAAACAATAGCTATAAAAAAGGAATGGATTCAATACATTATAGATTAATTAAATGGTTTTGCTATTTCACAGGAGCTTCAATTAAAATAGGTATTGTAGCAATGTACATAATTTTATTTTTGGCTTTTATATTTGCATTAATGTTTTTTGTAGATTGTGCTAATACCTATATGACTATAAGAAAAAGTTCGTAGATAATTAATATATACAAAAAAAATACTATTTATAAAATATAAATAGTATTTTTTTTTATTAAAAGCCTTGCCATATAAAAAAAATAGTGCTATTATGACAGTGTTTAACAATAGAAAAAATGGAGGTAAAAAATGAGCGGAAAACATTCAAAGGATTATAATGCAGAAGAAAATGAAGAAATACCAAAAGCTTTCCAAAAAAATAATAAAGATGAAAGCAATGGAAAGAAAACTAAAAAGAAAAAAAAGGGATTAAAAATATTTGGAATAATAGTGTTGATATTAGTAATATTATTTGCAGCAATAGTAGGTGCAGCATATATTTATATTAATGACAAATTAGGAAAAATGAATACAGTACAACTTGACGAGTCACAATTAGGAATAACAGACGAGGCAAGTAGTAAACTTTCAAAATATAGAAATATTGCAATATTTGGGGTAGATAGTAGAGAAGATGACTATGGAAAAGGAAACAGAAGTGATTGTATAATAATAGCCAGTATAAATAATGAAACAAAAGAAGTTAGACTAATTTCAGTTTATAGAGATACATATGTAAAAATAGAAGGACATGGATTAGATAAAATAACACATGCATATTCTTATGGTGAGGCACCTCTTGCAATAAACACATTAAATACAAACCTAGACTTAAATATATCAGAATTTGTAACTGTAAACTTTGACTCTGTATCTGATGCTGTAGACGAATTAGGAGGAGTTACAATAAATGTAGAAAATTCTGAAATTAAATATATAAATGATTACATAGATGCAACAGCAAAAATAACACATAAAACTGCAAACCATGTAACATCTGCTGGAAAACAGACTTTAGATGGTGTTCAAGCAGTAGCATATTCTAGAATAAGGTATACATCAGGTGGAGACTATAAAAGAACAGAACGTATGAGAATAGTTATTGAAGCAATGGTAAATAAATTAAAGACTAAGAATATTGGCGAAATAAATAATTTTGCAGATAATATTTTACCAAAAGTTTATACAAATATTTCTGCTGGAACAATAATGTCAATGATACCAGACATGATTAGTTATAAAATTTCAAACAGTGTTGGATGGCCATATGAAACAAAAGGAATTACTTTAGACAGATGGTATGGTGTACCTGTTACACTTGAAAGCAATGTTATAAAGTTACATCAAGAATTATTTAATGATCCAGATTATACATTACCAGATTCTATAAAAGCGACAAGCGATTCTATTATTAAGAAAACAGGATATAAATAAAATATAAGATAACTTCCTAAATTTTGATATTTTGGAAGTTATTTTTTGTAGAAAATAAGTTTTTAATGTTGACTTTTGATACATATATATATATAATTGCCTTAGATAACATTTTTTTAGAAAGGGGTAAGTTTATAAATGGAAACAAGAGAACAAAATCTAAACTATGCAACAAGTGTAATTACAAATTTAGCCCCAGTAAGAGAAATAGAAAATGAAGAAAAAATATTATATAAAACCATAAAAAGAACTATAGATATTATTGGGGCAATTATTGGGTGTATGTTCTTAATACCATTAACTGTAGTTGTATACATAGCAAACTTAATTACCAAAGGGGACAATGGTCCAATATTTTACATACAAAAAAGAATTGGACAAGATGGAAAAATGTTTAGAATATACAAATATAGAACAATGGTAGTAGGTGCAGATAAAAAACTAAAAAAATATTTAAAGGAAAACCCTGAGGCTGCAAAAGAATATAAAGAATATAAGAAATTAAAAGAAGATCCAAGAATAACAAAAATTGGAAAAATATTAAGAAAAACAAGTCTAGATGAATTTCCACAATTTATTAATGTACTAAAAGGAGAAATGAGCATAGTTGGACCAAGACCATATTTATTTAAGGAAAAAAAGGATATGGGTGAATATTATAAAAAAATTATAAAATGTAAACCTGGTCTTACTGGAATATGGCAAGTTAGTGGAAGAAGTGATGTTACTTTTCAAGAAAGATTAAATATGGATATAGAATATCTAAATACAAGATGTACTAAATTAGATATAAAATTAATTTTAAAAACATTTACAAAAATATTCAAAAAAGAAGGGGCAATATAAATTGAAAAATACAAAGATAATAATTGCAACACATAAAAAATATAAAATGCCAGATGACAAAATGTATGTTCCTGTACAAGTTGGTAAAGAAGGAAAAGAGAATTTAGGATATCAACCAGATAATGAAGGGGATAATATATCTTCAAAAAATCCTTATTTTTGCGAACTTACAGGACTATATTGGGCATGGAAGAATTTAAGTGCCGACTATATAGGTTTAACCCATTATAGAAGGCATTTTTCTGTTAGTAAAAAACTTCCAAAAGATATAGATGGAAGAATAAACAATGTAATAACAGGTAATGATGTAGATCAAATATTAGATAATACAGACATAATATTACCTAAAAAAAGGAAATATTACATAGAAAATCTATATTCTCATTATAAAAATACAATGCATGTTGAACCACTTGATGAAACAAGAAAAATCATAGAAAAAAAATATCCAAAATATTTAGATGAATTTGATAAATTACACAAGAGAACATCAGCACATATGTTTAATATGTTTATAATGAAAAAAGAGCTTTTAGATGCATATTGCACTTGGCTATTTGATATTTTATTTGAATTAGAAAAAATAGTTCCGCCAGAAAAATATGATAATTTTCATGCTAGATATCCGGGGAGAATTAGCGAACTTCTATTAGATGTTTGGATTAATACAAATAATTTGAGCTACAAAGAAGTAAGAGTTATTGATATAGAAAAAGTAAATTGGTTTAAGAAAGGTTTTGCCTTTTTAATGGCTAAATTTACAAAGAAAAAATATGAGAAGAGTTTTTAGGAAAGGGGAACAAACAAAATGGGTATAATAGCCATGGGCGTAAGTGGGCTTTTCTTAGTTATTTGTTTATATCTAAATAGACCCAATAAATCATTAAGGCCTGATACATTATTTTTTGCTTTATGGACATTTATATTATTTTTATCAGTTTTAAATTTGTACAACATATATAAACCATCTAATAAAGCATATTTTTTAATATTGTTAATGGTATCATTTTTTGGAATCGGCAGTTTATTTGCCACATTTTTTAGTAAAAGAAAAAAATATAAAGAAATAAATAAAAAAGATTTTAATGTAAAATTAAATAAAAAGTTAAAAATGTTTAATTAAAAATAGGAGGTATTATATGAAGATAACTTTTTTAGGAGCAACAAAAACAGTAACAGGTTCTAATTTTTTAGTAGAAGCTGCAGGAAAAAAGTTTTTAGTTGATTGTGGATTATATCAAGGAAAGGCAGAATTAGAGGAACAAAATTATAGAGAATTTGATTACAATCCTGCAGAAATAGATTTTATGTTATTAACACATGCACATATAGATCATTCAGGAAGAATCCCAAAACTATATAATGATGGATTTAAAGGTCCAATATATGCACATAAAGCAACATGTGACTTATGTCAAATAATGTTGCCAGATAGTGGACATATTCAAGAAATGGAAGCAGAATGGAAAAATAAAAAAAGAATAAGAAAAGGTCAACCAACAAGAGGACCACTTTATACAGCAGAAGATGCATTAAAATGCATGGAAATATTTGTACCTGTAAAATATGACGAAATAATACAAGTATCTGAAAATATATATGTTAGATTTAATGATGCTGGACATATGTTAGGCTCAAGTACAATAGAAATATGGGCAAAAGAAGATGGAAAAGAAACAAAAGCAGTCTTTTCAGGAGATCTAGGAAATAATGATATTCCACTTTTATCAGAGCCAACAATGATAGATAATTGTGATTATTTAGTCATGGAATCAACATATGGAAGTAGATTACATATAAGAAATGATCAAAAAGCAGAATTATTCTTAAAAATAGTCTCTGAAACTATTGATAATGGAGGAACAGTAGTAATACCATCATTTGCAGTAGGAAGAACACAAGAAATTTTATATGAAATTAATAA
>ENA-ORPD01002890-ORPD01002890.1-human-gut-metagenome-genome-assembly--contig:-NODE-2890-length-9793-cov-2.089033_pt1 | contig 9793 bp, 8 predicted proteins | sample MGYA00242143_ERZ509076 | MGnify/ENA primary metagenome ERZ509076 (study PRJEB26280, sample SAMEA2338706) | human gut metagenome | biome: human gut; feature: human-associated habitat; material: faeces... | reverse complement strand
CTCGAACACCGCTTCGGGAAAGTAAGGCGCCTGTCGTCTGTAAGCTTCACTTTTTCCGAACAAGAGATCTTCCAAATCATCCCCCTCCTCTTCCCCGTGAGGGGTATAAAGTGAGCCTTGAGCCTTTGAGCCCTTTTCTTCCCCGACAGCGTCCGCCTTTCTGACAGAAGCATACTGATAACCAGAGAATAAAGTTTTCTCAATCTCTCCGCTTCCGAAATCAGCCTGCGCATATTTCTCAACCACTGTTTTTTGCAACAGCCGCATTTCCTCCGGCGAAAAACCTTTATACCGGGCATAACGTCCCAACTTCAACATAAACGCATGCCGCCCTCCCGTCGCAAACGGGTTCCGGGCATCAAAATCATTCAGGAAAGCCTGCATAAAGCCATTCCCCGCTTCGGGAGCAACGCCTGCCGGACGAGCTCCGTCCACCGCCTGCGCAGGATATTCCCCTTCCGCCTGCGGCAGTTCGTCCGCCTGCTCCCGCCACGGAAACACCTCTGCAGCGGGATTATAATACGCCTCCGGATCATACGAAGCGTAACACGCCCGCCCCAAATCACGGCACGACATATCGCAAGGATGACCCAACACGCGCTCCAACTCACGGGCAACGACAGGATAAGCCGCCGCATATTGCCCGGCATTCTCCGCATCGATGCACACAATCAGCTTCAGCCCTTCACCCGAGATGCTGACAAAGGCCTCCACCACGTATGGCAATGCCTTGGCCTTCTCCTTCATCCCGGACAGTTTCTCCGGACAGTGGTCAAAGTCGAACAGCGCCAATCCGCTCAGCCGGCTCACCTGGTTCGCCGCATGTCCGCCCCGGCACCTGCCGGCTACCACCACTGCATTCAGGGCACCCTTCAGCTTCTTGGCTTCCTCGGTCATCCCCGTCTGCATCCACCGCCGATACGACTCGGCAAGCACCTTCCAGCGTGCTCCCCTGAGGTCATTATGAAACTCTTCCAACGAAATCTCTTCCGCCTTCTTTTCCCACACATGGAGGAAAAAGGAAATTGTAAACTCTCTCTTTTTCATTGAGTATTAAATTTTAATGTTTTTAATCCCGATCCGCCGCCAAGCGCACAAAGCAAAACCCTTTCCACTCCGCATCCTCTGCAATGAACCATGATGCAAAAGAACAACAAACTTTTTACACTTCCGAATGTTAAAACCGCCGTAAAAGTCTCTTCGGAAAGCCTCCACACCTACCCACACGCCACTTTCACCGTCCGCCTCCCGGCTCTTTTTAACGCCCGAATTTATTTTCTCACCTCCCGCTTCCGCTCCTGATCCTTCACCGTGTTACTCAGGAAACGACACAACCGTTTCATCTCCCGCATCTCCTCCCTCGAGAGCGGTTTGGGAAGCTCACGCACCAAGGCAAACACCTGTCCGGACAGTTCTCTAAGCAATCCATTCGAGTTCTTTAACTTGTAGTTTTTTTTCCATAATCATTAAATTTAAAACATATGTTAATTATTAAAACTCACAAAAGTACAATCCAAAGATTAAAAATTCATTATTTTTTCTATTTTAATGAACAATTTATTGCATTTAGTAAATTTATATCTATCTTTGCAGCAAAATCAAACGTAAGATTCGGTTTACCCAAGCAGACAACTGTGACAGGTAACCGCGTAGCGTATCCGGGAGCGTCCCTCCCACTTTCTCAAACCATACTCCCCAACCGACATGAAATCCTGGCTTGCCGCCTACGTCCGTCTCTATCACGAAAAGAAAACCCGTGACCGCCTGACGGCAATGGGCATCGAAAGTTTCCTGCCCGTGCAGGAAGAAATCCATCAATGGAGCGACCGCCGCAAAAAGATAGAGCGCGTGGTCATCCCGATGATGATCTTCGTACACGTCGATCCGGCAGAACGTGCCGAAGTGCTGACCCTTTCGTCCGTCAGCCGCTACATGGTGCTGCGCGGCGAAAGTACTCCCACCGTCATCCCCGACGAGCAGATGGAACGTTTCCGCTTCATGCTCGACTACTCCGAAGAAGCCATCGAAGTGTGCTCCTCCCCCCTCGCCCCCGGCGAACAGGTGAGGGTGATCAAAGGTCCGCTTACCGGACTGGAAGGCGAGCTGGTGACCATCAACGGGAAAAGCAAGGTGGCGGTAAGGCTGGATATGCTGGGCTGCGCCCATGTGGATATGCCGGTGGGGTTCGTGGAGAGAGTGGGAAAGATGGAGGCGGTGAGATGAATATATTCCATCTACTGAAATATATTATTACAACTTTGAATAAATCAGTAGCCCCCTCAATAAAAATCCTCCCTCTATTAATACAGCTAAGCAAACTCTATTTTATGGGAAAACTATCCCAAATGGAGGCTGCTTAAATTTTACTCAGCTACGTAAAGAGCACTAATATCATATGCCAAGCGATTCTCAAAATAACAAACGCATAGCCCAGAATACATTGTTATTGTATTTTCGAATGCTCTTTTTAATGCTGGTTAGCTTATATACCAGCCGTGTCAACCTAAATGCATTAGGCATAGAGGATTTTGGCATATATAACGTAGTAGGCGGCCTTGTCGCTATGTTCTCCATTATATCGGGCGCTCTAGTATCATCCATCAGCAGATTTATCACCTTTGAACTCGGAACAGAAAATAAAGAAAAACTAAAGAAAGTATTTTCAACAGCTGTTTCTATACAGTTTTTTCTGGTTATCATCGTGGTTACTCTTGCCGAAACCATTGGACTTTGGTTTCTAAATAACAAAATGGTAATACCCGAAGCACGTATGCTTGCCGCTAATATCATTTATCAGTTCTCTATTATATCTTTTGCACTTTCGTTAATGAGTATTCCCTATACCGGAGCAATAGTAGCGCACGAGAAAATGTCAGCTTTTGCCTATATCAGTATTTTTGATGTCATAGGAAAACTGGCTGTCGCTCTAACCATTTCTATAGCTCCGATAGATAAACTAATTTGGTTCGCAGGCTTCATTGTATTCAATTCTACCATCATACAAATCATATATATTTTTTATTGTAAACGCCATTTTGAGGAATGTACTTACCATTTCGTTTTTGATAAGTCTTTGCTTAAAGATATGTTCGGTTTCGCCGGTTGGAATTTTATCGGATCTATAGCAGCTATTCTCCGTGACCAAGGCGGAAACATTGTCATCAATATGTTTTGTGGACCAGCCGTAAATGCAGCTCGTGGAGTTGCCATGCAAGTCAACAATGCAGTCAGTGGTTTTGTTTCCAACTTTCAGACAGCACTCAATCCGCAAATTACAAAAAGTTATGCTTCCGGTAACTATGATTACATGATGCAACTCATCTTTCAAGGTGCACGACTTTCTTATTACATTTTACTTATCCTTGCCTTACCTATCATCAGTAATACCCATTTTATTCTTCAATTATGGTTGGGGCAAGTACCAAAACATACTGTACTATTCGTACAGCTTGTCCTATTCTTCACTATGAGTGAATCTTTAGCCAATCCCCTAATAAACGCCATGCTGGCTACTGGTAAGATCAAAAAATTTCAAATTATAGTCGGTGGACTTAATCTGGTCAATTTACCTTTATCTTATATATGCCTTCGTTTAGGATGTATTCCAGAATCAGTTGTGATAATAGCTATCATCATATCTATAATATGCGAAATGGCCCGTGTTATTATGTTACGTAATATGATACACTTTCCTGCTCGTTCCTTCCTTAAAAAGGTATATTTCAATGTAATATTTGTTACCATCACAGCCTCTATACTCCCCCTGTACCTACACTTTATACTTGAAGAAAATATTTATACTTTTATTCTCATAAGTGTAGTTTCATTTTCATGTACACTTCTCTCTATTTTATATATTGGTTGCAGTCGTGAAGAGCGTGTCATGGTATTTAGTAAAGTTAAGGTAATAGTGAACAAAGTATCAAAACGCTATAAATAATATGTCCTTAGTCAATAACTTCACAGTTAAAAAAGCTCGTTCTTCCAATCTGGAGCTGTTACGTTTGCTTTCAATGTTTTTCGTTTTGGTAGTACATGCCGATTTTCAGGCTCTTGGTATGCCTGACAAGACAGAAATGACAGCTCTTCCCTTATTTTCTGTATCTCGAATTATTATAGAAGCATTTGCTATCGTCTGTGTCAACGCTTTCGTCTTATTATCAGGTTGGTTTGGCATAAACTTCCACATTAAGAGTCTCTGTAATCTGCTTTTTCAGTGTGCATTCTTTTTAATTGGTATCTATACTTTTACAGTATTGATTGGTATTGAACCATTATCGATAAGTGGTATAAAAAAATGTTTGATGCTCACTAACAATGTTTGGTTTGTGAAGTGTTATTTAGGTATGTTTATTATGGCTCCCATCCTCAATGCCTTCGTTGAAAAAGCTGACAAAAGAACATTTAAGACAGTACTGCTCTCTTTTTTATCTTCCAGACCATATATGGCTGGGTTTCCCATGGGGCTCCCTATTTTGAAAAAGGATATTCTGCCTTCTCTTTTATGGGGCTGTATCTTTTAGCGCGCTACATTCGCATCTATCAACCATCTTATGCGCAATGGTCAAAAAGTAAGAATTTCCTTATGTACATAAGTTTGTCTCTTTTTACAGCTATAATGCTAATCATTACATGCTACTTTGACAAAGTTGGATATTTTTGTATGTTTTTGACTTATACGAGCCCATTAGTGATAGCAGGTGCACTTTATCTGCTCCTTTTCTTTAATAGGTTCGCTTTTCAAAACACAGGAATCAATTGGATTGCGGCGTCCTGTTTTGCAGTTTATCTATTCCATTTCTTCATATGGGAATACTTTATGAAACCACACATCCAACAACTGGCAATTACCTACAATGGTATATCATGCCTGTTGGTAATCACGGGTCTATTGTTAACGTTCTTTACAGCTGCTATTTTAATAGACAAGATACGACTCTATATATGGAACCATTTTGTATCTAAATATATCAGCTAACGTGATAACACTTACTTCCAAATACGACTGTTGCGGGTGTACGGCCTGTGCCTCCGTTTGTAATAAGGGTGCTATTATTATGCAAGAGGATGAACAAGGATTCCTTTATCCACATATCAACACTACACAATGCATCAATTGTGGCCTTTGTAATAAAGTTTGTCCTGTGTTCCGATACGATGTTATAAGCAATAAAGAAAATGTAAATCCCCATATTCTCGCTCTTCATCATCATAATGAAAAAACTTGGATATCCTCCTCCAGTGGTGGTGTATTTGCCTCCCTTACAAACTATGCCCTCCGGCAAGCCGGTGTAATATTCGGAGCTATATATGATGACAATTTTGTAGTAGTTCATCGCAGAGCAGAAACCAAAGAAGACACACTGAAATTCAGAGGATCCAAATATGTGCAAAGTAATTTAACTGGTATTTATCAACAAGTTAAGTTTTATCTCCAAGAGCAACGTTTCGTTCTCTTCAGTGGTACTCCTTGCCAAGTGGAAGGACTCAAAGGATACTTACAGAGATCCTACGACAACCTACTCACTGTAGATATCCTCTGTCATGGAGTACCCTCACCCCGAGTGTTTCATGACTACCTCAATTTTATTCGTCAAAACTCAGATTTTCACTTCACAGGTATTTTTATGAAAGACAAGACTTTTGGTTGGGGATATCAGAATTCTCGCCTTTTCTTTGGCAAGAATGCCAGCCAGTTCAATACAGTACTTTCTCGTCTTTGGAATGACATCTTTTATAGCCATCTCACAACACGTCCTTCATGCCATGCCTGCCGTTTTACCAACTATCTGCGCCCTGGCGATATCACTATAGGTGATTTTTGGGGAATCGAGAAACATCATCCTCAGTTCACTGATAGTAGAGGGATCTCACTTATTATGCTTAATAATACTAAAGCTGAAATCGTATGGAATCATATAAAAGATGACTTCAATTATCTGGAAAGCAACATCAAAGAATGCATACAACCTAATCTAAAGCATCCTGTACCCGAACCAGTCAACAAAGCTACATTCTGGCAGGATTATGCTTCAATGCCTTTCTTTCAAATAATGAACAAATACTATAGGATCACACATCAAGATCTCTTGAAAAATCGCTTTTATATGATTTTACTAACTCTCAAAAAACGGTTTACATGAAAATAGGAATACTTACTTTTCATGATGCTCATAACTATGGTGCCATGCTACAATGCTACGCTCTCCAACAGTTCCTCTTAAAAAAAGGATACAACGTAGAAGTGATTGACTACAGACCGGCATTCTATCAAAAGCAATACCATCGTCACAGTCTATGCCCGTGGATAGGGAAAAATCCAGTACGCACAATGAAGAGTATCTATTATAATTATTATCTTTTCAACAAACGTTGTGCCGCATTCTCTGATTTTCACAATCGCCACCTCTACATGTCTATACCGGCTACTCGTACTAATATACCACAAAGCTATGATGCTTATATTGTAGGCAGTGATCAGATTTGGAATCCCCAACTCACTAATGGCTTTCATGATGTCTATTTCTGCGATTTTTGTTTTCCTAAAGGAAAGAGTCGGTTCATTGCGTATGCACCCAGCATGGAAATCAGCAAATTATCTACACAAGAAGCAGAATACCTAACTCGTGTTCTTAACTGTTTCGATGCTCTCTCTGTACGTGAATCATCACTTATTCCCATACTACAGCCTCTCGTCAGCCAACCCATCCGACAAGTACTTGACCCGACACTCTTATTAGATGCGACAGCTTGGAATCCACTAATAGGCAAATGCCCTGAAAATCGTCCTTACGTTGTATTATATCAAGTTCGTGAAAACCCAGCAGTCCGGATGAAAGCTTTCGAAATAGCCCAATCTATTGGAGGTATAGTAGTAGAACTGACAGCACGTATCGACTGTCATTATTCCACTAAGTATCAAACGGCCTCACCTGCAGATTTTGTCACTTACATCCGATATGCAACCTATGTAGTCACCACCTCATTCCATGGAACCGCTTTCTCACTTATTTTCAATCGCCCATTTTATACTTTTTCTCTTGGAGATGATTTTGATTCCCGTTCAGTTTCCCTCCTTGAGTCAGTAAATCTCACCGAGCGTTTAGTATGCCCCGGCGAACAGTTTGAAATAAGTCTAATTGATTTCAGACAAGCGAATAAAAGACTGGAGCATTTGAGAAAACAGTCACGTGATTTTTTAAGACAGTCATTACACGAAGGACAAGAACAATAAACATCAATATTTCAAAAGACATTTTTTAGTCATGAAAGTTTCTATTATAGTTCCTTGTTACTCAGTTGCATCAAAACTAACCCGATGTGTGCGTAATCTATTGGCTCAAACTTTCACAGACTGGGAACTTATTTTGGTAGATGATGGGAGTACAGACAACACATGGGATATTTGTAATAGCTTTACAAAGAACAATGCTCACATTCATGCCGTACACAAAGAAAACGGTGGTGTCAGTTCGGCCAGAAATGCAGGAATTGAGATAGCCAAGGGAGAGTTCATAACTTTTATCGATGCAGATGACTATGTAAAGCCGGACTACCTTCAGAAATTGGTAGAAGGCCAGGAAGCAGACTTAGTATTATGTGGCTTTCGTAGTTCCATGGGAATAGACTTCACACCAGAACCTCAATACCTCATTGGAGATGACCTTAGTAAAAATATACAAGCCATCGTAGAGAATGACTATTTACTTTATTCCCCTTGGTGCAAACTCTTTCGTCGTGATATTATCCAAAAACACCAACACCGCTTTGATCCCGAAATTCGTTTAGGTGAGGACACTATTTTTTGTTATAAGTACCTGCTCTATTGCTCTTCCATAAAGGTAGTGGCGTCAAACAGCTACTTTTATGACGGCGTGTGGGGTGGCTATAAAAAGTATGTACTAACACGACAAGAAGTAGAATATCTAGATAAAGCAGAAATTACGACGCTGCATGATATAAATCAACACTTTAACAGTCAGATAGACCTGACTTATCGTGGCTATCATGTAGCCATGCTAAAAGGATTATATGAAAAATTCAGAGATTACGACACCTTCGAGATGTATACCCGCACACACGATGTATTACCACCGGAGCATTTTTTTGCCAACCATAAACTTAGTTATATCTTTTGGGGTATCGTGGAACTGGAAACGCTCTATGTTGACAAAGAATATTGTGCAGGTAAACTCTTCATGCACCGTCTCCATCATTTTTTTACTATACCAACCAATCAGTTACTCTCGTATTCCTACAAGATGCGTCTGATACATTACTTGGTAAAAAGCAAACATTACACGCTGGCCCATGTGCTCTTAATATTCCTTTCAATCTTAAAGCATTAATCTTTATGAGTTCGCCTAAAATATCTATTATCATACCAGTTTATATGGCAGAGTCCTATCTACACCGATGTGTAGATAGTATCATTACCCAGACATTTACTGATTGGGAACTCCTTTTGGTGAATGACGGAAGTCCCGATCATAGTGGTGAGTTATGTGAAAAATATGCTTCCGCCTACAAGTCCCGAATAAAAGCTTTCCACAAACCAAACGGAGGCGTTGCTTCCGCACGTGAATTTGGTATGCAACAGGCGCGAGGCGAATACTCTATTCATGTAGATCCAGATGATTGGATTGACAATAATACACTAGAAGAACTCTACCAACAAGCTGTCAAAGAACAAGCTGACATGGTCATATGCGACTTTATGATGGAATACCCTAACCGTCAGATACACAATTGTCAAAAACCACAATTATTAGATTCCAACAGTTTCATGCACCAGCTCCTTCAGTTGGAACGCCATGGCAGTTTATGTAACAAGCTTATACGTACCGAACTTTACCATAAATACCAACTACATTTCCCGGAAAAAATGATATGTTGGGAAGATCTTTATATCTGCTGTTCCATTCTGGTACATGAGTGTAAATTAGCTTATGTACCTCACGCATTATATCACTACGACTTTTATACAAACGATAATAGTATGGTACGCCACACTGATATGCGTGGTCTTCAGGCACAGATGGACTTCTGCAGGCTTATGCAGGCCAAAATATCACCAGAGCATCTGTCAGAACTCAATGAACTAAAAGGCATAACCCTTGTTACAGCCTTTCGTAACCAATTGCTTAATGAACAAGCAATTCGTTCTCTTTTTCCTGAAATCAATGATTGGTATATAACTAAATATGGACATGATTATGAAAAATCCAACTACTATGGCCTAACACTAATTCTTCGTGGCTACAATTTCAAGACTGCAAGAAGAAGAATGTTTGTGGCCAAATTTCTAGTACAAATAAAAGATAAAATTACAAGAATGATATAATCCCCAAAGATGAATAACACCAATCCTTTAGTATCAATCATAGTACCGGTTTATAAAGTAGAACGCTACATACACCGTTCAATAGACAGCTTATTACGCCAGACTTATAATAATTTAGAAATTATCCTTGTAGATGACGGAAGCCCAGATAATTGTCCTTTCATTTGCGATAAATATGCAATGCAAGATAATCGTATCCGTGTTATCCATAAATCCAATGGCGGTCTCTCTGATGCCCGTAATGCTGCACTAAATGTAATGACAGGGCAATATGTCACCTTCGTAGATAGCGATGACTATATCGCAGACAACATGATTGAGAAATTCATCGAAACAGTAAAACTGTATCAATGTAATATGGTAGTTGCTGGCATGAATATAATTGATAAAAATAATCAAATTTATGACTATCGCAGAACTCTAACATCTACACTTTCTACAGGTATCGAT
>ENA-ORPD01002886-ORPD01002886.1-human-gut-metagenome-genome-assembly--contig:-NODE-2886-length-9801-cov-3.656782_pt1 | contig 9801 bp, 11 predicted proteins | sample MGYA00242143_ERZ509076 | MGnify/ENA primary metagenome ERZ509076 (study PRJEB26280, sample SAMEA2338706) | human gut metagenome | biome: human gut; feature: human-associated habitat; material: faeces... | reverse complement strand
TTAAATGGCAATTTATTGCCATTTAAACCCGGAATCGTTGGCAATTTTTTGTAAAATTTCTATTCTTTTTAAAAAACAAAGAAGGATTTATGTAAAATATGTCGAATAATATAATTATGTATATTAAATAGAAGGAGAGGAAGTTTTGTGCGATATAGTGATGAAATTATAGACGAAGTAAGGCAATCAAACGATATAGTAGATATAATATCACAATATGTACATTTAAAAAGAAGCGGAAGAAATTATTTTGGACTATGTCCATTTCATAATGAAAAGTCACCTTCTTTTTCAGTCTCACCAGATAAGCAAATATTTCACTGCTTTGGCTGTGGAGTAGGCGGAAATGTATATACATTTTTATCAAAAATAGAAAATATGAGCTTTATAGAGGTAGTACAAAATCTAGCAGCAAGAGCAAATATAGTACTTCCAACACTAGAAAATAATGCAGATTCAGCTAAAGAGGAATTAAAGGCAAAAGTTTATAAAGTAAATGAATTTACAGCAAAATTTTATCATGAAAATTTATATAAACCAGAAGCCAAAATGGGACAAGAATATGTAAAGAAAAGAAAATTAACCAATGAAACATTAAAAGCGTACCGAATTGGATTTTCAGGCAAATTTGACGAACTTTATAAAGAATTAAAAAAGCAAGGCTTTGGAGAACAAGAAATATTAGAGTCTGGTTTAGTAAATAAAAATGAAAATGGAAAATTTATAGACAGATATAGAAATAGATTAATGTTTCCAATATGTGATGAAAGAGGAAGAGTTATAGCTTTTGGTGGAAGAGTACTAGATGACTCAAAACCTAAATATATAAATTCACCAGAAAATATTGTGTATAGTAAAGGAAGGCATTTATTTGGATTGAATGTTGCAAAAAAACATGGTGGATTAAAAAAAATATTAATTGTAGAAGGATATATGGATGTAATATCATTGCATCAAAGAGGTATAACTAATGTGGTTGCAGCGCTTGGAACAGCATTAACTCAAAATCAAGGATGGCTATTAAGAAGAAGCGCAGAACAAGTAATATTAGGATTTGACTCAGATGGAGCTCGGACAAACAGCAATTTTAAGGTCTATTGAAATATTACAAAACATGGGATGTGACATGAGAGTGTTACAAATGGAAGGTGCAAAAGATCCAGATGAATATGTTATAAAATATGGTAATGTAAGGTTTCAAAATTTAATGGAAAAAGCTCTTTCACTTGTAGAATATAAAGTAAAAATTTTAAAAAAAGATTTAAATTTAGAAAATACAAGTGATAAAATAAAGTTTTTAAACGAAATTGCTAAAATTATTTCATCAGTAGATAATAATATAGAAAAAGAAGTATACATTGAAAACATTTCTAAAACATATAATATTTCAAAGGAAGCAATTTATGCTCAAGTAAACAAATTAACATATTCAAATGTAAAAAGTGAAAAAATCTTAGAAAAAACTAAGCCAGTAATAATACATAAAAAACAGGAAAAAGCAGTATCTGAGAAAATTAAAAATAGAGAAGATACAATTTTATCACTGCTTTTGAATGAGGAAAATAATGTGTATGAAATAATAAAGCAAAATGTAAAGCCAGAAGATTTTAAATATGAAATAGACAAGCTAATAGCAAAGAAATTGTATGAAGAATTTGAAAAAGGAAATAGTAATATAAGTAGCATAATTGATAATTTGACTGAAGAAGAACAAAACCATGTTACAGCAATACTTGCAGAAGATTTTGAAATAGAAAATACAGAAAAAGCAATTGATGACTTATTAAAAAATTATGAAAAAGATAAGTTGCAAGAACGTAAGCAAGAAATAATGGAACTAAGAAAACAAACTTTAGGCAAAGAAGAACAAGAAAACTTATTAAATGAACTTAATGAAATTATATATAAATTAGCAAAAATTAAGTAGGAGGAAAAATAATGGCTAATAAAAAAGAAGATATAGAAGAAACAAAAAAGGTTTCTACTAAAAATAAAGAAGAAGAAAACAAAAAAGAAATTGAAAAAGAAACAAAAACAACAAGAAAAAAACAAATAAAAGAAGAAATAAAAGAAGAAATAAAAAAGAATAGTAAAGGTAAAAAACAAGAAGACAAAAAAGACATAACAAGTGAAGAAGCTAAAAAGGTAAAAGATGAAAAGGTAAATTCTATATTAAAAAAGGCAAAAGAAAAAGGTAAAATAACATATGAAGACTTAGCAAAAGAATTAGATGATGTAGAGCCAGACCAAATAGACCAAGTATTTGATGCATTTGAGGAAATAGGAGTAGATTTACTAAGAGATGATGACTTTGAAGAAGAACCAGATGTTGAAGATTTAAAGGAAGTAGAAAACTTAAAATTAGATGAAATAACAGACACAAGTTATGAAGGAATAAATGTAGATGATCCTGTAAGAATGTATTTAAGAGAAATAGGAAGAATACCACTTTTAACATATGAGCAAGAACTAGATTTAGCCAAAAGAATTTTAGAAGATGATGAAGAAGCAAAACAAAAACTTGCAGAATCAAATTTAAGATTAGTTGTAAGTATTGCAAAAAAATATGTAGGTAGAGGAATGTTATTTTTAGACTTAATACAAGAAGGAAATATGGGATTAATAAAGGCAGTAGAGAAATTTGACTATACCAAAGGTTTTAAATTTAGTACTTACGCTACATGGTGGATAAGACAAGCAATAACAAGAGCTATAGCAGATCAAGCAAGAACAATAAGAATACCAGTTCATATGGTAGAAACAATAAACAAATTAATAAGAACTTCAAGACACTTACTTCAACAATTAGGAAGAGAACCAAGTGTTGAAGAAATAGCAGAAGAAATGGAAATTCCAGTAGAAAAGGTTATGGAAATTCAAAAAATAGCACAAGACCCAGTATCTTTAGAGACACCAATAGGAGAAGAAGATGATAGTCATTTAGGGGACTTTATACAAGATGATGATAGTCCAGCTCCACATGATTCTGCAGCATATACATTACTTAAAGAACAGTTAGAAGAAGTTATGAATACATTAACACCTAGAGAGGCAAAGGTTTTAAAATTAAGATTTGGACTTGAAGATGGAAAAGCAAGAACTCTTGAAGAGGTTGGACGCCAATTTCAAGTAACAAGAGAAAGAATTCGTCAAATAGAAGCAAAAGCTTTAAGAAAATTAAGACATCCAAGTAGAAGTAAAAAACTAAGAGATTATATGGGGTAAAATAAAAACTGATGTAAGGTTGTCTTATATCAGTTTTTGTTTATAAACTACTTAATTTAAAAAAATTCACATAATAGACATAAATATTTTGTATAATAAGACATAATTTTTAGGAGATGATAAAATGAATGAAAAGTGCATATTAATAGTAGATGATGAACAAAGAATGAGAAAAATTATAAAAGACTTTTTAAGAGCAAAAGGATTTAGCATTTTAGAAGCTGAAGATGGAGAAAAAGCATTAGAAGTTTTTGAGGAAAATAGAAATAAAATTAGTTTAATATTGTTAGATGTAATGATGCCTAAGCTAGATGGATGGTCTGTTCTAAGACAAATTAGGCAAGACTCAAAAGTTCCAATAATAATGTTAACAGCAAGGGGAGAAGAACAAGATGAATTGTTTGGATTTGAGCTAGGAGTAGATGAATATATATCAAAACCATTTAGTCCTAAAATATTGGTTGCAAGGGTAGAGGCAATATTAAAAAGAACTAATCAAACACAAAGTTTTGCTAAAGATTATGGTGGAATAGAATTAGATAAAGAAGGAAGGACTGTAAAAGTTGATGGTAAGACATTAGAATTAAGCCTAAGAGAATATGAATTATTAACATATTTAATGGAAAATGAAAATATAGCACTTTCAAGAGATAAAATATTAAATAATGTTTGGAATTATGACTATTATGGTGATTCAAGGACAATAGATAGTCATATAAAAAAGATAAGGCATAAATTAGGTAAAAAAGGAAAATACATAAAAACAATGAGAGGCGTTGGTTACAAATTTGAAATAAAATAATTCAAGGAGAAGGTAAATGAAAAAACTAAAAGAAGCATTTAAATCTGTACGAGTAAAGTTGTTTTTAACATTAAGTATTTCTATATTAATTATAATATTATTACTAATAATTATTAATAATGTTGTATTAGAATCATATTACATGTTAAATAAGGAAAATACATTAAAAAATGTATATAATCAAATAAATATATATTATAATAATCAAATGGATGAAGACTATATAGAAGCGGAATTAGAAACAATATCAATAAACAATAATTTTGATATTTTAATAAGAAATAATTCACGTGAAAATGTATATAGTTCAGAAAAAAACTTTGTATGGAGTTTTGAGGAAATAAATGCAATAAAAAATAAAATAAGTATTAACGCAGAAGAGATTTTAGAAAAGACAGATACATATACAATGAAGAAATTAAAGGATTATAAAAATGGAATAACTTATATATTTTTTAGTGGCAAATTAGATAATGGTTATACCTTATATTTAAGGATGCCAGTTACTGCAATAGAAGATAGTGTACGTATTTCAAATAACTTTTTATATTTAATTGCAGGTTTTACAATTCTAATTGGAGGAATAATAATACTTGTAGTTTCAAGGAAATTTACTGAACCAATACTTGAATTAAATGACATAGCAAAAAAAATGTCAAAATTAGATTTTAGTCAAAAATATAGAATAACAGATGCAGATGACGAAATAAATAATTTAGGAAAAAGTATAAACATAATGTCAGATAAACTTGAAAAGACTATAAAGCAGTTAAGAAATACTAATATGGAACTAGAAAAGGATATAGAAGAAAAATCTAAAATAGATGAAATGAGAAAAAGTTTTATATCTGATGTATCACATGAACTAAAAACTCCAATTGCTTTGATACAAGGGTATAGTGAAGGACTAATAGAAAATGTTAATACAGATGAAGAAAGTAGAAAATTTTATGCAGAGGTAATTCAAGATGAAATTAACAAAATGGATAAGCTTGTAAAACAGTTGCTAGAATTAATGAAACTTGAATATGGTAAGAGAGAATTTAATAACAAAGTATTTGATATTGTTGAATTAGAAAGTGAAGTTTTAAGAAAATCCAAGGTTATGCTTGAAGAAAAAAATATAAAGGTTGAATTTGAAAATTCTGGAGAAATTGATGTATTTGCAGATGATTTTTATATTGAACAAGTAATAACTAATTATATTACTAATGCTATAAAAAATATAAAAGAGGTTAATAAAAAGAAGATTATTAAAGTTACAAATGAGTTAAATGAAGATAAACAGATTGTAAGAGTTAAAGTTTTTAATACTGGTGATAATATTAAAGAAGAAAATTTAATGAGAATATGGAACAGATTTTATAAAGTTGATGAGTCAAGAAACAGGGCAGATGGTGGAACAGGAATTGGACTTTCTTTTGTAAAAGCTGTTATGAATAATTATGAACAAGATTATGGTATAATAAATAAAGAAGATGGGGTTGAATTTTTCTTTGATTTAAAGTATACCGGATTAAAAATGTAAATTAAAAACTAAAAAATTGTAACAATTATTGTAAAAAATAAAATATTTTAAAAAATTGCTTGACAAAATAATAAAAAACTATTATAATCTATAAATGTCAGGAGAAACATGCAGGTGTAGTTCAATGGTAGAACCTCAGCCTTCCAAGCTGATGACGTGGGTTCGATTCCCACTACCTGCTCCAAATCTCCTGACAAACACGCAGGTGTAGTTCAATGGTAGAACCTCAGCCTTCCAAGCTGATGACGTGGGTTCGATTCCCACTACCTGCTCCAAATAAAATAAAACTTACGAATTTAATGGTTCGTAAGTTTTTATTTTATATAAGACTTAAAAAGTATAATTTAATGAATATTATTTTAAATATTTAACATCAGTATCATTTAAAATTTGCATTTGAGATATAGCAATTTGGTTTAACTTTTCAAGTCTTTCAGATTGTTTTAAGCCTTCTTTTATAAAAACGGAATTTAAATTTTCTAAATTTGCTAAACATATCAATTCGTTCATAGTAGCATAATCTCTTATGTTTCCATCTAAATCAGGATTATTAGTACGCCACTCTTTTGCAGTCATACCGAATAGTGCCATATTTAATACATCAGCTTCTTCAGCATAAACAAAATTTATTTGATTTATACTTAATTCTTTAGGAATTAAATTGTTTTTTATTGCATCAGTATGTATTCTATAATTTATTTTTGAAAGTTCTCGTTTTGCATTCCAGCCTATTTGTTTTTGTTCTTCTGCTTTTAGTCTTTCAAATTCTTTTATCAATAATAATTTGAATTTTGGACTAATCCACATTCCAAATTCAAAAGCAATATCCTTATGAGCATAAGTTCCTCCATATCTTCCAGCTTTTGAAATTATTCCAATTGCATTTGTTTTTTCAGTCCATTCTTTTACACTAATTTTATAACTATTTAAACCTGCTTGACTTTTAATTATGGCGAATTCGCCATAATTAAAATTAGGATTATGAATTTCTTCCCAAATTCCTAAAAATTCAATGGTATTTCTGTTTCTTAACCAATCAGAAACAAAAAAGTCTCCATCTTTAGACTTTAACATATCAGTAATAGATATGTAATCTTCATTTTCGATTTTTATATATGATATTTTTTGATTTAAAACACTTAACTCTAGCATATTTAGACCTCCTTTTAAAATAATAAAGCGATTATTTTAAATATTATACCAAACAATTGTTTTAAAAACAATAGTTATTGAAAAAAATATAAAGATTAGAGAATTTGATGAAGAATTAGAAGATTCAATTGGTGTAATTGCTAATAAAATGTGAATAAATCATCCAATTAAATATGAGCCGTATAAATTTTTTTCATCCATTCATTGAAATTTAATAAAATTATGTTAAAATAAAAAATAAATTAAATGAATAAGGAAATATATGGAAGATAATAATATTAATGAAAAAATGTATAAGAAAAATTTAATAAAGATTATTTTAGAGACAATATTAACATCTATAGGAGCTGGATTCTCTGTGGCGACAATAACTATTTTTTGGAACTCTATAGGTATGGATCAAAAAGCAATAGGTTTTGTGCAAATGGCTTTTACAATTGTTATATGTTGTTTGGATATTCCAATGGGATATTTAGCAGATAGATGTAATAGAAAATTATTCCCATTTCTTTCAATAAATTTAAAATATAACTTTGTGCTATAAATAATTAAATACAATGTCCAAAGAATATATATCCGACATACAAGAAATAATTGAACAAATCGTACAATTTACTCGAGACAGAGACTGGGATCAGTTTCACAATGGAAAAGATCTTGCTTTAGCATTGTCTATAGAAGCTGCAGAATTAAACGAAGCGTTTTTATGGAAAAAACCCGAAGATGTCTGTATTGAGAAAGTAAAGGAAGAACTAGCAGATATTATGAACTACGCTTTCCTTATTGCCGATAAATATCAACTAGATATAAAAGATATTATTCTCTCCAAGTTGGCCAAAAATGCAGAAAAATATCCCGTTGACAAATCTAAAGGAAATGCAAAAAAATACACGGAACTATGATCGTATACCATGCTAGCAAGAAAGGATTTATAAATGATGTTTTCAATGGTACTATCGCCGATGACATGACAATGCTTTCATGCCCCATTTGGGAAGATACAAGTAAGAAATTGACTATATCACATTAATGTACCTCCTAGAGTATTTTCAAATGTACCACTTCAGATATGGTCGTTTTCGGTTCGGCAAAGTTATTTCTTCTCATCGAGTCACCTTTTAACTCAACCCGAACCACATTAGCGGTGAGGCAGTCCATAATTGCATCAGCCAAGGTCGGCTCATTGATGTAGTCATACCATTTAGATACCGGAAGTTGTGATGTTACGATTACGGATTTTCTTTGATAGCAGTCTTCAAGGATCTGGAGCAGCGCCAGACGGGAGTTGTTGTCAAGCGGCTGCAGTCCGAAGTCATCAAAGATGACGAGGTCATTCCTTCTTGCTCTTTAATGCATGTTATTTACATGATATAAGCATGGTTATTCATCCGAATATAGCCTCATTTAACGATTCTAATACTAAGTCTGAGCAATTAATCAGCAAGTGGCTCAAACGTATGATGACATTTAATGAGAGAATTGACTATATTTACAAATCAGACAAATTCGCAATGGACGAGATTCATCGGATTAGAAAAGAAATGGGATTGTCTTTGATTGAAGCATTTCAAGATATTTTTGATTTCTTTGAAAATCGCGTGCGTGCACCTCACGCAAATGAAAGCGCAATGTTTATCCGTCATTGGCAAGAGAATATGTTATCTTTCCTCTCTGAACTTGAAGCTGAAACAATAGCTATAATATCCGATAGTCATGGATGGGATACAACTGATGTATATGAAATGAAATCTTCAGCGAAGGAGGAATTAGTCAGCTTGAAGTATATGATGATACTCATACGTTTGGCTGACTTGCTCGATTTGGCAAATGACAGAATAGATTATTTCTTACTGAAGCAAAGAACTTGGTAAACTTAAACATTATCTAAATTCTGTCAACTCAAAACTGATAGAATCAGATATTTCAGTTAGATTCTTCTACAATAACAATCACAAACTTGACTCAGAGTTTTTTGACGATGTTAAGAGTTATCTGAGCAGATAGAGCTAGCGTGGAAGTTTATTACAAGTCGTTGTGTTTGAAGTAACACCTATTTCATAATCGTATTTCAGTTATTCGAATTTTTCGAATAACTGAAATACCCCAATGTATCATAAAAGCTACAAGGAAATATCCATAGCATTGCGTATTTTTACCGTTTTATAGTCTTTGTGCAAGCCTCGCAAGCCGTTCCTTCAACAATTCACCATACTTTTCCTTTAATTCAGCACTTAGGAAAGAGTTTTGAATGACAGTCTCAAACTTGGGCAATAGTTTGATATACTTATTTATCAGTCGTTCTACAATCACATTCTCTATACCCAGCGTGACTGCTGACCTAGTAAAATCCTCTCTTTGAAGCTTTTTCTTCCGACCATTCAAGGTTAATGCCAACTCTTCATCATCTTTTGGATTGATGATAGCCGCATTTAGCAAATCGTAAGCAGGGGTCAAACGTATTATATCCGCCACCTCATACAAAGAGAAGTTTTTCAAGTGCATATCGTTATTTCCTGTCAGCCAAGAAAAAAGTACCAGCTCAAAGAAATTGGTAACATCCATTTTAGGCAAAGACGAATACTTCAAAACAGCCTTGCCGATACGCTCATAGCTGCTCTTGTATTTATGCTCCGTTTGCCTTTCCGTCAATTGGCACATATCTTCCATCGCAATCTTCTCTCCGGCAGGAGTCCTGTCAATTCGGCGAGTAAGATAGCACAGCGAATCATCTGCCATTCTCATCAGCGTGTGAGGAACCACCTCTATACGTGCAACCTCCGCAAGGTGCATGGTCAAATCCTCTACCTCCGGCATCATTTCATATTGCGAGGTCTGTGGTTTACAGATATAACCTCCCCACAGTCCGACAATGGTCAATCGTTTGCTGCCCTCATGTTCATTCAGATGCAAGGACAATTTAGGCTGGACACCAGTCAAAGAGGTTTGGTCTTGAATAATCTGCAGTGCAAGCTGATCTAATTGCTCTGTCGTATAATCAAGGACAGGCAATGTTGTTGTCCCAAAGAACTTCTTTATACAAGCCGTGTGCATATCCTTTTCCCCCTTTAGGAGAGGACGATAACAATACAGACAA
>ENA-ORPD01002866-ORPD01002866.1-human-gut-metagenome-genome-assembly--contig:-NODE-2866-length-9861-cov-2.983276_pt1 | contig 9861 bp, 9 predicted proteins | sample MGYA00242143_ERZ509076 | MGnify/ENA primary metagenome ERZ509076 (study PRJEB26280, sample SAMEA2338706) | human gut metagenome | biome: human gut; feature: human-associated habitat; material: faeces... | reverse complement strand
TATAAATAATGTCTACAATAATTGGGTTGGTGTCTACTTTTAGATTACCACTTCAGAAAAATGCCGCTTTGGACTTCAAGAGCAAGTTAGTAGGTGAGAAGGTCCAAAAAGTTCCGATTTTGAAGTAACTTTGGACTTCGGACCAGAAAAAATGTCTGATGAGGTCCAATAAAAAATTGTGATTAATGGAATGAAGAATGTTAATATCTTGACAAGATGATATCAAAATGATATCATACGAATATCAACAAAGACACCATTAAAAGAATTATCGATAACAAGATTAATAATCAGGGTGTCAAGGAGGTATTTTTATATGGAAGAAAAGGTTTTGAAGAAAAGCAAGAATGGTCTTGCAATGGTTACGCTGTTTATATTACTATACGCAGCAGCCATAGCAGTAATTATTGTCGGTTCGATTATGGTTGAACAGGCAGAGACTAAAGCAGGATGGATAGTACTTATCGTTGCAGGTGGTGTATACGCAGCAATAGGCTGGATATTTTTTATTGGTCTTAAGGTATTAAAGCCACAGGAGGCACTTGTGCTTACACTTTTTGGCAAGTATGTTGGAACTATTAAAGAAGCGGGATTCTATTTTGTGAATCCGTTTTGTGTTGCTGTTAACCCGGCAGCGTCAACTAAGCTTAATCAGAGCGGTGATGTGACAGGAGATGGAAATAAGCTTGATCTGGCTAGCATGGCAGGTGTTGCAGGAATGGCAATTGCAGCAGGAAATAATTCACAGTCAGCTAATAAGAAGATTTCACTTAAGATAATGACACTGAGCAACAGCAGACAGAAGATTAATGACTGTCTTGGTAATCCTGTTGAGATTGGTATTGCGGTTATGTGGAAAGTGACAGATACAGCTAAGGCAGTGTTTAATGTAGATAATTATAAGGAATATCTTTCATTACAGTGTGACAGCGCACTCCGTAATATTGTCCGCATGTATCCATATGACGTTGCAGAAAATGTAGATACAACGGGAGATGGTATTGCGGATGAGGGAAGCCTTCGTGGTTCAAGTGAAGTTGTAGCAGAAAGAATAAGAAAAGAAATCCAGGGCAAAGTAGCAGATGCCGGACTTGAGATAATAGAAGCACGAATAACATATCTTGCATATGCACCTGAGATAGCAGCAGTAATGCTTCAGAGACAGCAGGCATCAGCAATAGTAGATGCAAGAAAGATGATAGTTGATGGTGCTGTAGGAATGGTAGAGATGGCGCTTGAGAGATTATCAGAAAAGCAGGTTATAGAGCTTGATGAAGAGAGAAAAGCAGCTATGGTATCCAACCTTTTAGTCGTCCTTTGTGGAAACAAAGATGCCCAGCCAGTAGTTAATTCAGGAAGTCTTTACTAATGGCAGATTCAGGTAAGAAACAGGTTCCTCTCCGGTTATCAGCTAAACTCTATGACGCCATTGCAGCGTGGGCAGAGGACGATTTCAGGTCTGTTAATGGACAGATAGAGTACCTGCTGACCGAGTGTGTACGACAGAGAAAGAAGAACGGTGCGCCAGTTCCGCACGAGCTTGATGTTCCACCAGATTTAGATATCAGGTAGAATAAAAAATGAATATATAACTATTATATATAAAACGTCCCCATACTGACATTATAAATGCTGGTATGGAGACGTTTTTAAAATATATAATATCGGATAAAACCAGGTGGAACTTAACATACTACCTTCGAAAGGAGGTGGCATAATGTTTCCAGCATTTGACTATAATCATGAAAAAGATGAGTACAGAAACGGATACGATAATGGGCAGGGCGATAAAGGTTATGATGACGGTGAGAATGAATTTGCCAGCAATCTTGACGAGAGCGATGTAATGCGACCGGTCAATTCGCTAGATGATTATACAAGTTTTCTTTTGTGGGGAACTGATTTTGACGACAAGAATAATATCTAAAAATAGTATTAATAATTTATTAATCTTTGAAAGGCTGATTGACTGAATATTTTCAATGTTATATGATAAGCGAAAATGGAGGTATGAGTTTAGTATGTATGGGTATATAGTTGTTGATCAGCCAGAACTTAAATTCAGAGAATTTGATAAATACCGCTCATACTATTGTGGTCTGTGCGATTCGCTGGCAGAAGCGCATGGATTGAAGGGGCAGATTTCCTTAAGCTATGATATGACATTTCTGGTTATACTTCTTACAGGGTTGTATGAACCGGAAACTATATACTCTGAGGAACGTTGCGTCACACATCCATTAAGAAAGCATCCTGTGAGGCGTAACGTTGTTTCAGATTATGTTGCGGACATGAATGTCCTTCTGACATATTACAAATGTATGGACGACTGGTACGATGAGAAAAAGGTCTTGAAAAGAACTTATGCCGGAGTATTGAAAAGAGATATTAAAAAGCTTGAGAAGAAATATCCGCAGAAGGCAGAGATGATAAGGAAAAGCCTTTCTAAGTTGTCAGAATATGAAAAGGCACAGGAGACTAACATTGACAAGCCGGCAGAACAGTTTGGCATACTGTTAGGTGAAGTTGCTGCCATGAAAGATGATGAGTGGAGTGATGAGTTAAGGGTGCTTGGCAATAATCTTGGCAGATTCATATATCTGCTGGATGCATATGATGATTTGGAAAAAGATGAGAAAAAGAACAATTATAATGTATTTAAGTATCATAAGGATGTAGAGGATTTTGATACATTTGCAGAAAACATACTTAAAGCATATATGGCAGGATGTGCAAGGGCTTTTGAGAGACTGCCGATTCTTGCTAATGCAGAGCTGTTAAGAAATATTATATATTCAGGTGTATGGACAAAGTTCTACGCCGCCAGAAGAAAAAGAATTGACACTGCCGGTAAGCAGTTGGAGGAACATAATGACAGATCCATATAAAGTGTTGGGAGTATCAAGGGATGCTTCTGATGATGAAGTGAAAAAAGCATATAGAACACTGAGCCGAAAGTATCATCCTGATGCTAACATCAATAATCCTAATAAGGATCAGGCAGAAGAGATGTTTAAGCTTGTGCAGCAGGCGTATAACCAGATAATGCGTGAGGGCGGATACAGCAGTCAGTCATATAGCCAGACGCGTTATGGTACAGGCCGTTCAGACCATTATGGCTATGATGGTGATTATCAGAACCAGTCACAGGGCGGATATGGAGATTTCGGAAGCTTCTGGGGATTCGGGCCATTTGGATTTGGTGGATATACAGGAAGCTATGGTGGCAATGGATATGGCAGTGATAATCTCAATGGTAATGATCCCACAACAGTGCATCTGAGGGCAGCAGCTAATTATATTAATAACTCTAGTTATGATGAAGCTATTAATGTGCTTAACAACATAACTGACCGGGATGGAAGATGGTACTACTATAGTGCATTAGCACATCTTGGAAAAGGAGAAGAAGCAACTGCGTTGGAAGATGCCAAGCGTGCGTTGGATTCTGATCCTGACAATATGCAGTATCAGCTGTTGTATCAGCGTATTGCAAGCGGTGGAAGCTGGTATGCAGGAAGAAGGACGCAGTATCAGGGGCCGTCATCTACAACATATTGTACAGGATGTGCTCCGTGGGTTGCACTCTGCCTGTGTTCAAATATATGTATGCCTATGTGCTGTGGCTATGGTTCAGGCGGCTATTATCCGGGTGGAAGCATATAATAATCAATTAATAAGGGATGTTACCAGACTATTGTGTTAAGGTAACATCCCATTTTTAATGTTATTTTTCTTTTTTAATCCATGCATCAAGGTTGTTAAATAATATATCAAACTGCACAGGACCCATGTCGAGTATATACTGATGAAAATTTTTAAGATTGAATTTGTCAGAAAGCTCGCTTTGTGCCTTAGTCTTTAACTGCTCAAATCCTAACATTCCAAGAACATATTTGCAATAATTGCCAGGGTCAGATACGAATGCGTAATACATTTCGTGGGCGACAGATTTATCATCAAAACCATACTGGCTGATGAATCGGTAAACATCATCTTCACTCCATCCATAGTAATTAACGCCAATATCCCCTTTTGCATAAAGGCACAGGACAGTGGCATAATTAGCAGCATACATTTTGTTAAGTGTATCGTTGCCGGTCTGTGCATAATTATAAGAAAGAACTTCAACATATGATGCCCAGCCTTCAACATATCCGCCTGGTGCAAGAATGTATCTTATCCAGTCAGGATTGGTTGCGGCAAAATACTGCGTCTGGTACATGTGTCCCGGATAACCCTCATGTGCAAGTGTAGGATATAATTCACTCGCAGAAGTGCCAGAAGAATTGATGTATATTGAATTGACATCAAGGTTATCTAGCTGCGGAATAAAGTACATAGCCGGACTGGTGTAGTCCTCAAGCGCCTTTGACACATATTTGATATTATAATTCACATCTGGAATCTCAGGAAAATCATCGGTTATTCTTTTCTTAAGGTCGGTAAGAATACCAACCGGGTCTGTCATATTGAATGAAAATGTGTCAAATTTATCAAGAATAGAGGAGTCTTTAAGCGTAAGTGACTGCATTTTAAGCATATATTTCTTGAGGTAAGAATCAACCAGCTTATCATATTCGTCAACAGATTTGCTCCAGCCAAGTGTTGAAGAGAGTATATATTCAAAATACCGTGAACCATCAGGATAATTGCATAAACCGCCTGAATATCTGTTAGAGCCTTTCAATGAAGTAAGCGCATTTACAAGGGACTGATATCCTGGAATTACATGTTCATTGACTGCGGACACATTTTTAGCTTTATAATCTGCAATATCCTGTGAAGAAAGTCCGTCAACAGAAGCAAGCTTTTCGTTAAAGGTTGATATCATTGCACCATCTGGCAAACCGGCAGTTTCAAGGAATGATTTGCAGCTTTCAATTACCTCATCGGCAAGGGTATCTTCCATAAAATATCCGTTGTCAGCACGAAGCTTCTCAAATGCAGCCATATTTTCAAAATATCCGTCAACATCACATAGAAGCTCAATATATTCGTCAATATCCTTCTTTTCTGCAAATGTGTATTCAGCAAAAAGCAGTGGCAGCTGGACATGAATACCTGTAGTTGTCTGAAGCTGTGTATTAAACATGTACAAATCACTGTATTCCAGCTCATTTTCCATATACAAAAGAAGCTCATCAAGCGTAATCTGCTGTTTTGCGGAGAGTGTGCTTCTGTCAAATGATTTAAGCGTTGATATTATGTCGGTGTAATCTGAGGTGTCATCGGGATTGTCAAGGTCGTAGCGGCCAAGAGTAACCTCATAATCGTTAATTCCGAAATCCTTGGGGTGTTCGACATAGGCATGCAAAGATACCATGTCGGCACTTAACAGGTCAGCAAACAGGCTGTTTACATATTCCGTGAAATCAGCGTTATCCTCGGTGGCAGATATAGTAGTTTCTGATATCTGCTTCTGATTCCAGGGCAGGCTGCAGCCAGACAGGGTAATTATTATTATAAAGACTATCAGCAGGCTCACAGCCTTGTTAAGAAATTGATGTAAAAGGCAAAGTTGTTTATTACGCATACTAATCCTCATTTCTGTCTTAATTAATATTATAAGAAATATTGATTTATTATTCACATATTGTATCATACTTAATACAGACTTGACACTTATTGTAAATTTTTCTATGATAAAGTTTACGGATAAATGATTCACACTACATTTGCGTTATAGCGATGAATTAAAATAATAGATTATGGAGGAAATGATATGCCACAGAGTAAAGGTCCATTTTATATGACAACAGCGATTGCCTATACATCAGGCAAGCCACATATCGGTAATACTTATGAAATCGTTCTTGCAGACAGTATTGCAAGATTCAGAAGACAGGAAGGCTATGATGTGTTTTTCCAGACAGGAACTGACGAGCATGGTCAGAAGATTGAGCTTAAGGCTGAAGAAGCTGGAATTACACCTAAGGAATTTGTTGACAATGTTTCAACAGAAATCAAGAGAATATGGGATCTTATGAATACTTCATATGATAAGTTCATCAGAACAACAGATGATTACCATGAGAAGCAAGTTCAGAAGATTTTTAAGAAACTTTATGATCAGGGAGACATTTATAAGGGTTCATATGAAGGCATGTACTGTACTCCATGTGAGTCTTTCTGGACAGAGAGCCAGCTTGTTGATGGAAAGTGTCCAGATTGTGGACGTGAAGTTAAGCCAGCTAAGGAAGAAGCTTATTTCTTCAAGATGAGCAAATATGCCAACAAGCTTATTGAGCATATCAATACACATCCGGAATTCATCCAGCCTGTTTCAAGAAAGAATGAGATGATGAACAACTTCCTTCTTCCTGGACTTCAGGATTTATGTGTATCAAGAACATCTTTCAAATGGGGTATCCCGGTTGACTTTGATGACAAGCATGTAGTTTATGTATGGCTTGATGCCCTTACTAACTATATCACAGGTATCGGATATGATGCTGATGGCAATTCTTCAGAGCAGTACAAGAAGTTCTGGCCAGCAGACCTTCACCTTATCGGTAAGGATATCATCAGATTCCATACAATTTACTGGCCAATATTCCTTATGGCACTTGGAGAGCCACTTCCTAAGCAGGTATTTGGACATCCTTGGTTATTACAGAATGATGGTAAGATGAGTAAGTCTAAGGGAAATGTTATCTATGCAGATGACCTTGTAGACCTCTTCGGCGTTGATGCTGTACGTTACTTTGTTCTTCACGAGATGCCATTTGAGAATGATGGTGTTATCTCATGGGAGCTTATGGTTGAGCGTATGAACTCAGACCTTGCCAACACACTTGGAAATCTTGTAAACAGAACAATTGCAATGTCTAACAAGTATTTTGGCGGAGTTGTTAATAAGACTGGCGTAGAGGATGCTGCAATTGACGGCGACCTTAAGGCTGTTGTAACAGCAACAAGAGATAAGGTTCAGGCAAAGATGGCTACACTTCATGTAGCAGATGCTATCACAGAAGTATTCACACTCTTTAAGAGATGTAACAAATATATTGACGAGACAATGCCTTGGGCTCTTGCAAAGGATGAGGCACAGCAGGACAGATTAGCAGAAGTGCTCTATAATCTTGTTGAGAGTATTACAATCGGTGCTAATCTTCTTAAGTCTTTCATGCCAGAGACTACAGATAAGATTCTTGCACAGCTTTATCCAGCTAATCCAGAGGCAGGAGTAAGAGATTTTGATGACCTTGCAACATTTGGCTTAAGAGAAACAGGACTTAAGGTTACTGAGACACCAGAGATTCTTTTCGCAAGACTTGACTTCGAGAAGGACCTTAAGGAAAAGGTTGAGGCTATTCAGGAAGCACAGAAGAAGGCTAATGGTGTTACAGAATATCCACAGGTTGAAGTTAAGCCTGAGATTACATTTGATGATTTTGAAAAGGTTCAGTTCAGAGTTGCCAAGGTTCTTACATGTGAAGCTGTTAAGAAGACAAAGCTTCTTAAGTTCGAGCTTCAGATTGGTGATGAGAAGAGAACTATCGTATCAGGTATCCAGAAGTACTATAAGCCAGAGGAGCTTATTGGTAAGAAGTTAGTTGTATGTACTAATTTAAAGCCAAGAAAGATCTGTGGTATTGAGTCACAGGGAATGATTATCTCAGCATGGGATGATAAGGATAACTTATCAGTTCTTACACTTGAGAAGGATATTATTGAAGGCGCAGAGATTGGCTGATAGATATGAAGATATTTGAAACTCATGCTCATTATGATGATGAAAGATTTGATGAGGACAGAGATGAACTTATAAGCAGCATGCTTAGTGATACAGGGGAGCTTGATTACATTGTTAATGTAGGTGCAAGCCGTCAGGGCTGTGAGGCTTCCCTTGCACTTGCTGCACAATATGAAAAGGTATACGCAGCGATTGGTTTCCACCCGGAGGATATTGTCAGATTGAAAGAATCGGACATTGAATGGCTGGAAAACATGCTTGGTGAATCTAAGACCAGAAAGATTGTTGCACTTGGAGAAATCGGACTTGATTACTACTATGTGTCAGATGATGCAGATATGGCGGCGGCTGAGAAGAAGCAGCAGCGTGAATGGTTTGCAGCACAGATGAATGTTGCGTACCGTACACACATGCCGGTAATGATTCATTCAAGAGATGCATGTCAGGATACAATCGACATATTAAAGAGTAATCACGGACAGGAGACAGGTGGAATAATTCACTGTTATTCATATAGCAGGGAAGCCGCAAGAGATTTTCTTAACATGGGCTTTTCTATAGGAATTGGCGGTGTTCTTACATTTAAGAATGCCAGGAAGCTTGTGGAAGCAGCAGCGTATATACCGATGGATAGAATTGTTCTGGAGACAGACAGTCCATATATGGCACCTGAGCCTAACCGAGGTAAAAGAAACGACAGTCGCAATATAAAATATGTTGCAGAAAAGCTGGCGCAGATTAAAGGGCTTGATACGCAGGAGGTTATTGATGTTACTAACCAGAATGCGAGAAGGCTGCTTTTTGGTGCTGAAACCTATAAGTTATAATAAAACGGCTATTTAGTAGGTCTTTTAACGTGGTTTTTATTGATAAAGCCATGAAAACACCTACTAAATAGCCGTTTTTTGTTGTTATATAGGTCTTTAGTCTGGAAATAACCTGTTTTACGAGAATTTTGCTGTAAAAAAAACTACTAAAGCTGCGAAAATGCGACTACTTATAGGTATCATGTTATTTAGCACAGCAGGTTGCTAAGCTCTGCAAACTGCTCAAGTGTAAGGGCTTCGCCGCGGATAGTAAGCGGAAGTCCCATAGTTTCTAATGCGTTGGTAAGAGCTTCTTTAGTGATGCCGATGCCGGAATTGCCGACACTGTTAAGCATAGTCTTGCGGCGCTGGTTAAATGATGCTCTTATTATCTTGAACATAAGATGCTCATTCTTAACATCAACAGGTGGAGTCTTGAAGCGCTCAAGACGGATAACCGCTGAATCAACATTAGGACGAGGCATAAAGCAGCTTGCAGGTACATTAAGCACAACCTTAGGTCTGGCGTAGAACTGTACAGCAAGTGAAAGTGCGCCATAATCTTTAGTTCCAGGACCACACTGCATGCGGTCAGCTACCTCCTTCTGAACCATGATAGTTATACTGTCTAATGGTACATGGCTCTCAAAAAGTCCCATAATAATAGGTGTTGTTATATAGTATGGAAGGTTGGCAACAACCTTGATTGGTCTGCCTTCATTCTTCTCATCTGCAAGCTTTTTGATATCAAGCTTTAAGATATCTTCATTGATTACTGTTACATTGGAATAATTCTTCAGTGTGTCCGACAAAATCGGAATCAGATTCTTATCAATCTCAACTGCCATGACCTCTCTCGCATTTTCTGCAAGATACTGCGTCATTGTTCCAATTCCTGGTCCGATCTCTAACACGAAATCATCTTTGTTCACTTCTGCTGCAGAAATGATCTTCTCAAGAACACGTTCATCAATCAGAAAGTTCTGTCCAAACTTCTTCTGAAAATTAAAATTATATTTCTGTAAAACCTCTATGGTATTCTGTGGAATTCCTAACGTTGCCATATACTGCCTTTCTCTTCAAATAAACGATCTAAAAACTCTGCATACAGGCGGTTAAATGTTTCATGAAACGTAACTGCCACATTTGCATCCTGATTTCCAGACATCTGTGCCTCCTCAAAAATAGCAAAGGCTGTCTCATATAAATCCGGGTTTTTGTCATAAAATACTTCCGTCAGACCATCCTGAAAGGCAAACTGCGCCTCCTGGGAAAGATTGTCCTTAAAATCCTCTTTGGAAATGCATCCACCCTCCTCGTAATCGGACAAAAAGATGTGTCCGCCTGCGGAGGTCA
>ENA-ORPD01002865-ORPD01002865.1-human-gut-metagenome-genome-assembly--contig:-NODE-2865-length-9863-cov-2.143658_pt1 | contig 9863 bp, 6 predicted proteins | sample MGYA00242143_ERZ509076 | MGnify/ENA primary metagenome ERZ509076 (study PRJEB26280, sample SAMEA2338706) | human gut metagenome | biome: human gut; feature: human-associated habitat; material: faeces... | reverse complement strand
AAAGTGATATAATTAAAAAACTTATATTTTCTATTTGTTTATCTATTTCAAAAATAAATCTTTGTCTTGTTTTTTCATCCATTTTAGGATTATCTTTTAAATTATCTAACATTATAGATATAGAAGTTATTGGTGTTTTTAATTGATGTGATATATCTTGTACAGACACTTTTAGGCTTTCTTTATCTTGTTTTGATTTTTCCGCTTCTTCTTTTAACATTACCGTTATTTTATATAATTCATTTTTTAAATCACTTAACTGATCTTCGCTATTATCTTCTATTTTTAATTCATAATTTCTATTATTGATTTCATTTATATATTTTTTAATTTCATTAAGTTTTTTATTTCTACTTTTTATATATAAAATTGCTATAATAATCCATACTAAATTTATTATTACTACGAAGGCTACATTAGTTCTTATATTATTATTCATTTGATTTTTTATAGTCAAAATACTATTTTCTTCATTTGAATACATACCATATCTTTTTAAAAGTTCTTTTCCCTCTATATTGCTTGCATCATCTTTATTTAAAATTTCTATAATTTTGTTTGTATCTACTTCTGGATAATTTTCTTTTATTTCTGATATTATTTGAGCCATCTTTATATTTATTTGTTCGTTAAAACTTTTATATTGTTTTATTGTATTTAATAACATTACAATTGATGTTGTTATAGTAATAATTATCATTGGTATAAGTATTTTCTTTAAATATTTTTTCAAATTAATCTCCTACTCTATATCCCAAACCTCTTACAGTTTTTATAATATTTTCATCTTCTAATTTTTCTCTTATTCTTTTTATATATACAGTTAATGTATTATCATTTACAAAATTTCCTGCTACATCCCATATTTTTTCTAATAACTCATCTCTTGTAATCAATTTATTTACATTAGAAAATAACATTAAGACAATTCTATATTCTAAACTTGTAAATATTATCTCTTGTTCTCCTTTATATACCTTTGCTTGATTCATATCTATTTTTATATCTTTATATTTTATAATATTTGAATTTATATCAGCTTTATTGTATCTTCTAAAAACTGAATTTATTCTTGATATAAGTTCTCTTGTTCTAAATGGTTTTATTATATAATCATCTGCTCCTAAATCAAGTCCCATAACTACATTTGTTTCTTCATCTCTTGCTGTTAAAAATATTATTGGTATATCTTTTCTTTCTTTTACAAATTTACAAATATTAAATCCATTTCCATCTGGTAATGTTATATCTAATTCTTTTTCTAACCCACCTATTTTTGTCTCTACCTTTATCTCTTTTTGTTCGCCACCAATGTCATTTTTCTCAATATAATAACCGCAAACCAGTTCCCGGTCATTCTGACATGATAACAACGTCACCAAAAACAATACCTGACATATTCCAAGCATATATAAAAATACCGATATATGTTTTATGTAATAAAGCCAGTTCTTCCGGCAGTTTGCCCATTTGTGCAGCCAGGTCGGTATATTTATCAAATTTAGCACGTGAGTATTGTGTGGCTATATCTTTTTCGATTGCCTTTACAGTTGGCTTTTTGATAAACTTATCAAAATTAGACTGATTTGCTAAAATTGAAGTATCATACATTGCATCCACGTATGCATTGTAGTCTCCTTTATATTCTTTTTCAATCACCTCGTAGATAGCGGGACGCTGTCCGGCAGGAACCATCTCTGCATAAAGTGGTAGCAAAGCTTTGGCTACTTTACGATCTACTTCGTGGTCGTAATCTTTATTATGGATGTTGTCAAACACCTCTTTTAATACCTTGATGTTAGCCTGAATATTAGAGTCGTTTTTCTGCTCCAACGCTTCTTTCAGTTTATCCATCACCAGATAAGGACTGCCAAATTCAATACCGCCGAAGAATGTTTCGGTCAGGCAGGTCTGCTGATATTTGATCGGAGAGGTTTTTGATACGGCTTCATTGATCTTAGATACAACCTGCATATAGTCAGTGTTATTTTTTTCTTTGGCGAATTGCGCAAATTTTGCTTCCTGGTCTGCTTTCGTGCCTAAAACATTATTATCGATAATGGCTTTGTTCATACCGATAGAGTTTTTCCAATAATTGCTGGAACCTGCATATTTGTTGGCATATTGAATACGTACTTTGTCGCTGGCATTCATGGCTTCTTTCAGTACGTCCTGGCGGGTGCCGCGGATGCGGATACGGGGAGCATTGCTTGCTTCCATACGCTCTTTTACTTCCGATACAGTGAGGTAACGGCTGGTACTTCCCGGGAATCCCATAATCATTGCATAATCTCCCTCTTTCAGCCCTTTGATAGAAATGTTCAGGTGCTTTTTAGTTTTCAAGGGTACATTGGAAGCATTGTATTCTGCCGGTTCTCCGTTGGCATCGGCGTAGATTCTGAACATTGAGAAGTCACCGGTATGGCGTGGCCACATCCAGTTGTCGGTTTCTCCGCCGAACTTGCCGATTGATGAAGGCGGGGCGGCAACCATGCGTACATCCGGATATACTTTCTTATAAAACATGTAGAATTTGTTTCCGGCATAGAAAGGCAATGCTTGCGGAACGATTCCTTTTTTTCCTTTCAGGTCACTCTTTTCGAACAATTCCTTGGCCAGTTTATTGAGAAAAGCACTGCTGAATGATTCTGTCTCGGTGATTTCTTTTGCAGCGATTTTGGCATTTACGATATTAGTGATGTCTTCTATACGTTCGATAAATGTAAACTTTAACCCCGGTGTAGGCAGTTCTTTGTCTCTTGAGGTTGCCCAAAAGCCATCTGTCAGATAATCGTGTTCAACAGAACTATGTTGTTGGATAGAAGCGTATCCGCAGTGATGGTTAGTTAATATCAATCCTTCCGGTGAAATGATTTCTCCGGTACATCCCCCACCGAAGATACCTACAGCATCTTTCAGTGAAACTCCGTTCGGATTATACAGGTCTTGGGCTTCAAGTTTCAGTCCCTGTTTTTTCATCATATCGATAGAGTGTTGTTCCTGCATCAGTTGCAGTAACCACATACCCTCGTCCGCCTTTGCGGAACAAACGACCAACGCAGTCAGCGCCAGTAAGTAAAGTTTGAGTCTGTTCATTAGTTTATTAAAAAATTAGTATGATTTGTTGCTTTTCTATTTTAATCTATGATCAATTTGTTTCCTTTGATAGCGTCCATCACATTAGCGGGCGGACGTTGGTTCATTAGTTCATTTTTCATAAAGTCCATGTAAGGAGCCACATGTTTGAAGAACTGATGATATCCTTTGCACAGGTAGTTGAGCCCCGGTTCGCCGTTTGCTGTGCGGCTGAAACGATTCTTAGGGCATTCGCCATTGCAGGCAAACAGAAATTCGCATTCCTTACATTGGGTGGGCAGTGAGTTCTGTTTCATTTGTCCGAAAGACGTCTGGCGTTCGCTGTACATCATTTCTACCAGAGTCTGATTGTAAATGTTTCCCAATTTGAATTCCGGAAACACAAAATGGTCACATGAATATACATCGCCATTGAACTCCATTACTCCGGCATGTCCGCAAGTTTTTGCCATAGAACAGACACCCGGTTGTTCTCCTACCCAGTTGGCAAGCGTAGAGTCGAAAAGTTGGATATAATAGTTACCTACATCTTCTTTCACCCACTCGTCGAAAAGTGTGCAGAGAAAGTTTCCCCATTGTTCAGGAGTAACGGAGAATTCAGCTATTTTTCCATCTTCCCGTTGTGTCAGGGATGCCAGATGGCGTCCGTCTTTATGGGGGAAAATTCGTTCCACTATTGGGGCAAACTGAATATAATGGCAATCTAACTCCTTGAAAAAATGATAAAAGTCGAGCGGATAGTCTGCATTAAAATCATTCACTACCGCCATGGCATTCCATTCTACTCCATGCTTTTTTAAAAGATTGATACCATTCATGACTTTCACAAACGATGGCTTTCCAAGTTTGTTCTTTCGGTATTCGTCGTGAAATTCCTGAGGCCCATCTATCGAAACTCCTACCAACCAATTGTTCTCACGAAAAAAATCGCACCACTCGTCGGTTAGCATAGTACCGTTGGTCTGTATACAGTTGTCTATGCTTCTTCCGCGAGCATATTTCTTTTGCAGTTCCATCGCTTTCTTATAGAAAGAGAGTGGACGCATCAATGTCTCTCCTCCGTGCCAGGTGAAGAGTACCTGCGGCATAGTTTGCGAATTGATGTATTGTTCGATGAACTTTTCGAGTAATTCATCACTCATCACATGTTTGGGATTTTCTTGATAAAGTCTGGACTTTTCCAGATAATAACAATAATCACATGCAAGGTTGCATACAGCCCCTACGGGCTTGAGCATTACGTATAGCGGCTTGGCAAAGGGTGCGTAGGTAGTAGACATTTTCTATATTATACGATTACAATTTTACGGGTTAACGGGCTGACTAATTCAATAACTCATTGACTATTTGTCAACTCCGAAAGTGCAAATTTAGATAAAGTAAATGAAAAATCCGTCCTTATATAGATGTTTATAAGGATTATTAAAGAAAAGAGTCTTACAAGTTTTAAATATTGATAAAATGTTTCATTTGCTTACGAATCCGTTGTACCTTTGTCACCGAAAAAGTTGTGTATCCTATGAATAAAGTATTGCCTTTTTTACTTTTGCTTTTTGTTTTCACTTCTTGTAGCCGTAAGTATAAGATTGAAGGCGCCTCTTCTGTAACCAGCCTGGATGGTAAGATGCTTTTTATTAAAGTGCTTCAGAACGGTGAGTGGCTTAATATTGATTCTGCAGAAGTGATACATGGATTGTTTTCGATGAAAGGCAAAGTGGATTCGGTAGTGATGGCTACACTTTATATTGGCGACGAGAGTATCATGCCTTTGGTAATTGAAAAAGGTAATATTCAAGTTTCAATTACAAATACTGAATTGGTTGCGAAAGGCACCTCTTTAAACAATGCACTTTATGCTTTTATTGATAAAAAGAATTCATTAGATATCCAGATAGAAGAGTTGCAACGTAAAGAGGCACGCATGGTGATGGATGGTGCTGACTTGGCAGATATTCATGAACAACTGACTCACGAAGGTGATTCGTTGATGCAGGATATGAATGGTTTTATCAAAAAATTTATTTCCGATAATTACGAAACGGTTTTAGGTCCAAGTGTATTTATGATGCTTTGCAGTACTTTGCCTTATCCGGTTATGACTCCCCAAATTGAGGACATCATGAAAGATGCTCCTTATTCTTTTAAAAATAATAAATTAGTAAAAGATTTTATTACAAAAGCGAAATCAAACATGGAGCTGATTGAAGAGCATCAGCGCATGGAACAAAATGCAACTTTAAATCGTTAAACTTTAAGTTTTTTCCGTATTTTTGCGAAAAACTTAATGAAAATGAACACGCACTTACGATTTGGTTATCTTTTTGTTGTTTTATTTGATCTTTTGGTTGTATCATGTCATTCGACGCCGGATACAGTTGTATTATCATTGTCTCAAGCTGAGAGAATAATGGAATCTGATCCGGATAGTGCTATGACTATTTTAAAGCACATTCCAACTCCTGAAAGCCTTCATGGCAAAGCTCAAGCAGATTATAGCCTGCTAATGACCCAGGCTATGGACAAGAATTACATGAAATTTACTTCGGATTCCCTCATTAAATTTGCGGTTGGTTATTATGGCTCTTATACTGAAGATATTGTATCCAAAGGAAAAGCTTTCTATTATTATGGAAGAGTGATGGAAAGTCTTGATAAAGTGGAAGATGCTATGAAATTTTATTTAAAGGCGAAAGATGTACTTCAAAATACTAAGCAGTTTAAATTGTTAGGGTTAGTGTCAGAAGGAATAGGAGATTTGAACAGAAGGCAAAAATTATTTGATGCAGCATTGAATGACTATAGATTATCTTTTGCTTACTATTCTGGTATTTCAGATTCACTTTGTATGACATATGCTAATAGAAATATAGGAAGGGCGTTTTTATATAAGAATCAAATAGATAGTGCATATTATTATTATGATAAGGCTTTGTATATTTCTAGTCAGAAAGAATATTCGGCTGTGGGATCTATACTTTTAGAATTGGGGGTTATTCATCGTTCTCAAGGGGATTATGTTGGGGCTGAATATTATTTTCTGTCTTTCTTGAAGAAAGAAAAGGATCAGGAGAAATTATATTCTGGATATTTAGCTTTAGGTAATTTATATTTGTATATGGGTAGGTTGAAGGATGCAGAAATGTATCTTGCATTGTGTCTTGAGAGTGCGAATTTAATAGTAAAGAGAGATGCTTGTGAGTGCCTATATGATTTGAAAAAAGAATTGAATGATTTTAAGAGTGCTGTTGGATATAAGGATATAGCAGATTCTTTACAAATAATAACTCGAGATATTGAAACTCGGAATAACATAGCGGACTTGCAGGGTAAGTATGATAGTGAAAAATGGCAGAAAGAAAGTTTGCAAGCCAGTATTGAGAAAAAGAACATTCTCTTGATCGGTTCGTTTATAGGCTTTATTGCTATATTGGTTATTGTATACATCTATTATAAATATCGAACCAATCAGAAGTTGATCAGAGATATTAGCCAAAGAATTCGTCAGAACGTTACCGAGATAGAAATGTATCAAGAGCAAATACTCAATTATAGAAACTTACAAAAGGAAACATTACGAGATTATAGAAATCAGATAGGAGAATTACAAGGAAAAGTGTCTGTTCTTGAAGATCAGAATAGAGCATTATCTGTTCATTTAGTTGAGAAGAAGGGGAATATGCCAGATAGTGATGATGGTGATCTTTATGCTATCTACACGCAAGGACTTCGTATACTACTAATGTTGAGAAAGAAAGAGGACATGGAAAATGCCTCTGATAAAAAACAACTTTTGGATGGTGATTGGGATAAGTTATTTCATCTTTCCAATGCTTTACACGATGATTTCATTATACGTATTAAAAAGGAATTTCCTAATTTGACTAAGCATGATATCGAAATTTGTTGCTTGTTGAAATTTGGCATTACACATGAAGTTTTGGGACTCGCTTTTCTAACGACTTCTGAGTCGGTGACAAAAGCTAAAGGACGTTTAAAAAAACGATTAAATTTATCAGTATCCGATGATTTGGATGATTTCTTGCAGAAATATTAGTTTAATTTTATGCTATCTGTCCGGGTATATGCCTCTATTTGTTTGTGCAAACTACTTATATATAGTGATTTATGTGATATTAACCCTTGCTGTATTTGTCCGGGTGATTTGTTTTGCTATCTTAGCCAAATGCGCTATATTTGACGAAACCAAAACAAATAAAATATGAAATTGCGTGTTATTTTATCATTGATTGTGGCATTGTTCATTGGACAATCCATGTATGCTATGTCAAATGAAGTCCTTCGTAGACCTATTATCTTGGATGGAGAAATTATAGAGGAAGGTAGCCGTTCTATCAATCCACTTATTCCTATTTCTGCAGATATCGATGGTTCTACCTTATTTATTAAGTTCTCAAAGGCTATAGGTAATGTAGATATCGCAGTGAAAGAAATTACAGATGCTAAAAAAGAAGTTTATTCGTCTTCTATGGATGTAACTGTTGCTGGTCAGGTTACTTCGTTCTCTATTGCTGATTTAACTCCGGGAACTTATGTGCTTGAATTTACCAATGCAGCTGGTGGGTATGTATATGGACAGTTTATTGTAGAATAGTTATTATAATGAAGAGAATTTTATTATCAACATGCGACAGAACGTATACGCAATTAGGTAATCAGGAAGTCTTGGTTTCCTTATTGAAAGGTGCGGGGTATGATGTGAACTATACATCGGAAGTAAGTGAACAAGAGTGGGGTAATTATCCTTTGATTATCGCTTTTAAAGATGAAGAGTATGTTCGTATTAAAGAAATGAATTTACAAAATAATTTGTTGTCAGTCAATGAATTAATGGGTGGTACTTGTTTGTTGCCCTCTCGTGACAGATGGACGAATAATGTGAATGATAATGAGAAGAAATCTATTTTGATTTGGGTTAATGAGTTTCATTCTATATTGAGGATCTTAGCTCTGTTGAAGGGATATTCCACGTGGAGTACTGCGTCTGTAGTCGATTTGAAATTACGTGATTTCACTCGGGTTGTACAAACCTTCCAAGCGCAGCTATGCCAGACCTCCGAAGTGATGGAGCATGCTTCGAAAGCTGATTTAATCATAAGTGATGGACTTTTCGCTGCTCAAGCTGTTTTAAATTATAAGCCTGTGATTATTGTTGATTCTTATGGTTGGAATGGTTTAGTTACTGATGCTACGTTTATGAGTCAATATGTTGCCGGTTTTACTGCAAAACCTGTTCAGAGTGATAGAGGGTATTTTCCATTATATGATTTATCTATTGCGATAAATAAGGCATTTGAAATGGAGCAGTCTGAGTTGAAAAGTTGCTCTAATAAACTCCTACAGGAGAATGAGCATATGTGTGAGAAGATTCTAAGAGTAGTTTCATCTCGGTGTTAACATTGATGTAACACTGGATTGGGACTTGTTTTTTTATATAGTACTATCATATGTTTTTAGTTTAATTGTTTAATACTTAAATGGTTGCTGTGTGCGGGGTGCGTGATGTATCTCGCACATTTTTTATTCTGTGTGCTTTTAGGGTTCTTATGGATAGGAGGAAATTAATAAGATAGTCTACAAGAAGTTAACATCGTAATTTTACGAAGTTAACTTCTTGCAATTACGATGTTAACTTCGTAAAGTTACAATGTTAACTTCCTGTTTTTATGTGGTTTTGTCATCTACCAATATATAACATTCTTCGTTTTTTTTGTCTGTTATGATCGTATATTTGCTGCCTATTTCTTCCAAAATTCTTTTTAATTTGTTGATGGCACTTGTCATATTATTGGTTGGATCAGCATTTTGGGGCCAGAATTCTTTCTTTAAATCACTTTTATTTATTCTGTAATTTGGACTGTTTAAGAAAAAAGTTAATATTTTTTGTTGCTGATTAGGCATTTTGATCGGATGGTTTTTGAATAAGACAAAATCTTTTTCAAAAACAAATTGATCCTTTAATGATAACTCTTCTTTTATGGTAGAATTAGTTTGCTTTTCTGTTTCTACACTACTGCCGACTGGTATGGTTTCGATGATATGAGGTGCAGGCGCTGCTGTATCGGCTGCTGGTACTGATGTATTTTTTCGATACTTCCTATGATATCGTATAAACAGAATGATGATGTAGATGAGAATCAGTTCCACTATTAAATTGATGTAGATATTGGTTTTAGGCATTCGCTTCCACAAAGTTGAGAAATTATAGTCGATATACATGATGTAATCTACATTGACAATTTCATTTTCTAAACGATAGATAATCATTTCTGCATTGTGGGGGATACTACTTGGGGGCTGACTCCATATTTCTCTCTGTAAATGTTTGGAAACAATAATACCGGCATTGATATATCCTTTTATCCCATTTTTGTCTAAATTTTCAACTATTAAGTTCTGTATGTCAGTACTCTGTAAACTGTCCATCATAAGTAAGCCTAATTGGCGTGCGAAGAATATTTCAGTATCCATGTCCTGTATTTTATGTTGATAGGTAAACAGGGTATCTTTTGAGCAGAAAGTACGAGTTTCGTACATGCCTATCTTGTTGGGTGAGTTATTAAAACCGTTTAAAGGTAAATATTTGCTCTTCTGAATTGTATTGTTAATAACTGCTTCTTTCAGAACATTTTCGACTTGTGGCCTGAAAGTTTCTTTTTCTTTCTGAATAAGAGAGTGGATGATTGTATAGGTTGAAACACCTATAGCAATCATAATAAAAAGTATGATGACCCCGATTACTAAAAATA
>ENA-ORPD01002861-ORPD01002861.1-human-gut-metagenome-genome-assembly--contig:-NODE-2861-length-9874-cov-6.293818_pt1 | contig 9874 bp, 9 predicted proteins | sample MGYA00242143_ERZ509076 | MGnify/ENA primary metagenome ERZ509076 (study PRJEB26280, sample SAMEA2338706) | human gut metagenome | biome: human gut; feature: human-associated habitat; material: faeces... | reverse complement strand
CCGGTGTTCCAGTCCCCGGTGTTCCTGTTCCCGGTGTTCCAGTCCCCGGTGTTCCTGTCCCCGGTGTTCCAGTCCCCGGTGTTCCAGTCCCCGGTGTTCCAGTCCCCGGTGTTGCAGCGACCTGTGCAATTCTTTCCCGTATTCACGATACGCAACACTTCATCCCAAGGGATTTCACGCACGATTTCCAGTTTATCGGTACAGGACTTGTCCCCTTCTTTCAAAACCGTACCGTATGCAATGACTTCTGCAACCTTGTTGTTGCTGTCAAAATCGTAATAATTGAAGCAGTCAGCAGCGTTTTCACAAAAGTGCATACCATGACCGCAAACATCAAGTTCCCCTTCTTCCTCAAATTTACCGGGGCAAGTGTACTGTTTGGTGTTACCATTCGGTGAACAAGTCCAATCAGGTATGAACACTTTGAACCCATGAACAACTTCCTGAACTTCCGGGGTTTCAAATGCTTTCTTTTCTTCCATGCCTTTATTCCTCACTTTCCTATATTGCAACGCCTTCAATTTCTGCAAATCTTCTTGCATTGATGAAGTACGCCCAACGGTTTTCAGAAGTCTTGACTGCGTATCCCCAAGGGAAAACCCCCTGTTGCAACCCTTTTCTCACTGTCCCCTTATCCATTCCAAGGAAAACCGCTGCTTCTTCCGGCAGCATCTTCTTGATTTTACCTTCTGCAACTGCATCCTTCGGCATTGCAACAACTGGTGCATCTTCCTGTTCAAAATAGTCAGGTGCAAGTCCAAGTGATACTGCAATATCACTCTGAACCTTTTCTGACGGTACGGTCCTATCATTCAGATACATACTGATTGACCCTTTACTTTTTCCTGTCAGACCAACAACCTGTGCCTGATTGATTCCTAACTGTTGCATAGCCTTTTTCAACTTTTCGCTGAATTTCATGTTATATCACCTTTCCTTTCTTTGTGGATTGTCAGTCAACATTTTGACCAAAAAAAATTTCCATTACTTCATCATCAGTCAAGTGAAGTAATTCTTTTAATATCATAACTTCACTTGTCTTAAACTCTGTTTCATTGTTAAGTTTTTTCAGAAATGCCTGATATGAAATACCTAACTGTTTAGCGACAAAAACCAACTTGAAACCACAAGCATCAATTTTTTCTCTTAATAAATTACCTTTAGTCATTTTTCTTTTCACCACCTTCTAAATCATCAGGGAAAGCATTGTTATTGTACTGTTTCCTGATTCTGACCTTCACAAGACCTGATTCCAACTGTTCAAAACTGACTTCTTTGAACCGCTGCTTTTTCTGCTTCAAACCTTCAACATAAGCCATGTATTCAAGTTTTCCGTCAAATTCAAGAATCTGTTCAATCCAAGCTGCCACAATTTTCTTCACTAATGTTCACCCCTTTTCTTTGCATATTGCAATGCTCTTTTCTCATAATAACCTTGTTCAATCTTTGGTATTACAATATTCATGCCACAATGTTCATTTAAGAAATTGCAGATTTCAGTATATCCAAGACCACCTCTCTCTCTTGCTGTAAAAGCAAAAGTAACAATGTTTGGTTCATACTTTTGTAATCTAACAAATCTTTCAGGGTCAAATTTCAGACCAAAACCGCACATTTTGCACCCGGTTCTTTGTTCACCAGTAAACTTATATGTATTGGTTTCTTTGTCATAAACACACTCACCATATACAGGTGAACAAGGTATTTTTTCATCATATATGAAATGTAAAATAGTCTGTTCAGTTGCAGCACCTAAAGGTTTTGATTTTGGTCTGCTACCTTCAAACATATTGCATCCAGTTTGACGATATGCGTTCATTCTATCTTTAGAATCGCAAGCCATTTCACCAACAACAGGGAGTAAATGACCTATTTCCTTGCTTGCATATTTTATTGGGTCTTTTTTCAAGTGTTTACAACATTCTTCCGACAACTCAAAAGGTGCATCAATCAATGGTCTGTACTGTACTGGAAGAAAACGCTGCTGACTTGTCTTGTTTTCACTGGTTACCTTCGTTAAGTACAAAATGACCGTATTTGAAACACCAAGTTTGCGTAATTTTTCAGCAGATGCAAGCATTTCATCATAATATTGTTCTGTGTAGTGCTGTGGTAATATGTCCTTAATATCAGCATAGGTCAAATCCAAATTATGAAGAATTTTCTTGCAATCCCTTATCATTCTTGATACTTTCTTACTCACAAACGGCATACCAACAGAATCAGTAACTTCAAAATAATTCTTTTCACCTTTTACAACATGAAGATTTATCTTTATACTGAACTTTTGTTCAATGTATTTACAATAAAATTCAACATATTTAGGCATACATGCAAATTCATTTGTTGTATTTGCGAACATTACTTGTAACGGTTCATCTTTGTGACTGCTGCTTGACCACATTTCAGCCATTAAATAAAGCAGTACTGCTGAATCTTTTCCACCGCTAAAAGAAACCGCAAGTTTGCCATCTGTTCTGACTATTGCTTCAAGACATTTAGCTTGTGCAACTCCAATCTGTTCACTGTAAGACCTTTGCCACATTTTTCTTACATCATTTTCAGAATAAATATATTCAGGCATTTACACCTAACCCCCCCCGCACAAAATAACACATTTAATCATTTTATAACCTTCCTTTCCAACAGTTCCTTCAAAAAGTTGTCTATTGTCAGCACATCCGTATATCAATCAGGTGATGCCTTGACCCTATCAGATTTCACATTAAAATCTGCAAACCTGTCAGCCAACATTGAACCTTTTGAACGGTTGTGTTCAAACCGTTGGGGTTTTCACCTTAAAAACCACCAAAAACCTGTTGACCTACACACAATAGACAATTTTTTGAAAGAACTGTTTCTTGTAAAAATCCTATTCCTTGATTTTGTAAACCGCTGCAACGGTTTTCTTTGGAGTGTCAGGCAGTGGATGGGACTGCCTGACTATGAAAAAAATGCTGTGAAACAAGGTGCTGTGTCATCTCTGTTTCCCCGGCTTACTTTACACACACCCTTGGTTCTTATGGTTACAAGTATGCTTGTCACTTACCTTTTTGGGTATTCATCGGTGAACATTGTGTTTGCTTCATAGCCTTTACAACTGCTTGACCGACTTCCTCATTTCCTTGTTTTCTTTGTGGATTTTCCGTCCACACCCATACTATAAACCCTTGTGGATTGAATGTCAACATTTTTTTATAAAAAAATTAAAAAAAGTTGATTTTCAATCCCTTACATAGTAAAATTGAATATACAGAAAGGATGGTGATGATGTGGAAGATATGAAAAAAGAATTTATGAAAACTCTTGGAAATAACATCAGAACGTACAGGGAACAAAAAGGGTTATCACAAGAAGAACTTGCCAATCTTTGCGGTTGGACTACTAACAACGCACGTTCAACTATTTCAAAGATTGAATCCGGTGTTAATGATGTACCTACATCAAAATTGAAAGTGATTGCTGAAAAATTGGGAGTTTCAGTTTGTGACCTGATGAATAGTTCAGCAAATGTTCAGACCAAGGACAAAATAAGGAAACTTATTGAACAATGTTATGGTAAAGAAGTATATGAAACACTTTCATCTTTGTTGGACTTGGATGCTTCTGACCAAAAGGTAATAAAAACAATGATAGATTCAATGCTATCAGCAGAAAAATATTCTGTGAAAAAAGAATCATTGAACGCATAGGCAATGTAATACGTGTAAATTTTGATTAGTTACGGTTGGTTACTGTTGTGGTTACTGTTATAAAGCGTTGATTTTCCTATAAAGTTACGCTTTACACGCTTGCAATCAATTTTCTTTATATATGATTTTTTTTATCTGATATACATACAAAATAAAAAAGTAAAAAAATATAAGAATAAGAACATCAACCGTAACCGTAACCAAGGAAAGGAAGGTAATATTATGTTCGGAAAGAAAAAAGAAAAACAATCAGGTGTTCCAGTCTTGCATTATGAAGGAATCAGCAGCTTTGCAACAGATTATCCTTGCAGAATCGAATTGAAAGATGACTGTTTTGAAATCAAACGGATAAAACCTGAAACAACCGTAACCCTTGCATTGGATAGAATCAAATCATTTTCAGCAATGGAAGAAGAAAAGTTTATGTTGAAGTATCATGGTCAGGCAAAGAACACTTCCAAAATGAAAAATATGAAAAAGTATTACTTAGTTGTGGAATATGACAAAGGGATTCTTGCATTTTGGGGAACTGCCAAAGAATACGGATATTTCATTGACTTACAGAACAACGGTATTGTAGCACCGTCACACATTGAACTATAAACACAAAAAATGAACCCCAACCGTTGCAGCGGTCAGGGTTCTAATAACTCTATACCAAGGAATAGGATGATATAGGCTATGCACCCACTATTATATCATTCATTTCTTGGATTTTCAATCAGAAAGGAATGAATAACTATGGGAAAAAGAAACCCAAACGGTTACGGTTGTGTAACCAAACTAAAAGGCAACAGGTCACGCCCTTGGGTTGTCAAGGTTACTGTATATGATGACCAAGGCGGTTCAAAGCAAGTACCAGTTGGTTATGCAGAATCAGAAGAAAAAGCCAATATCCTTCTTGCAGAATATAACAACAATCCTTGGGATATTGACCGGGAAAAAGTTACCCTTGCGGTATTATATCAGCGTTGGTCACAAATCAAGCTGCCAAAACTTGGAAAATCAAATCAGCAATCATTGCGTTCAGCGTTCAAACATTGTTCAAAATATTATGGTGTGAAGTATAGAAGTCTGAAATCATATCAGATGCAAGACTGCATTGACAACTGCGGGTGTGCATACTCTACACAATGGGCAATTAAGAATCTGTTCGGACACCTTGACCGATTTGCATTTGAAATAGACCTAATTGATAAGATGTATTCACAAATAACCACTGCCCCACCAATACCTGAAACCACACGTGAACCATTCACTGATGAACAGATTGAATCATTGTGGAAAATAAAAGATGAACCTTGGGTTGATACAGTCCTAATTTATTTATATACCGGGTTCAGGCTTCAAGAATTACTTGGTATGAAAACTGAACAGGTGAATATGAAAGAAGGATATTTTTCAGGCGGTATCAAATCGGCATCCGGCAAGAATAGAATTGTACCGATACACCCACGCATTGAACCATTTGTGAAATCACTGGTTGACCAAGGCAACACATACCTGTTCAGTTATCAGGGAAAGAAAATTTCACAAACCCAGTATTATCAGTTTTGGGGTGAAGTCATGGGGAAGATTGAAGCAGACAAGACACCACATGAAGCAAGGCACACTTTTGAAACACGCCTTGACAACGCAAAGGGTAATAGAAAGTGTATTGATATGCTGATGGGTCATAAGTCAAAAGATGTTGGAAATCGTGTATATAATCACAAGACAATTCAGCAGTTGAAGGAAACAATCAACCTTCTGAAATAATGATTTTCACATTGAACAAGTAACAAATTAGTAACAAAAAAGGCGGGAAGTGCTGAAAAATCAAGCACCGCCCGCCTTTTGAACATCATTATATCATAATATGAAATAACATATCAATTCTATTCCCTTAAATCTCTCCTATTTTTAAGGGAATAAGCAATATAATAAGCGAATATCTCCTTAGAGTTCTATCCATGCCAGTTCTCAATATACTAATCATCTATATTCTGTCACACAAATATAATACAATCTAACACCTGATACCTATCAATAGTCGCATTTTACAACTTCTTATGGGTAATTTTTCCATCAAATCATCATATTCAAGCCAATACTGCATCAAAAAAGCCTATAAGTAGTTAAAGCAAAACAATCTTATAGGCTTTTCAACTCTAAGTATTCAATTTACCTGCCAAAACTACCTATCAATCAACACAAAAAATGTTTCTTATAGGAAGACGGCAATTCCACGCTATATTTTAGACATTAGCGACTGAATTTCCTCATGCGAAATCGCCAAAGCTGCCAGATCTCACCGATGCAGTGATGCCGCCAACGCCACAGCAATCAAGCAAGCTAGCCAGCAAGCCCCTAAGAAATCCTCGTCTCACGAATCACCTTCCTCACAGCCAGCACCTTGCCTGCTGAAACTGAAAGCTCATCGACACCCATCTTAAGAAATTCTTCTGTAAGTGTTGTGTCTGCACCGAGTTCACCACAGATACCTGCCCAGATTCCCTCTGCATGTGCATTCTCAACAACCATTCTTATCATGGCAAGAATGGCTGGATGATGAGCATCGTAGAAATCATCAAGCTTTGTATTCTGACGGTCAATCGCAAGCGTGTACTGTGTCAGGTCATTAGTTCCAATACTGAAGAAATCCACCTTCTTAGCAAGCTGACGGCTCATAATTACTGCTGCCGGAGTCTCAATCATAATTCCACTCTTAGGATTACCGAATTCAATTCCCTGCTCTGTAAGCTCAGCCTTAACTTCATTCTCAATAACCTTAATCTTATCAACTTCCTGTTCACTGATTATCATAGGATACATGATAGATATGTTTCCATACGCACTTGCTCTGTAAAGGGCGCGTAACTGTGTTTTGAATATCTCAGGTCTTGTAAGACATATTCTTATTGCACGAAGACCAAGAGCAGGATTATCCTCTTTATCGAGCCCGAAATAATCACACTGCTTATCAGCACCGATATCAAGAGTTCTTATAATTACCGGTTTTCCAGCCATGCTTTCAGCTACAGTACGGTATATGTTGAACTGTTCTTCTTCTGTTGGAAATGTATCAGATTCAAGATATATGAATTCACTTCGAAACAGTCCGATTCCTGCTGCATCATTGGCAATAACATTTGCAAGATCCTTAATGTTACCAATATTAGAGTAAAGCTTAATCTTCTTGCCATCTAAAGTCACATCTTCCTTGCCTTTAAGTTCCTGCAAAAGAGCTTTCTTCTCATTGTCTTTGCGCTGTTCCTCCTGCATTGCTGACAGGGTTGCCTCATCAGGTTCAATATATACGACACCGTTAGTTCCATCGACAACGCCAAGCTTGCCATTAAGAGATTCATCAATAACAATATCTGAACCAATTAAAGCCGGAATTCCCATTGTTCTTGCAAGAATCGCAGTATGTGAATTAACTGAACCCTTCTGTGTAACAAATGATAATATCTTGCTCTTATCCATCTGGACTGTCTCTGATGGTGCCAGATCCTCTGCCACCATAATAACAGGCTCGTCTACATCTACACCGCTTCCTGTATTGCCAGAAAGTATTCCTAACAGTCTTTCTGTAATATCTTTGACATCTGCTGCTCTTCCACGCATATATTCATCGTCCATGGCTGCAAACATCTGTGAAAAATTATCCCCTGTCTGGGCTATGGCATATTCTGCATTCACCATCTGACTCTCGATAATATGCTCAACAGATTCCTTATAATCGTCATCCTCAAGCATCATCTGATGAATCTCAAATATTGCCGCATTAGCCTCGCCAACTTCGCGAAGTGCTTTATCATGAAGTTCCCCCAGTTGTTTAAAGGCTATTTCTACAGCTTCATAATAACGGTTCTTCTCTGCTTCTGCATCAGTAATCTTTACACGCTTAACCTGATGTTCACCTTTCTCATACACCATTATCTTACCTATAGCAATGCCTCCAAATACACTTTTTCCAGTATATTTATTCATGTGCACCTCCTGACTGCTACATATTGCTCTTCATGAATTCTTCAATCTTAGCTGCTGCAGCCTCTTCATCTTCACCTTCTACAGTAATTGTAACTTCATTTCCACATTTTACTGCAAGTGCCATAACACCGAAGATTTTCTTGCAGTCTCCTGACTTGCCATCCTTAGTAATTGTAATCTTACTGCTAAATTCCTTAGCAGCCTTTACAAGCTCTCCTGCTGGACGAGCATGTATGCCTTCTGCATCTGTAATAACGTACTTAAATTCCTTCATAATTAAAAACCACCTTTCTTAGGCTGCTTTCTTCTTAAAGAGCCCTAAACATATTGTTGAAATGATAGTTCCTGCCACAAGTGCAATCACATAATATATTGCATTGCCTACTACAGGGAATACGAAAATGCCACCATGTGGTGCCATTAAAGTACATTTGAAAAACATACTGACAGCACCTGCTGCACCTGAACCTATGATACATGCTGGTATTACATGTAAAGGATCTGCTGCCGCATATGGTATTGCACCTTCTGTTATAAATGCAAGTCCCATAATAAAGTTAGTTGGACCAGCATCTCTTTCTTCCTTAGTAAACTTATTCTTAAAAAGTATTGTTGCAAGAGCAATCGCACATGGTGGAACCATACCACCTATCATTACTGCTGCCATTATATCATAATTACCTGCTGCAATGGAAGCAGTTCCAAAAACATATGCTGCTTTATTGAACGGACCACCCATATCAATTGCCATCATGGCTGCAAGTATGAATCCAAGAAGAACCCTGCTTGTACTTCCCATTCCTGCAAGGAAGCTGTTAAGTCCTGTGTTAATCCCACCCATTACAGGCTCTACAATAAATGTCATTCCAAGTCCTATTACCAGAATACCCACTACCGGATATATAAGTACAGGTGCTATCTTTTCCAATGCCTCTGGTAACTTATCACATATCTTTCTTAAAAGAACTATAATATATCCTGCTGCAAAACCTGCTACCAGAGCGCCTAAGAATCCAGACTTTCCATTAGCTGCGATATAACCACCAACAAAACCAAGTGCAAGTGCCGGTCTGTCACCAATGGCCATTGCAATAAATCCTGCCAGAACAGGGAGCATGAAGCCAAATGCTGCTCCACCGATAGACTTAAACAGTGCCGCAACAGGTGTTATCGTACCAAAGTTGCTTCGTTCTGCCTCTGACAGTGCATTCATATCAACATTAAGTCCATCAATAAGAAATGCTATGGCAATCAGAATACCTCCGCCTACAACGAAAGGTAACATATGTGATACACCATTCATAAGCTGTGTATATATCTTATGTCCAATTCCGCCGCCTTTCTTTGCGGATGTGCTTTCCTTCTTTTCAGAAGTTCCTGCCTTATATACAGGTGCATCTCCTGCAAGAGCTTTCTTTATAAGTTCATCTGCTTTATTAATTCCATCTGAAACCTGACACTCAATTACTTTCTTTCCATCAAATCTCTCCATTGGAACCTGTGCATCTGCCGCAACAATAATACACTCTGCCGATTCAATATCTGCATCTGTCAGTACATTCTTAGCTCCGCCAGAACCTCTTGTCTCAATCTTAATTGCACATCCAGCCTTAGCTGCTGCCTTCTCAAGTCCTTCTGCCGCCATGTAAGTATGTGCAATACCTGTAGGACAGGAAGTAACTGCAAGAATCTTAGCCGGCTTGTCATCTTCCTTTTCAAGTCTTTCATCTATGCTCTTGGCTTCTTCATCAGCCCCATCTATGATTTCAATGAATTCCTCAGGGCTTCCGGCTTTCATAAGCTTTGCTACGAAATCCTCATCCATAAGAAGCACTGATAACTTACTTAATACATCAAGATGTACATTATCCTTAGTATCCGGTGCTGCAATAAGAAAAAGAATCTTTACCGGCTCATCATCAAGCGATTCAAAATCAACCCCGTCCTTAATAACCATTGCTGCAAGTCCTGGTGCATTAACAGCACTGCATTTGCCATGAGGAATTGCTATTCCTTCTCCTACACCTGTTGTACTTTCTTCTTCTCTTGCATATACTTTAGCCCTGTAGCTTTCAATATCATCAATCTTTCCGCTCTTTGCCATAAGTTCTACAGCCATATCAAGAGCCTCACTCTTTGTCTTAGGAGCAGCATTAAGATTAATGCTTCTCTTATCAAGTAAATCTGTAATTCTCATAAAATACCTC
>ENA-ORPD01002857-ORPD01002857.1-human-gut-metagenome-genome-assembly--contig:-NODE-2857-length-9887-cov-4.107913_pt1 | contig 9887 bp, 8 predicted proteins | sample MGYA00242143_ERZ509076 | MGnify/ENA primary metagenome ERZ509076 (study PRJEB26280, sample SAMEA2338706) | human gut metagenome | biome: human gut; feature: human-associated habitat; material: faeces... | reverse complement strand
GTCGTTTCGCTGTCGCGCCCGCCGTAGTCGTTCATTAGTTTTTTCGCCTCGACGGGATTCGGGTACGGTATGACCGGTTCGGGATAAGGTAAGTCTTTTCTCACGCTCAAATCAGAAAAATTCATAAAAAACGCCTCCGCACGTACAAGATATGCGAAGGCTTGAAAAAAGGTTCAAAAAATTATAAATACACGACGAGAGCCGCAACGCCGAACAATACCAAAAAGTACAAAAAGTTGACGGCAAGAAGTTTCAGCACGAAATGTTTTTTGACGTCGTATTTTCTTTCAAGGCTCATTACCATATAGTTGTTCAAAGGGGCGGTGCCGTATTTTCCGATATTTATGCCGTACATCAGCGACACGGTATTTTTTGAAAAAGTCGGGAACACGAGCGCGACGGGATTGTTTGTGAGAAGTTGCGACGCAAGCGCCGAAAGCCATAGCTCGTTGCCGGCGATGATTTTTGTCAGAAATTCGTTGACGGACGGCATACGCAGGAAGTTGCCGCTCATTACGAAAAACGCCGTAAACATTATAATCACGCCGTAGTTCGCTTTTTTGTAACTTCTGGGGTGGACGAAAAGCATCACGACAAGGATAATCGGCGTAACTATGTAATAAGGCAGAACGTCGAAAATCGAAAGTATGATGAACACGAACATCACAAAGTATATTAAAAGTTCGAACTTCGGCAGTTTATATTCGCCGACGGGGGGCGGATTGAGTTTTCCTTTTTTGACGAACAGACACATTATAAACGTCAGTCCGTATCCCGCAAGCGCAAGCGGCCACAGGTTTTTGACAAACCAGAAGAAATCGAAATCGTAATAGTCGATAAGGAACAGGTTTTGCGCGTTGCCGAGCGGCGACACGATGCCCGATAGTTTCACCGCCATCGTCTGCATAATCACGACGAAGGGGATAAGGTCGTTCGCTTCCGCCTGCGACAGCATGATTATCGCAAAGGGAATAAAAGTAATCGTCGCGATATCGTTCGTGATGAAAAGGGCAAAAAATGCCGGTAAAAAAATAAGTACCGTCGCGATGGCACGGCGGTCGGATATTTTATCGAGGATTTTGCCCGACATGATCCCGAAGAAGCGGCAATCTTTCAGCCCCCTGACGACAAGCATGAGCGACAGAAGACACAATATCGTTTTGTAACTGACGTAGTTTAAGTATTCCTTATCGGGCGGAACGAAGAAACAGGTGATTATCGCGCCGAGGACGGCAATTATCACGATAATGTTGTTTTTCAGAAGATTCTTGAACTTTAAAAGGCGCAGATAAGCGTCCGTCCCGTCGTGCGGGTCGGTTGAAAAAAGTTTAAGTTTTCTCTTAAAAATCTTGCGTTCCATTTTATTACTATATTTATAAGGTAATAATTAATATACAGTCGTTTTACCGTAAAGTCAATAACAAACGGGAAAATTTAACGCGAAATTTTTAATATTTGCTCCTAAAACGCTGAAAAACGGTTGTAATTTTGAAATATATATGTTAAAATTCACTTTGCTAATTAAATTCGGAGGAATTTATAATGATAAAAAGTTTAATGCCGATGTTATCGGTTATACAATATGAAGTCGGTCAGAAGGTCGGCTGGGCAATGATGACGCTCATGGTGCTTGCGGCAATCGCTCTCGTCGTCGTGGTTCTTATGCAAAAGAGCAGTGGCGAAGATATGAGCGCAATCGCCGGATACAACCAGAAAAACGACTCGTTCTTCGGAAAGAACAAATCGCAAAGTTCCGAGGGCAGGCTCAGAATCGCGACGGTGGTATTATCGGTATTACTTCTTGTAGTTTCGGTTATCTACTTCGTAATTTTAAGCCTCAGCGGAAGATAAGGTTTATTTTAAGTACAAAGGGCGACGATAAGTCGCCCTTATTTTTAATATGGAATTTAAGGAAAGATTATTAAACGAAATAAAATCGGCGGGGCTCGACAACTTTTCGGACAGATTGTTAAACCGAAAACTCGGGATATATTCAACGTTTGAAAAGCGCGAGGTCACGAAAGCCCTTGACGCACTCGTGCAAGACGGCGTGCTTGTGTCCGTCGAAAAAGGAAATTATACGCTGAAAGACAAATGCGACGCGGTAAGCGGTGTGCTTCGCGGCAATCGCAGGGGTTTCGCGTTTCTTATCCGCGACGACGGCAAAGCCGATTTGTTCATACCGCACAAAGGTTTGCACGGCGCGCAAAGCGGCGATAAGGTTTTCGTCGTGCCCGTGAAAGGCACTGCCGACGAAGGAAAAGTCGTTGCCGTTATCGAGCGCGGAAAGCGCCAACTTGTGGGCGAATATACAAGCGACCGCGCGGGACACGGATTTGTCGTTCCCGACGACGAAAGTTACTTTTCGGACGTGTTTATTCCGACTGCGGGACGCGGCGGCGCAAAGAACAAAGACAAGGTCGTCGTGAACATTTACGACTGGGATTCGGGCAAAAATCCCGTTGGCGAAATCACTGAAATTCTTGGCCGCGCAAACACGATAAAAGGCGATACTCTGGCAATAATCCGCGACCACGGGTTTTATGAGAACTTTTCAAAAGAGGCACTTTACGACGCAGAAAGAATAAATAAACCCGTCGATATGAAAGAAATCGCAAAACGCACAGACTATCGCGATTTGCTCACGATTACAATCGACGGTGCCGATGCGAAAGACTTTGACGACGCGATAACGGTTGAAAGACGCGGTGACGGATTTGTCCTTTACGTCCATATCGCGGACGTCGCGCATTATATAAAACAGGACGGAATTCTGGACACAGAGGCGTTGAAACGCGCAACGAGCGTTTACCTTCCGAACATGGTGTTGCCGATGCTTCCCGAAGCCGTGTCGAACGGGGTTTGCAGCCTTCAAGAAAACCTGGACAGACTGACGCTTTCCTGCGTTATGGAAATCGACAAAACGGGAAAAGTCACGGGAAACAAAATCGTCGAAAGCGTGATAAGAAGCAATCATCGCATGACCTACGACGACGTGCAGAAAATCCTTGACGGCGACAAAAAACTCATTGAAAAATACGCCGACGTATACGATATGATAACGTGCGCGCGCGACCTTGAAAGGATACTGAACGCGAAAAGAAGAAATCGCGGCAGCATAAACTTTATCTCGGAAGCCGAAGTTTACGATAAAAGAAGGGAAGGTCTTGGACGTCGCGCCGTATCCTTATTACGAAAGCAACCTTATTATCGAAGAGTTTATGTTGCTTGCAAACGAAACCGTTGCGGAGTTTATGTATCATACCGAACTGCCTTTCGTTTACCGCGTGCACGAAGCGCCGAACAAGGAAAAAGTGCTGGAATTCAAAAAGTTCGTTTCTTCGTTCAATTATAACTTCGTCGTGCACCAGAGCATGCATGCGTCGGAGTACCAGAAACTGCTGGACGACATAAAAGGCACGGCGGAAGAGCGCATAATCAGCAAAGTCATGCTTCGCAGTATGCAAAAGGCGAAGTACACGACGGGGAATGCGGGACACTTTGGGCTTGCGCTCGAATACTACTGTCATTTCACGTCGCCGATACGCCGTTATCCCGACCTGACCATCCACCGCGTCATCAAAAAGATGCTTGCAGGACAACTGTCGGGCGCGGAGATTACGAAAACGCTTATCCGGTGCGAAAAGGCGGCGGCAATATCGTCGGAAAGGGAAATCGCCGCTGAATGTGCCGAGCGCGACGGCGACGATTACTTCAAAATGCTGTATATGGCGGACAAATCCGGCGAAGTTTACGACGGTATAATCAGCGGCGTAACGGGTTTCGGGGTGTTCGTTCAACTTCAAAACACGGTGGAAGGGTTTATCTCGCTTGACAAACTTTCCGCCGGAAAATATAAATTCGACGAAGGGCGGTTCACTCTTTCTTCGGGCAAACACGTTTATTCGTTGGGCGATAAAATAAAAATTAAAGTCGACGGCATTTCCCGCGAAATCCGCCGTGTAAATTTCTCGGTTTATGAAGAAAAAGCAAGACGGCAATAAAATCATTGCCACCAACAAAAAAGCGTATCACGACTATTTTATCGAAGACACTCTGGAAGCGGGCATCGCCCTCGAAGGGCACGAGGTAAAGTCGTTAAGGCTTAATAACGTCAATATGAAAGACAGTTTCGCAATCGTGAAAAACGGCGAGGTTTTCCTTGTCGGCATGCACATTTCGCCGTATAAAATGGCGACGATGTTCAAAATCGATCCGATGCGTAACCGTCGCTTACTGCTGCATAAGTCGGAAATAAGAAAACTGAAACAAAAGGTGGAACAAAAGGGATATACCCTTGTCCCCACGAAACTTTATTTCAAGGACGCGCTCGTAAAGGTCGAACTCGGTGTCGCAAGAGGCAAAGAGTTGCACGACAAACGAGACGCGATTTCGGAAAAAGAAAACAAAAGAAAACTCGACCGCGTATTGAAAGAGTACGGCGCGAGATAGGAGATATTTATGGATAAAAAAATCGATACTTTATGCGTACAGGCGGGCTATACTCCGAAAAACGGCGAGCCCCGTCAGATCCCCATCGTGCAAAGCACCACGTTTAAGTATGATTCGAGCCCCGAAATGGCAAAACTTTTCAATCTCGAAGCAAGCGGGTACTTCTACACAAGGCTTCAAAACCCCACCAACGATTACGTCGCGGCAAAGATCGCGGCACTGGAAGGGGGAGCGGCGGGCATGCTCACGTCAAGCGGTCAGGCGGCAAACTTTTACGCCGTGTTCAATATCGCAAGTTGCGGAGATCACGTCGTCAGCAGTTCCGCAATTTACGGCGGCACGTTCAACCTGTTTGCGGTTACGATGAAAAAGATGGGCATCGACTTTACGTTCGTATCGCCCGACTGCACGGAAGAAGAACTCGAAGCGGCGTTCCGCCCGAATACGAAAGCGTTGTTCGGCGAAACCATCGCAAACCCCGCGCTTGCCGTTGTGGACATTGAAAAATTCGCGCGGGTAGCGCATCGACACGGCGTTCCGTTTATTATCGACAATACGTTCGCAACGCCCGTGCAATGCCGTCCTATCGAGTGGGGCGCGGATATCGTAACGCATTCCACGACGAAATATATGGACGGTCACGGTGTGGCGGTCGGCGGCGCAATTGTTGATGCGGGCAAGTTCGACTGGTTCGCTCACGCCGACAAATTCCCCGGGCTCACCACCCCCGATGACAGTTATCACGGCATCGTTTATGCAGAGCGTTTCGGGAAAGAAGGCGCGTTTATCACGAAAGCGACGGCGCAACTTATGAGAGATTTCGGCTCGATTCAGTCGCCGCAAAACGCATTTTATCTTAATCTCGGGCTTGAAAGCCTGCACGTCAGAATGAAACGCCACGCCGAAAACGGTCTTGCCGTCGCAAAATTCTTGTCGGAAAACGAGAACGTCGCGTGGGTTTCGTATCCGCTGCTCGAAGGCGACAAGTATTACGACGTTGCGAAAAAGTATCTTCCAAATGGCGCGTGCGGAGTCGTCAGCTTCGGCGTGAAGGGCGGCAGGGAAAAAGCCGAAAAATTTATGGCTGCGCTGAAAATCATCGCAATCGAAACGCACGTTGCCGACGCAAGAAGTTGCTGCTTGCACCCCGCAAGCTCGACGCATCGCCAGATGACCGACGAAGAGTTGACGGCGGCGGGCATTTCTCCCGACCTTATCCGCGTAAGCCTGGGGCTTGAAAACGCAGACGACCTGATTGAAGATATCTGTCAGGCACTTGAAACGGCGGTGAAGTGATATGCCGATCGTTATCCCGCGCGACCTTCCTGCATTCGACAGTCTGCTTCACGAAAAGATTTTCGTCATGGACGGCAGCCGCGCCGTGTCGCAGGACATTCGCCCCATCGAAATCGCAATTCTGAACCTTATGCCCACAAAGGAAGTTACCGAAACGCAGCTGTTGCGGTTGCTTGGTAATACGCCTTTGCAAGTGAACGTCACGCTTATCAAAACGTCGACGTACAAGGCAAGCCATACTAGCGAAACTTATCTCGACAAGTTTTACAAAAACCTTGACGAAATTAAAAAAATGAAGTTCGACGGTATGATAATTACGGGCGCGCCCGTCGAAACTCTGCCGTTCACCGACGTCAAATATTGGGCGGAACTTCAAGAAATCCTTGATTTCGCGGACGAAAACGTCACCAGCACGATGTTTATATGCTGGGGAGCGCAGGCGGCGCTTTATTACTACTACGGCATAAATAAGCATCTGCTTGACAAAAAACTTTTCGGGGTGTATAACAACGTTAAGTGCGTTTTGCACGAGCCGCTGCTAAAAGGCATGGACGACGCGATTCGGATCCCGCATTCGCGCCATACCGCAATCGACGAAGATAAGCTGAAAAAATGCCCGGATCTTGAAGTGCTGGTGTCGGGCGAAAAGTGCGGCCCGTCCATTATAAAGTCGAAAGACAACCGCCGCATCTTCCTTACGGGACACAGCGAATACGACCGCGAAACGCTGGAAAGAGAATACCTTCGCGACAAAGAAAAAGGGCTTGAAATCGCCCCGCCCGAAAACTATTACAACGCGGACGGCACGATAAATATGAGCTGGGGCAGCACGGCAAATCTCCTGTATTACAACTGGCTCAACTACTACGTTTATCAGGTCACGCCCTTTGAAATCGACACGATTTCAAAGTAAGCGGCAAAAAATAATACTGCAAATCAAACGGTTTATCGTATCGTTTCGTACGGTAAACCGCGAGATATATCAACTTAATACTTTTTTCGTTATTTTATCCACGGGGATGTTTTTGGATTCGACGTTTTTGTATGGACGATAAGAAGCATGTCGCAGGTCCGGCTGCGTTAAAGACGGAAAATTAAAATTAAACGCAAAAAATAACGAAAAAGTGAACGCTCCTGCGTTCGCATTCGCTGCTTAATTAATTAGCGGCACGTCGACCTTACGTTCCTGTTCCGTAAGCAATCGGCGTCATACTGAACGGGCTACGGATTTACCCACGGCGGTAAGTAAATCGGCATTCTCCGCCTCTTCAAAACCGCCGTCTGTCGGCGAACGACGGTAAGAGAACTTAATCACCGAATAAGCATGTAGAAGGTGTCGGGTGTAGAAGGACGAACCGGGGTTCAAATCCCCGCATCTCCACCAAAAAAGGAACAGCGAAGGCTGTTCCTTTTTTTATTCCGAAGCGGGGATTTTGCACGATTTCATCGTGCCGTTGCTTTGCAACGTGAACCCCGGTACCCGGGCTGACACTCCGCTTTAAAATGCAAGCATTTCCGCTCCGTTATTACGCAAACTATGTTTGCTACAAATCCCCGCATCTCCACCATCTTTGTAGTACGAAAAAGCTGCAACAGACAAAAAGCACAAGTTACCCGCGTATCTTGTGCTTTTTTGTTACTATATCTTGTGTTTTTGTCGTTGGACAAAATCTTTGAATTTAACAGCTGCATTTCGGCGCTTTTTTCAAAAAACAGGTCTTGAACTTACGGCATATCGTTTTTGCTCGATAGGGCACTACAATTTTATAATAATTTTTAAGAGAGAACAAGTTTTTAGGTTCTCTCTTTTTTGTTGCTGTTTGAGTGTAGTTTTCCAAAGGTGATAAGAAAAATTATAATTATAGTAATAACGAAAAGGAGAACAATATGAAATATGGAATGTGGTTGGACGAATGGTTTCGTAATTACATACAGCCGTCGTCGAAGATAAAAACTTGCGAATTGCTGAACAGATTGAACCAAGGGATAGATTATAGCGTGACTTTATGTCAAACGCAGGAATTTATGCTCCGGCGTTTTTCTGTTTTGAAACGATACGAGAGTTTTAGAAAAAATATATAAACAAAGGGACAGAGCTTCTCTGCCTTTTGTATTTTCTTTGGGAATGAATCGCATTTTTATAAGAGATTTTATAAAATCAAAGAGATAACCTATTGTCTTTATAGAAAAGATGTGTTATAATCAATATGGCATAAACTACTTAAACAAAAAGCAGAAGGAGCGAATCGATGCGTAAAATTTGTTATTCAAAGTTATGGAAATTGCTGATTGATAAAAGGATGAACGGCTCTGAACTCAGGAAGGCGGTTGAACTTGCGCCGAATACGCTTACGAAACTATATAAAGAAGAACCTGTTTCTGTGGAAACGCTGCTTCGTATTTGCGAATATCTCAACTGTGACATAGGCGACATAGTGGAATTCTCGTGCATAGGCGACAAGGCGGCAACATATAAAGGAGTGTAATAGAATGAATCTGACAAGGTCGAAGAAAAAAGACTTATTATATGTCGCAGTTGCCGCGTTCTTCTTCCTTACTGCTTGTGTACTGCAAACGGTAGACGATTATATTTCCGATTGGTCCGTTAAAACAACGATTGCGTTATTGACGCAATATATTTTCTTCGGTCTCCTCGCGTATTGGACGGCGTCCGTGATCAGCCGCATTTCCGACAAAAGCATTTGCTCGGGGATTATCGTGGCGATAGCGCTGATGGGGGGGATCCTTTTTGTCAGACTTCTCAAATATCACGTTTTTTACGACGGAACGGTGATGCGGTATTTATGGTATTCCTATTATATCCCGCACTGCCTTGCTCCCGCGGTTCTACTTATTACGCTGCTGGGTATGGGACGCAAAGACGGAAAACCGCTTGCAAAAGGATGGTATCTGCTGTTTCTGCCTGCGGCGGCGCTGATCCTATTGGTTTTTACGAACGATCTCCACGAGCAGGTGTTTTCTTTTGCAAAAGGGCTCAAATATTCCAACGAAATATATAAATGGGAATGGGGGTACTATTTTATTCTGTCGTGGATTGCCGTATTGTATCTTTCCATCGGCGTATTGCTCTATATCAAATGCCGCGTTTCGGGGTGCAGAAAAAAGGCGTGGATTCCCCTCGTTTTGTTTATTGTTTGTATCGTGCTCTGCGTTTTGAGAGAAGTGTTCGATCCCGTCTTTATCAGAATGCCGGAAGCGGTTGTTTTCAGCGTGGTTGTGGTTTTTGAAAGCCTTATCCGAATAGGATTTATCCCGTCGAACGTCAATCACGAAGAACTTTTTTACGTGGCGGACGTTTCCGCAGGCATTGCCGATAAAGACCTGAACGTCGTTTTAACCTCGAAAAACGCGCCCGAAATCACGCGCGAACAGGCGATGAAAGCGGCAAACGGAAGCAAAACCGAATTGAGAGAAGACCTTGTTCTGCGCGCAAAAGCAATACGAGGCGGAGAGGTGTTCTGGACGGAGGATTATTCGGTCATCAATAAAATAAACGAATCTCTTGCGGAAATAAACGAAACGCTTGCGGAGGAGAGCGACCTGATTGCCGCAGAAAACAAACTGAAAGAACAGCGCTCTAAAATCGAAGAACAGAACAACCTGTACAAAGGGATATTCGCCGTGTTTCGCCCGCATCTGAAAAAGATAAAAAAATGCTTTGCCAAGGCGATAAGCGAAGAAGAGAAAGAAGAAGCGCTACGCCTTGCCGTCGTTTACGGCGTGTATCTGAAACGGCGCAGTAATTTTGCAATGCTTGCAAAAAACGGGCAGGTGCAATTATCTGAACTTTTATACGCTATACGCGAATCTACGGACGCGCTTTCTTTCTACGGCGCGGCGGCGTCGGTGATTTTTGAGGGCGACGGCACAGCCCTTATCGGGCAGGTTACTTTTCTGTACGAATTTTTCGAGGACTGCATAGAGAGCGCGCTTCCCGATCTTTCCGCGTGTCTTGTACGGCTGTCGGTTAATAACGGGTTATTGCATTGCCGTATAGCCCTCGATAACGCAAGAGAAAGCATACCGGAGAATTGGCGAAGCCGTGAATGCGAAAAACTCGGAGCGTCGGTTCGTTTGCAGATACAGGACGAAACGCTGTATGCAACGCTGTCGTTCGG
>ENA-ORPD01002852-ORPD01002852.1-human-gut-metagenome-genome-assembly--contig:-NODE-2852-length-9910-cov-4.849011_pt1 | contig 9910 bp, 6 predicted proteins | sample MGYA00242143_ERZ509076 | MGnify/ENA primary metagenome ERZ509076 (study PRJEB26280, sample SAMEA2338706) | human gut metagenome | biome: human gut; feature: human-associated habitat; material: faeces... | reverse complement strand
TAGCCGGCTTCAAATGTTTAACTTTTAGCGCGGTAAATTTTTACCGAAGTATTGTGTTTCATAAATATTAATTTAATTAGTTATTAATAAAGGTTGTTTCTTTGTTTTGTACTCACTTCAGAGTTGAATCACATCGCAAATGTAGGGGATGGAATATACAAATGCATTAGTTAATAGTTCGCAAAAAGTACGAATTCGTACAAAACTTGCGAACTATACCACTCTTGTACTTTTATTCCCTTTCACTTTGGTTCTTTGCTTCCTTCACCTCTTCCAGTAGGGCAGAGAGCGTTTTTACCTTGTCCGGATGGGCTTCTGCCACATTGTCTTTTTCGGACGGATCAATGGAAAGATTGTACAGTTGGGGCTGCGGGGCGTTGCCCATTTCTATTTTCGTCCAATACTCCAGTGCCGGCTTGTCGCTGGGCTCTATGTATTTCCAGTCTCCTTGGATAATGGAGAGTGTATTGTCCAGATTCTGTTGTACAATATAGTCACATCCGGCAGTGTCGGTTCCCAGAAAGTTGTTGAGCTGGTCGCGGCTGTCGGGAGCGATGCCTGCTTCCAGCGGATGGTCCAGCAGGGCGGCGAGTGAAGCGTATACATCAATCATGGAGAAGGGGGCTTGTTGTTTGCCGGGCTTGATGCCATTGGGCCAGCGTACAATGAAGGGAATGCGGGTACCGGCATCGAAAGCGCTGTACTTCCCGCCGCGGTAGTGCTTCATGGGAGTATGGCCGTTCAGCAGTTCGCGTGCCTGGTCCTGATAGCCGTCGTCTATGACGGGACCGTTGTCACTGCAGAATACAAAAATGGTGTTGTCGGCAATGCCGAGGCTGTCCAAAGTGTGCATGATTTCACCCACGGTCCAGTCCAGCTGGAGGATGACGTCGCCACGTACGCCCAAACCACTCTTGCCGGCGAAACGCGGATGTGGCACGCGGGGAACATGTACATCTTGCGTACCCATATAAAGGAAGAAAGGTTCGTCTTTATGGGCTGTGATGAAGTTCTTAGCTTTGTCTGTAATCACGTCGGCAATGTCTTCGTCTGTCCAAAGGGCGGATTTGCCGCCGGTCATCCAGCCGATGCGGGGGATGCCGTTGATGATGGTGTTATTGTGCCCCTGGCTGGGTTTCATCTTGACGAGTTCGGGGTTTTCGAGACCGGTGGGCCAGTCACCGACCTTGTGGTCGTAGCTCACAGTGATAGGGTCGTTGGGGTCGAGACCCACTACATGTCCGTTCTCTACAAAGACGCAGGGAACGCGGTCGACGGTAGCGGGGATGATGTATTCATAGTCAAAGCCGATGTCTTGGGTGTTCGGTTTGATGGAGTGGTTGAAGTCTGTACCGCCTTTAGGACCCAGGCCGAGGTGCCACTTGCCCACTGCTGCAGTGGCGTAGCCTTCTTCCTTGAACATATCGGCCATAGTGACGCAGGCGGTATCGATGATGAGTTCGGAATTGCCCGGAGCAATGCCGGTATTCTTCTGTCGCCAGGGATACATGCCTGTCAGCAGGCCGAAGCGGGAAGGGGTGCTGGTGGAAGAAGTGGCATAAGCGTTGGTAAACTGCATGCCTTGTCCGGCAAGGCGGTCAATGTTGGGAGTGCTTACTTTGGTGGCACCGTAACAGCTCAGGTCGCCGATACCCAGGTCATCAGCAATCAGATATACTACATTGGGCTTCTGCGGCGAGTGCTCCGAAGTCTTGTCTTTAGGTTGGCTTCCGCATCCCGCTATCAGGGCTGCACCGGGAATCAGAGACCACAAGGGGGAAAAATGCTTCATAGTTCTTTGACTTTAGATTGTAATTCTGAGGTCAAAGGTAAGAGGTTTTATGGAATCGGGTGTATAAGGAAGTACAAGGGAAGGGAGAAAAAGTACAAACCGTATCATGCGATGGCTTGATGTACAATATTAAGATGTCTCTTCACTGTCTTCCGTACTTTCCTCTCCTCCATTCTCTCCTTTGCGGTAGGCCAGTGGGCTGACATGGTAAATGTCCTTGAAGCATTTGGAGAAATAGCGTGAAGAACTGAAACCGATCCGGTCCGCAATTTCAGTGATATTCAGCTCCGGATTGTTGCGCAGCATCAGAGCGCCTTTCTTCAGGCGGATGGTCAGGATAAAGTCGTTCGGAGTTTGTCCGGTGATAGCCTTCAGCTTGGTGAACAGATTGGTGCGTGCCATTGCCATTTCACGGGCAAAGACGTTGACGTTGAATTCCGTATCGTCCAGATGTTGCTCGATGACTGCCATGGCACGGTCCAGAATCTCCTTGTCTATGGGGTTGGTGGCAAGCATCTGTACAAAGGCTTGCGGCTGCTTGCTGAACTTCTCCTGCAGGAGGATGCGCGAGTTCACGAGGTTGTTGCAGCGCGAAATCAATAGATTGGTGTTGAACGGCTTGGTGATATAGTCATCCGCACCGATGCGCAGTCCCTCGATATTCTGTTCGATGGCAGTACGTGCCGTGAGCAGTACCACGGGAATATGGCAGGTGTTGAAGTCGCTCTTTATCTGTTTGCACAGTTCCGTTCCCGACATGTTGGGCATCACCACGTCGCTGACTACGATATTGGGCATTTCGCTGCGCACCAGTGCAAGTCCTTCCGCTCCGTCGGCCGCAGTCAGCACTTCGTAGAAGGGCTTGAAGATACCTGCCAGCATGTCGCGGATGGAGTCGTTGTCTTCCACTATCAGGATTTTTGCATCCGGGAGTCGTTTGATGGGAGCACTCTCTTCCAGCTCCGCCTTGAGCAGGGCATCGTTTTCCGGTTTGGGAATTTCTATTTGTTGCACACTGTCTGCATTCTTATTTATTTGCTCTTCGTCAAACTGTGCGTTCCCCAATTGCAGGTTTACGATGAAGCTGCTACCTTTGCCCAGTTCGCTTTCCACACGGATGGTGCCGTGATGGAGCTCCACGATACCCTTCGTCAATGCCAGGCCGATACCCGTACCCGTCTTGCTTGCATCCGTAGAGTCCATTTGGTCTATCTGGTAGAAGCGGTCGAATATCTTGTCCACTTCCCGGGCATCTATGCCGCTGCCGGTATCGGTTACGCGGATGACGGCATTGCTGCCTTCGGTCTTGATGCTGAGGGTGATGCTGTCTTCCGCCTTGGTATGCTTGACGGCGTTGGACAGCAGGTTGTTTATCACTTTCTGCATCTGTTTTTGGTCATACCATACTTCGAGGCTGTCTGTTTCCTTCTCGAAGTAGAGGCTGATTTGTTTGGCGCTGGCATATTCCAGGAAAAGCAGATAGTTTTCGTATAGGAAGTTCACGATGTTGTGTGGACTTACCTTTATCTTCATGTGCCCTTGTTCCTGCTTGCGGAAGTCGAGCAGCTCGGTGATGAGTTCCCGTAGCTGTATGCTGTTCTTGTAGATGCCCAGTACCTTGTTATATATGGCAGGCGTGAAGTTCTGGAGTTGCATCAGCGTTTCCACTTGGGCCACGATGAGTGTCAGCGGGGTGCGGAATTCATGGGAAATGTTGGTGAAGAAACGTAGCTTTGACTGGTTCAGGGCCTCTACGTCACGGATGTGCTTCTGTTCGTACTTCAGTGATTCACGCAACTTGATTCTGGACTTGTAGGTACGCACCAGATACCAGAGCAGGATTCCCGTCACTATCAGGTAGATAAGATAGGCAAGGGGAGTCTTGTAGTAGGGAGGCAACACGTGTATGGTCAGGTGGACTTGCGGACAAAGGCTCTCGTCTTTTCCGTTGGGCTTTATAATCAAGTTATAGGTTCCGGCGTTCAGGTTGGTATAGGTGATGTTGTGCAGTCCACGGGCACTGTTCCAGTCGTTGGAGAAGCCTTCCAGCTTATAGATGATGTCGTCTTTGTTGGCGGCTACATAGTTTGAAGTGGCAAACTCTATGCTGAACATGGACTGGTCAGCGTTGAGCGTAATCTCGGGGGTGCAGTACAAGGCTTGCTGCAGGATACCGGTCTCATCTCCCACTTGTATTTCCGTTCCGTTCACAATGAGGCGGGAGAGGATGATTTTGTAGGGTTTCGGCGTGAAGTTCAACTCCATTTCATGGAAGGAAATCATTCCCTGCGTGCCTCCCAGGAATATCTCTCCGTCACGGGTCACGCAAAGGGCATTCTCGTTGACGGCAGTCATCGGGAAACCGTTTTCGGCGCTGTAGTTCAGGAATGCCTTTTGCCGGTAGTCGAAGATGGAGAAGCCCTCGTTGGTGATGAGCAGCAGTTTGCCGCTGGTGGGGGATTCCTCCGTCTCATAGATACAGTCGCTGGAAAGGCCGTTCTTCGCTTGGTCAAAGTTCTCGAAGTCGTTGCTGGCAGGGCGGTATAAATCCAGTCCGCTGCCCGAAGTGGCGAACCACAGATTGCCTTTGCTGTCTTGGGTAATGTTGTTTACATTGTTGTTGCTGATGCTGTGTGGGTCGGCAGTATCATGGCGGTAGTTGGTCAGTTTGCCGGTATCGAAACGGTAGCTGAACACACCTTCGCCCGTGGCTGCAATCCAGAGCGTACCGTTGCTGTCGAAAGTGACATCTGCCACCATCTTGATTTTTTTGCCTTCTTTGCTGTCCTGGAACAGTTGTTGGCATTTCCCGTTGGCAGGGTCGAAGAGGCAGATTCCGTTTTGGGTGGCTATCACCAGGTGGTCTTGGTAAGGCGCGATATCGCGGATGATGTCGGAAGGCAAGGTCTCCGGATTACCTGCTTCCATGCGGTAGTGTGTGAATCGCCCCGAGCGTATGTCCAGTCTGTTCAGTCCGCCCAGATGGGTTCCTATCCAGATGATGTCTTTGGAGGCATCATAATAGAGAGCCTTGATGTTGTTATGGGAAATACTGTTGGGACCGATTTCCGGGCGGAACCATTTGAACTCACGGGTACGGCGGTTGTAATAGTTCAGTCCGCCCCCTTCGGTGCCAATCCACAGATTGCCGTCCTTGTCTTCGATGGTGCGGCCTACAACCGGATTGCTCAGCCCCTTCTTTTCGATGGGCGAATACATATAGCGGCTGTATATCTCGTACTCGGGGTTGAAGTAGTTGACGCCGCCAAAGTAGGTCCCCAGCCACAGCGTTCCTTGGTTGTCCTTTACGATGCACCAGATGGAAGAGTGTGTCAGTCCGTCGCTCTGGGCATCACTGGCAGTGTGGTTCTGGAAGAGTCCCGTACTTTTGTCATACCGGTTCAATCCGTTGAATGTCCCAATCCAGATGTTTCCCAGATTGTCTTCACAGCAGGCTCGCACGAAGTTGGAAGAGATGCTGTAAGGGTTCTTTGCGTCGTATTCAAAGATTTCGATGGTTCCGTCGGTCTTTACATGGTGCAGCCCTTCTTCCCAGCTGCCAATCCATAACTCGCCTTCGCTGTCTTGGTATATGCTGGTGATGTTGCCTTTCAGGATGGGGTGGGTCAGCTCGTTCTTGTCCAGTTGCAGGCGGTATGCTCCGTCGGTGGTCGTTCCAATCCACATTTGTCCTTTGTCCAGATGCATACAGCAGATTTCCAGACTTTTTCCGGGAAGCTGGTAATAGAGGTCAAAGTTCCCGGTCTGCTCGTTATAGCGGTAGATTTCATTCTGTTTTCCGATGAAAAGGGCCTCTTTGTAATATATGCTGTGTACATTTCCTTGCAGCAGGGTGGTGAATCTTTGGGTGGCAAGATTGAACTCGGCTACTCCTTCCGTACAGAGCAGGTAGATTTTTCCGTTACGGTTGCCGGCCATGCGCAGCACGGTGTTGCAGAAAAGGCTGTAAGGGTCGTTCTTCTGCAGCTTGTAAGTTTGTATGTCTTCTCCGTCATAACGGTTCAAGCCTTCTCGGGTTCCAATCCATAAGACACCGTTTTCATCGATGTAAAGGCTGTTCACGGAGAATTGTGACAGACCGTCGTCGGTTGTCAGATGGTTGAAGGTGATGTTCTGCGCCTGCAGGGTTGCAGCAATCATGCTTACTGAAACAAGAAGCAGCCGGATGATAAACGTTCGCACTTTTCGGGTAGTTTTTAAGGTTTCAGTTACAAATATAGGTATATTTTGTACAAGACTTCTTATTTATTAGGCAGTTTTTGCGGCTATGTTTGGATAAATGTATAATTTTGGAAGCGCGCCGAACGATACTTGTCTTTTGATAGATGGCAATCGGCGTATCTTTGTAAACAAATTAATTCATTTATTATCATGAAAGACCTTTTATCTATTGTATCTCATTTTCAAATGCAGGGTACGGTTCGTGAAATCAAGCCTTTAGGCTCAGGCCTGATTAACGATACGTACAAAGTGACCACCGTTGAGGCCGATGCGCCGGACTATGTTCTGCAACGTATCAATCATGCCATTTTCCAGAATGTAGAGATGTTACAGTCTAATATCGAGGCTGTGACCGGGCATATCCGTAAGAAGCTGGAAGAGAAAGGAGAGGCCGATGTCGAGCGTAAAGTGCTTCATTTCATCCCCACGGCCGAAGGGAAAACCTATTGGTATGACGGTGAGAACTACTGGCGTATCATGACTTTTATTCCCCGTGCCAAGACTTACGAGACGGTGAACCCCGAATATTCCTATTATGCGGGAACTGCCTTCGGTAATTTCCAGGCTATGCTTGCCGACATTCCAGATACATTGGGCGAGACAATTCCCGATTTCCACAACATGGAGTTCCGTCTCAAACAACTACGTGAAGCCGTTGCGAAGGATGCTGCCGGACGGGTAGCAGAAGTGAAGTACTATCTGGATGAAATAGAGAAACGCGCAGATGAAATGTGTAAGGCTGAACGTTTATATCGTGAAGGGAAACTTCCCAAACGCGTTTGCCATTGCGATACGAAAGTGAATAACATGATGTTCGACGAGGATGGTAAAGTGCTTTGTGTCATTGATCTGGATACGGTAATGCCTAGCTTTATATTCTCCGATTATGGTGACTTCTTACGTACAGGTGCCAACACAGGTGATGAAGACGACAAAGACCTTGAGCGTGTAAACTTCAATATGGAAATATTCAAAGCATTTACCAAGGGCTATCTGAAAGGAGCCAAATCATTCCTGACTCAGATCGAGATTGAGAATCTTCCTTATGCGGCGGCTTTATTTCCATACATGCAGTGTGTACGGTTCCTGGCAGATTATATCAACGGAGATACTTATTATAAAATCAAATATCCGGAACATAACCTCGTTCGCACCAAAGCACAATTCAAATTACTTCAAAGTGTGGAAGCAAACACACCGGAAATGATAGCGTTCATCAACGAATGCTTATTAAATTGAGAATGCTCCATTTTTCCAATGGTAGACTACAGGGCGGCGGAGAAACGGTTTCAGTTTCTCTGCTGTTTCTTTTGACATATAGTCGGGGGTTGTTAACGTAAGTGTCAGTTCCGTATTTTCTTTATTAAAATCGGCTTTCATCAATAGCATATCTGCCGAACGGCGTGCTTCATCAAACTCATAAACTCCTGCTGAATCGGGAGCATTCAGAAAATCATCCATCAGGGGCAGGGTAATAAAGAGAGATGTTGTAAGCGGTTTCCAGTCGTCCGTATAGAAATGGATGCTGCTATCACAGGCAGGAGCACAAACAGTAGAGACTGTACAGATTACGTTCGTTGAATCATTTAATGCCAACACTTTCATCTGCCAGGTCGATTGAGCTGACATTTGCATACGGATATAGTCTTTGCTAAGATCAGTCATCTCCGACTTCTTGCCAAAACGGTTTTCTACTTGCGCTTTCATCTTACTTTCCAGAAAGTCTATGCAATCTTCACGATTCACTTTTGTAAGCAAGGGGCTTAGAGAATCCGGCATATTCACAAACAACGTTTTGGCCTCTTGTGCCTGAAGAGCAGTCGAAACAAAAAGTCCGACAGCAGAGAAGAATATAGTAATAACAAGTTTATTTATTTTCATATCTATCTTATTTAACCTATGACAAACAGTCTTGTGTAACTGTTTTAACTTTTAGACCCCAAATATAAGAATATCATTCCGATTAACACCAGTATAAGGTCAATCGCTTTGCTTTTTAAATTCTTTTCACGGAAGAAAAGCGCACCGAAAGTAAAAGAAACAACCACACTTCCCCGACGGACCATCGAAACGATAGAAATCATCGAATCGTCGTAACTTAATGCGTAAAAGTAAACAAAATCGGCAGCAGAAAGGAAAATGGAGATCAGGATAATCGTCCAATCCCAGTGGAACGGAGTAGTGGACTTTCTTTTAGGCCACCAAAGCAACAACAGGATAGGACACATGATAAACACCTGATAAACATTATACCAGGATTGCACCAACATCGGATTCAGAGACTTCATCAGATATTTATCATACAAACCACTGATAGCACCTGTAATGGCAGCCAGTACAATAAAAAAGATCCATTTGTTATGCTTAAAATCAATTCCTTCTTTCTTTCCCGAACGGCTCAACATAAAGAAAGAGGCAATAGCCAGCATCACACCAATCCATTGATAGAGATTCAATCGTTCACCGAATACCAGCATAGCTCCCACGAGCACCATCACCGGACGGGTGGCATTGATAGGTCCCACAATGGTTATGGGTAAATGTTTCATTCCGAAATATCCGAATATCCACGAAGACAATACGATGAACGACTTGATGATAATATATTTATGCTGTTCCCAACCAGCAACGGGAACATTGAATATTGTTCCTCCCAACAAGTCCGGTTGATAAACGGATATCAGGATAAACGGTAGAAAGATGAGACTGGAAAAGAATGTATTTAGAAACAAAACAGGAAGTACTGCATTATCTTTCAACGATTTCTTCTTGAATACATCATAAAAGCCCAGCAAAGTAGCCGAGAGGAATGCTAATAATAACCACATGAGAATATTTATTATTTACTAATTACCAATTATAAGTTATCAGCGACAGACGGTTCGCCGGTTATGGATGATTGCTGGTCATCACATTCAAATATACTTTCCGGGTATTCCACGTTGACCAGAAACAGGGCTTGCCCCGGAGCAGATGTCCCGGCTTTGCAACGGTCTTGTTGTTCGATAACCCGCCGGAAGCCTTCAACAGTAAGTTTCCCTCGTCCCACTTCAATCAGCGTACCTACGATAGCTCGCACCATATTTCGCAGGAAACGGTCGGCACGGATCGTAAAGCAGAGCACGCCATGCCCGTCGACCGTCCATGCCGCGTGCATGACGCGGCAGATATTGGTCTTGTTGTTCGAATTGAGCTTGGCGAACGACGTAAAATCGTCGTAGCGCAGCAGCCAGGCCGCCGCCTCGTTCATCCGCCCGACATCCAGCGGCACGTAATACTGCCACGTCGTGCCCCGCGTAAAGGGGTTCTTGCGCGGCTCGATGTAGTAGCGGTATTCGCGCTCGCGCGCTGCGAAACGGGCGTGCGCACCGTCGTCCACGGGCGTCATGCTTCCCACGGCAATGTCGCCCGGCAGCAGGAAATTCAGCTTGTAGACCGTATGCGCCGGGTCGGGCACGGGCGACAGGCAATCGAAATGCGCCACATAATAAGAGGCGTTGACACCCGTATCGGTACGCCCCGCCCCTGTCACCTCGATTTTCTCGCGCAACAGGGTAGCGAGCGCCCGCTCGAGCGTCTGCTGCACCGACGGCATGTCGGGCTGCCGCTGCCAGCCGCAATAGGCGGCCCCGTTGTACCTGAGTTCCAGAAAATAGCGCATCGCGATCGGAGTGGTTTGCGCAAAAATACAAAAAAATCGGTTAGCGCCGCGGTTTTATGTCCAGTTTTACGGGATGGATCATATTCTCGGGCCGGAGCACCTCGTCCAGTTCGTCGCGGTTCAGGATGCCGTGTTCGAGCACCAGCTCGTAGACGCCGCGCCCGGTTTCCAGCGCCTCCTTGGCGATCTTCGTCGAGTTCTTGTAGCCGATGATC
>ENA-ORPD01002850-ORPD01002850.1-human-gut-metagenome-genome-assembly--contig:-NODE-2850-length-9919-cov-3.068025_pt1 | contig 9919 bp, 9 predicted proteins | sample MGYA00242143_ERZ509076 | MGnify/ENA primary metagenome ERZ509076 (study PRJEB26280, sample SAMEA2338706) | human gut metagenome | biome: human gut; feature: human-associated habitat; material: faeces... | reverse complement strand
CAATCGGCATCAGGGCAGGGCAGGCGGTGAAAGGAGTACACGAGCACACACCGACAGCTATGTGAAAAAACAAATGAATGTGCGAACTTCATAATTTTTTAAGATTTATTTTGTGAAAAAGTCATATTGAAAAACGAAAAGATGATTGATATACTGATACCACAATATCCAGTTGGACATGTTACTGGTAATGCAGGCAGGATCTGATGGAATGACGAATACCTTTTCTTTTGGGTGAATTGTAGCCAGATACTATGATTCCGGGAGAAATTGTACACGGGGTCATTCTGTTGGGTCTTTTTTCTTTTGTCCGCTTCGGCCGGGCGCCAGGGAAATGCCACCACACACAAGATAAAGGAGAACAAAATGAAGAACTACAAGCAGACTGCCTCCGACGTGCTGCGTCTGGTTGGCGGCGAGAAGAACGTTGTGCAGGTCGAGCACTGCTCCACCCGCCTGCGCTTCACTCTGGCAGACACCTCCAAGGTGGATGCTGCAGCCCTGAAAAAGACTGCCGGTGTTATGGGCGTTATTTCCAGCGGCCCGCAGTGTCAGGTGGTCATCGGCAACGATGTCATCGAAGTGTACGATGAGCTGCTCAAGCTGGGCACCTTCAACGCAGGTCAGGCTGCAGCTCCCGCTGCCCCCAAGGGCAAAAAAGAGATCAGCGGCATTATTCTGGACTACATGGTCGGCATCTTCCAGCCGCTGGTCCCCGCCATTGCAGGTGCAGGCGTTCTGAAGGCTCTGATGGTGCTGCTGAGCACTCTGGGCCTGATGAGCAGCGGAGATATCGCCTATAAGGTGCTTGTCGGCGTGGCAGATGCAGCTCTGTACTACCTGCCCGTCATGGTCGCCTTCACCACTGCAACCAAGTTCAACTGCAACAAGCTGGTGTCGGTGGCTCTGGCTGCTGCCATGATCCACCCCAGCGTTTCCGCTCTGCTGGCTACCGAGGGCGGTGCTTACTTCCTCGGCATCAAGCTGCAGAATATCGCTTACGGCGGACAGGTATTCCCGGCTATCCTGACCGTCATTTTCATGTCCTTTATTGAAAAGTGGGCCAACAAGTGGTGCCCCAAGGCCATCCGCGTGTTCTTTGTGCCCATGCTGTGCTTCGGCATCGGCTTCCCTGTGGCACTGGTCGTCCTCGGACCTCTGGGCTACAACATCGGTGCTCTGCTGACCACTGTGATCCTGGCTCTGTACAACACGCTGGGCTGGCTGGCCGTTGCTCTGCTGGCTGCTGTGCTGCCGTTCATGATCTCCATGGGCATGCACAAGGCTCTGGTCCCCTATGCAGTTGCTTCTATTTCTGACCCCGGTTTTGAAATGCTGTACATGCCTGCTTCTCTGGCACACAACATCTCTGAGGGCGGTGCCTGCCTGGGCGTTGCACTGAAGACCAAGGACGAAAACCTGCGCGCTACCGCGATCTCCGCTGGCATCTCCGGCCTGTTCGGCATCACTGAGCCCGCTATCTACGGTGTCACCCTGCCCAAGAAAAAGCCGTTCGTCATTTCCTGCCTTGCCTCCGCTGTCAGCGGTGCCATCATGGGCGGCCTTGGCGTTAAGCGTTACTCTATGGGCGGTCTGGGTATCTTTGCACTGGCTACCTACCTGAACCCGGAGACCCAGAGCTTCTACGATGTAAGCTGGTCCGTGGTCGCTATCCTTGTCGGCATGGCTGTCTCTTTTGTCATCACCTTTATCACCTACAAGGATGAAGTCAAGGCTGAGCCTACCGCCGCGGAAGTGGCCGCCGCCGAAGCAGAATAAAAGGAGCTTACCATGCAAGCAAACCACGGATTCCGCAAAGATTTCCTTTGGGGCGGCGCTACCGCTGCTAACCAGTTGGAGGGTGCGTGGGATACAGACGGCCGCGGCCCCTCCACCGATGACGTGCTGACCGGCGGCACGGCCACCGAGCCGCGCTACCTGACCTATCGCAATCAGGACGGTACCACCGGCAAAATTTCCATGATCGATCTGCACGATCTGCCAAAGGGCGCAGCCTTCACCGTGCTGCCCGATGTCTGGTACCCGAACCATGAGGGCATCGACTTCTACCACCACTACAAAGAGGACATCGCCCTCTTTGCCGAGATGGGCTTTACCGCCTACCGTATGTCCATTGCGTGGAGCCGCATTTTCCCCAATGGCGATGAGCAGACCCCCAACGAAAAGGGCCTTGCCTTTTACGATGCTGTTTTCGATGAGTGCCATAAGTACGGAATTGAACCCATCGTGACCATCAGCCACTATGAAATGCCGCTGGGTCTTGTCAATAAGTGGGGCGCATGGCGCGACCGCCGCACCATCGACTGCTATCTGCGCTATGCCGAAACGCTGTTCCGCCGCTATAGGGGCAAGGTCAAATACTGGATCACCTTCAATGAAATCAACAGCATGAACGTGACCGGCTGGCTCGGCGCGGGCGTGACCTCCTGTGACCCGGCGGTCATGCTGCCCGCCGCCCACTATCAGCTGGTGGCTTCGGCCAAGGCGGTCAAGCTCGCACATGAGATCGACCCCGAAAACAAGCTGGGCTGCATGGTCGCCATCAGTCAGGCCGTGGTTTACCCGGCAGACTGCGCCCCCGCCAATGTGCATAAGGCATGGGAACGCGCCCAAAAATGCTATTTCTTCACCGATGTGCAGGCCCGCGGCTATTACCCCAGCTACCAGCTGCGCCGCTATGAGCGCGAGGGCATCCATATCGACTGCACCGAGGAAGATAAGCAGGCGCTGGCACAGGGCACGGTGGATTTTATCAGCTTCAGCTATTACCGCAGCACCACCGTCAGCACCGACCCCAACGCTCCGTGGGTCGCCCCAAACTCCCCGCTGAAAGAAACGCTGGGTGTCAAGAACCCCTACCTGAAAGCCACCGATTGGGGCTGGGCCATCGACCCGATGGGCCTGCGCATCGCGCTGGATCAGGTTTACGACCGTTACCAGAAGCCGATTTTGATTGCCGAAAACGGCCTTGGTGCGCTGGATGTCCGCGAGGCAGACGGCAGCGTGAACGATGACTACCGCATCGAATATCTGAAAAAGCACATCGAAGCCATGCACGATGCCGTGGCCGAGGATGGGGTAGATCTGATGGGCTACACTATGTGGGGGCCGATCGACCTTGTGTCGGCTTCCACCGGCGAGATGCGCAAGCGTTACGGCTTTATCTATGTGGATAAACAGGACGATGCCACCGGCACGCTGGCGCGCAGTCGCAAAAAGTCTTTTTACTGGTACAAAAAAGTGATTGAAAGCAATGGTGAGATTCTTTGAGTGAAACAAAACGCACGGGGCTGCCGTATGCTTTCGTGATCTGCCTGTGCGGTATCCTGTCCATGTTCTGCGTGGGCGCTGTGGCAGGCTCCATTACCGCGTATCTGCCGTATATCATTGAGTACGGCGGCCTGACCCAGACGCAGGGCTCCAGCATTTTTACAATTGTCTGCCTTGTCTCGCTGATCGTTACCTCCGTTTTGCTGGAGCCGTACTACCGCCGATTTTCTTACCGCACAGGTCTGGCGCTGGCATTGGCAGGTGCGGCGGTGGATTACTTGATTTACAGCTTTTCCACCGGGTATGTCGGCTTTGTGTGCGGCGCGCTGCTGGGCGGTGTGGTATATGCGCTGGCCGGTATGGTGCCGGTGTCCATCGTCATCAACGCGTGGTTTGCTGACCACACGGCGCTGGCGCTGGGGCTTTGTGCCGCGGGCACGGGCGCTGCGTCCATCACGATTCCCATGATTTTGTCCGCGCTGATTGAGCGTGTCTCGCTGCCCGGCGTGTTCCGTGTGATGGCTGTGTTGATGGCCATTATCGCGGCTGCGGTGCTTTTGCTTCTCCGTGACCGCCCGCAGCAGATGGGGCTGACTGCCTATGGCACGCCCCACAGCGCGGAGCAAGTCACCGCCCCCGCAGGCCGTGATGCTGACCGCCGCACGATGCTGTGCATGCTGTTGGGCATTCTGATGCTGGGTGCGGTAACAGGCGGCGGCTACCAGCACGTTTCGGTGCTGTACACCGTGGCGGGGTTCAGTGATTTGCAGGTTTCGCGGATGCTGTCTTTGGGCGGTGGGCTGATGATTGCGGGCAAATGCCTGTTTGGTGTCATCACCGACCGTTTCGGCACAAGCCGCACGGCGTATCTGTTCTTTGCGTTCCTTACGGGCGGCTGGCTGCTTTGCTGCCTTGCCGGGCGGCAGAGTATGCCGCTGGCGGTGCTGTCTGTTGTGTTCATCAACTTAGGCATGGCGCTGTCCACGGTAGGCTTATCTGCCATTGCCCGCAGCATTTCGTCCGAGCAGGGCTTCGGCCGCGCGGCCAAGAATTTCCAGAGCTTTACGATGATCGGCTCCATCGCGTTCAACACGATTCCCGGCATCATTGCGGATGCCGCAGGCAGCTACATTCCGGCCTATTGGATCGTGACGGCCATCACGCTGGCATCGCTGGCGCTGGTGGCAGCCGCCTTTATCCGCTACAACAAAAAAGTATCATAGAGGGAAAATAGAATATGCAGAGCTTTACCTACACCATTACCGAGCCTGTCGGCATCCATGCCCGCCCGGCCGGACTGCTGGTCAAGGAGATCAAAAACTATCAGAGTACCGTCACGGTCACCAAGGGGGACAAATCCGTCAACGCGCTCAAGCTTATGGCCCTGATGGGCATGGGCATCAAGTGCGGCGATACCGTCACCGTCACGGTGGAGGGCAGTGATGAGGACACGACTGCCCCGGCACTGAAACAGTTCTTTGAGACCAACCTGTAATTGTCACACCCGGCAGGGATTACACTTGCCGGGTGTGTTTTTTGTGAAAAGCAAAAAATACGCTTGGCTTAAAGCTGACTTCAAGTTTTACAATGGTGCTGTCACCCAAAAGGCTGTAAAAACCTTTGGGTTAATACAGCACAACAAATCGAATATTCCGCTTTGCAGCGGGATGTTTTATACTAAAGGCAGAAAGCAGGAAAGGAGCTTATCACTATGAACAACTTCATTTTTGAAAACACCACCAAGGTCTATTTTGGGCAGGGCGGCGTAAAAGAGTATCTGGAAAGCCTGCTGGCCAATTACGGCTCCAATGTGCTGCTGGCCTACGGCGGCGGTTCCATCAAGCGCAACGGTGTGTATGCGGAAGTCACCGACATCCTGCACCGCGCGGGCAAAAATGTCGTCGAGTTCTCCGGCATCATGTCCAACCCCACCTACGCCAAAGTGCAGGAGGGCGCGAAGCTGGCAAAAGAAAACCATGTTGACTTGATTCTGGCGGTTGGCGGCGGCTCGGTCTCCGACTGCTGCAAGGTCGTTTCCGCGCAGGCCATGCTGGGCGAGGACCTGTGGGAGTTTGAGTACGCCAAGCATGACCGCCCCTCGAAGTTCATCCCGCTGGGCACCATCGTCACGGTGTTCGGCACTGGCTCCGAGATGAACAACGGCGCGGTCATCACCCACGAGGACAAAAAGATCAAGGGCGCACTCTGGGGCGCACAGGCAGATTTTGCCTTCCTCGACCCCAACTACTCTATGTCCGTGCCGTTTAAGCAGGTCATCTCCGGCGCGTTCGATACGCTGAGCCACGCGATGGAGACTTATTTTGGCAAGCCGGACGAGAACAACCTCTCCGATGACATCAACGAGGCCGTCATGCGCAGCACCATCCGCAACATTCGTGTGCTGCTGACCGACCACAACAACTACGCCGCCCGCAGCGAACTGGCGTGGGCCTCCGCGATGGCCGAGAACAGCATCCTGAAAATCGGCAAAGTCACCGATTTCCAGTGCCATATGCTGGAGCATCAGCTGGGTGCCTACACCAACTGCAACCACGGCGCAGGGCTAGCGGTGCTCCACCCAGTGCTGTACCGCCACATTTGCGAGGCCAACACTGCACGGTTTGCCCGCTTTGCCGTGAACGTCTGGGGCATCGACCCGGAGGGCAAAACCGAGGTGGAACTGGCCCACGCAGGTGTTGAAGCGCTGGCCGCCTTTATTAAAGAAATCGGCCTACCCACGACCTTTGCAGAACTGGGCATCCCCGCTGATACCGATTTTGCGGCTATTGCCAAATCTACTGTGCGCACCGGCGGCTGCTGCAAAGAACTGACCGACGACGAACTGCTGGAAATCCTGAACGAGTGCCGCTGAAAGGAGCGTTACCTATGGAATATATCACTTTGAATAATGGCGTGAAAATGCCCACCGAGGGCATCGGAACCTTTCTGCTGACCCCGGACGAAGCTGAAAGTGCTGTTGTCAGCGCCCTGCACAGTGGTGCAACGCTGATCGATACTGCCAACGCCTATGTGAATGAAAAGGCTGTGGGCCGGGCCATGAAAGCCTCCGGCTTGCAGCGCGAGGAGATTTTCCTTGAAACCAAGCTGTGGCCCAGCTTCTACAAGGATGCCGATGCAATAGACAAGACGCTGGCCCGTCTGGACACAGATTATATTGACCTGCTGCTGATTCACCAGCCCGCAGGCGATTATGTCGCCGGGTATCGCCAGATGGAAAAAGCCTACAAAGAGGGGAAAGTCCGTGCCATCGGCCTGTCCAATTTCAACATTAAACAGATGGAAAAAATCTTCTCCATCTGCGAGGTGCAGCCCACAGTTTTGCAGACCGAGGTTCACCCTTACAACCAAGAGCCGGAACTCAAGGCATATTTGAAAGCGCATGGCATGGTCATTCAGGCATGGTATCCGCTGGGCCACGCCGACAAAGCCCTACTGAATGAGCCACTGTTCACGAGTCTTGCTGCCAAGTACGATAAGAGTAATGCCCAGATCATCCTGCGCTGGCACGTGCAGGCGGGCAACATCGTCATCCCCGGCTCCAAGAATCCTGATCACATTCGCGACAACTTCAATATTTACGACTTCGCCCTGACGGACGAGGAAATGCAGCAGATTGCCGCGTTGAACAAGAATAAGCGTTACTATGAGGCCAACGCCGCCAAGCTGGCTGCCTACGCCTTGATGGTTCCGCCGGTTGACAAACAAAAGTGAGCTGCTTTTTATGAAACGCCTTTTTTCTCTTTTGACCGCCGCCGTGCTGGCTGTCAGTTTGGCTGCCTGCGGCAGCAGTGCATCTTCTGCCACCGCCACGCCTACGCCGACCACCGAACCCACCCCGGCACCGACCGAGCAATCTGCCCCGGCAGAATCCGAAACGAGCGAAACCGTAGACTCCACCGAAGAAACCACCACAGACGGTAAGGCGCTGGTCGTTTACTACTCCGCCACCGGTACCACCGAGCGTGTTGCCCAGTTGATTGCCGATGCCATCGGCGCAGACCTGTTCGAAGTCGAGCCTGCCGAACCGTACACCACCGCTGACCTCAACTATTCCGACAAAAACAGCCGCGTCTCCCGCGAACATGACGATGAATCCCTGCGGGATGTGGCGCTGGTTTCCACCGAGGTTCCCGACTGGGACAGCTACGGCACCGTATTCATCGGCTATCCCATCTGGTGGGGCGGTGCCGCGTGGTCGATGAACGGTTTTGTGACCGCCAATGATTTTACCGGCAAGACCGTCATCCCGTTTGCCACTGCTGCCAGTTCCGGCATGGGTGACAGCGGCACCGACCTTGCTAAACTGGCAGGCACCGGCGACTGGCTGGACGGCCAGCGGTTCTTCTCCTCCACCACCGCAGACGATATTCAAAGCTGGCTTGACACGTTGGGCCTGTAAAGGAGTTTTTCTCATGCGTAAAAATTTTGGTACGAATCCATACTTTTTCCCGCTGCCAGTGCTAATCGTGGGCAGCTATGACGGCGACGGCAACGCCAATGCCATGAACGCCGCATGGGGCGGTCTGTACGATGCCGATCAGGTCATCCTCTGCTTGAGCGCGGGTCACAAGACCACCCAGAACATCCTCAAAAACGGCGCGTTTACCGTCAGCTTCGGTACACTGCCGCAGATGAAGCCCTGCGATTATGTGGGCCTTGTCTCCGCCAACAACACGCCGGACAAGATGGAAAAGGCGGGCTTTACCACGAAAAAGAGTGAGTTTGTCAACGCCCCGGTCATTCAGGAACTGCCTGTTGCACTGGAATGCAGCTTTGTTAAAAAGACGGCGGACGGCAACATTGTCGGCCAGATCGTCAACATCAGTGCCGATGAATCCGCACTGGATGAAAACGGTCAAATCAGCGCCGATCTCATGCAGGTTCTGAGCTATGACCCTGTGGAGCGCAGCTACCGTGTGCTGGGCAAGACCGTGGGCAAGGCTTTCGCTGTCGGCAGCGAACTGAAATAACCATTCTCCATACAAGCATTTTTCTAATACACACGAAAAGCCCCGGCTCGTTCGGGGCTTTTCGTGTAATCGAAAGGAATCTTTCATGCGTCCAATCTATTTTATCGCCTTAGCGGCTCTATTTTTGGTTGGCTGCGGGGCAGCCGCAGGCGGCGGTGAACCCGGCCATCCTATGTCCACACCGGAGCAGGAATCGATTCTTGAAAATATCACGATTACAGCGGGAGACACTGTGCTGGACGGTGTCCTGTTTGATAATGAGACTGCCCGCGCACTGGCAGAGCGCCTGCCGTTGACCGTCTCGCTGTGGGACCCGGCAGAAAACTTTGCCAAAGCCTTTGACCTGGACGACCCGCTGCCAGATGCCGCAGCACATACCCGCAGTTATGAATTGGGAGGGCTGGCCTACTGGGATAACGGCCCCTCGGTGGCGATTTTCTACAATGACGATTTGCTGGAAACCATCGTGCCGGTTACAACCATCGGAAAAATCACATCCTCGGTGGAAGTTTTTGAGGATTACGGCGGCGCTGTCACGATTGAAAAGGCTGAGAACGCCCCGGCACAGACTGCGGAAAGCGGCACGATCCCCGCAGAATTGCAGTCCATCCCGGACGGCTACCGCACCCCGGCCGAGCAGCAGGGAAAACTCGAAAAGCTTACCTATGATACATGGGAATCGTTCACCTACGCTGAACACACGCAAAGGCTGACGAAAGAGGCGTGGGTCTACCTGCCTTACGGCTATGACGATACAAAACCCTACAACGTCTTTTATTTGAGTCACGGCGGGTGGAGCGATGAAACGACCTTGATGGGTACCGCGGATGACCCCGGCAGCTTCAAAAATGTCATCGACCACGCCATACAAGACGGTAAAATGCAGCCGATGATCCTTGTTATGCCGACTTACAACAATACCAGTCCGCAGGACAGCGGCAATTACAGCCTTGCCGTGCAGCTTACCGACCGGTTCCACAACGAGCTGGTCAACGACTTGATTCCCGCCGTGGAAAGCAAGTACAGCACCTACGCGCAGGATACAACTCCGCAGGGATTGCGGGCATCCCGCGACCATCGCGGCTTTGGCGGTTTCTCGATGGGGTCCGTCAACACATGGGCAACTTTCCGCTATGCGCTGGACTACTTCCGCTATTTTATGCCGATGAGTGGCAGCTATTCTTTAGATGGCAGCTACATGGCGAGCCTTGCCAAAGCGCAGGGGTATGGCCCACAGGATTTCTTTATCTTTGCAGCCTCCGGCACAAATGACTTCGCTTACAGGGCGTTTAAAGCGCAGATCATGACAATGGCAGGGGATTCTGACGGCTTCTTCACGCTGGCGGATTCTGAACTCGGCGGCAACCTTTCGTTCCGGGAGCATGAGGGCTACGAGCATAACGCGACAGCGTGTGATGAGTACACCTACAACGGGCTGTGCTTTTTCTGGAATGCCAGCCAACCCACAGGTTAATACTGCAAAACCAAGAGAAAATTCTCATTCTACCAAAGAAAATTTATAATAGAGACAAAGGAGGTATTTCCATGAAACTGAAACAGACTTTTGCCGTACTGCTGGCAGCCGGGGCGTTGGTGCTGACGGCTTGCACCCCGCGCGGCGCGGCGAGCAGCAGTGC
>ENA-ORPD01002843-ORPD01002843.1-human-gut-metagenome-genome-assembly--contig:-NODE-2843-length-9938-cov-2.232116_pt1 | contig 9938 bp, 6 predicted proteins | sample MGYA00242143_ERZ509076 | MGnify/ENA primary metagenome ERZ509076 (study PRJEB26280, sample SAMEA2338706) | human gut metagenome | biome: human gut; feature: human-associated habitat; material: faeces... | reverse complement strand
CGGGGATATCTTCCACGCCGAAGATGCTCTGCGCATGAAGGAAGAAACGGGCTGCGACGGTGTCATGATTGCTCGTGGCGCCGAAGGCAATCCCTGGATCTTCCGGGACGTGAAGGCCCTTTTGCATGGAAAAGCGATTTCTCCTGTTTCCGTTCAGGAACGCTTTGCCATGATTCGCCGCCACCTCCACGACCTCATTCTTTTTAAAGGCGAGCGCGTCGGCGTCCGGGAAATGCGGCACCACGGTGCCATGTACCTAACAGGGATGCCGCACAGCGCCTATTACCGCAATACCATCAATCAGGCCCAGACCGAGGAGGCACTGCTTGCCGTCCTTGGGGAATATGAAGAAAAGCTCCTGCAGGCATGACCTGGCAGGACTTTTTCTTTTCCTTTTAGTTAGTCATGACAAATTTCTAGCAAAAAAGTAGTCTTTCCCATTGACAAATAGGGACCTGTCGAGTAAGATAAGGATGAAAACAATACCATGGTAGGGTATAGTAGATGAGAATCAAAGGAGGAATCCTCAATGAAACAATTCAAGGTCGAGGGCATGACCTGTGCTTCCTGTCAGGCCCACGTAGAAAAGGCCGTCGCCGGCGTGCCCGGCGTTACAAGTGTGTCTGTCTCCCTTTTAACAAACAGCATGGGCGTCGAAGGGGACGCGACGAATGAAGCCATCATCAAGGCTGTAGAAGATGCAGGGTATGGTGCGTCTCCCAAAGGGGCGGACGGTACGAGCGCAAAGCCTGCTTCTGATGACGCCTTAAAGGATACGGAAACGCCTAAACTGAAGCGGCGTCTCGTCTATTCCATTGGTTTTCTGCTCGTCCTCATGTATCTGACCATGGGGCACAATATGCTCCATTTTCCGCTGCCAGCCTTCCTTGATGGGAACCTTTACGGCATGGGCATTACGCAGCTGCTCCTTGCTCTCATCGTTATGTTCATCAACCGCGCCTTTTTCATCAGCGGTTTCAAGAGCATGAAGCATCTGGCCCCCAACATGGATACCCTTGTTGCCTTGGGCTCGGGTGTATCTTTCCTGTGGAGCCTCTATGTCCTGTATGATATCACGTACCTTGGCACGCATGGTGCGGCGCAGCAGGAACTCATGATGCGTTATATGCAGGACCTTTACTTCGAATCGGCCGCCATGATTCCTGCCCTCATTACGGTGGGAAAGACCTTGGAATCCATTTCCAAGGGCCGCACGACGGACGCTCTCAAGGGCCTCATGAAGATGGCGCCTAAGACAGCCACCTTGCTTATTGATGGCAAGGAAACGACCGTTCCCATCGAGACAGTGAAGATTGGCGATGTTTTTGTTGTTCGTCCGGGGGAAAACATCCCCGTTGATGGGGATGTCATCAAAGGGACCAGTGCTGTCAACGAAGCGGCCCTGACGGGGGAAAGCCTGCCCGTTGACAAAAAGCCCGGTGATAAGGTGCAGACGGCCACAACAAACCAATCGGGCTACCTGGAATGCCGTGCCACTCGCGTCGGTGAGGACACGACCCTGTCCCAGATCATCAAGCTTGTGAGCGACGCGTCGGCGACGAAGGCACCTATAGCCCGTATTGCCGATACAGTTTCCATGTACTTTGTCCCGACCATCATTGCCCTTGCCGTGATTGCCACCGCAGGCTGGCTCTTTGTCGGAGCTTCCTTTGGAGAGGCGATTGCCCGCGGCATCGCCATTCTCGTGGTGGCCTGTCCTTGTGCCCTGGGTCTTGCAACGCCGGTTGCCATCATGGTGGGAAATGGTGTCGGCGCCAAAAATGGCATCCTCTTTAAAACCAGTGAATCCCTTGAAATCGCGGGGAAAGTGAGCATTGTGGCCCTTGATAAGACGGGAACCATTACCAAGGGACAGCCGAAAGTCACAGACCTTGTTCCCGCTGCAGGCGTAACGGAAAGGACCCTCCTCCAGCTTGCCTATGACCTGGAACAAAAATCCGAACATCCCCTTGCCAAAGCCGTTGTGGAAGAAGCCCTTTCCCGGAAGCTTGCCGCAGAAGCCGTCGATGACTTTTCCATCCTCCCCGGCAATGGCCTGACGGCAAAAAAAGGAGACTCTGTCCTTCTTGGCGGCAGTCTTAGCTATATAAAAGGAAGTGCCCGTCTGGATCCATCTTTGGAAAGGCAGGCTGAAGCGCTGGCCGAAAAAGGCCGGACACCGCTTCTTTTTGCCCTTGATGGGACTGTTATCGGTATGATTGCTGTCGCTGACGTCATCAAGGAAGATTCTCCCAAGGCCATCAAGGAACTGCAGAAAATGGGCCTTACCGTAGTCATGCTAACAGGGGACAATGAAAAGACGGCAGAAAGCATTGGCCGCGAAGCCGGTGTGGACCGTGTCATTGCCGGTGTGCTGCCCGATGGAAAGGAAACGGTCATCCGTGAGCTCCAGAAATATGGCAGGGTTGCCATGGTGGGTGACGGCATCAACGACGCGCCGGCCCTTACCCGTGCTGATATTGGTATTGCCATCGGTGCCGGTGCCGATGTCGCCATTGATTCGGCCGATATCGTGCTCATGAACAGCAAACTGACCGACGTTTCCGCCGCCGTGCGTCTTAGCCGCAGTACCGTCAGGAACATCCACGAAAATCTTTTCTGGGCCTTCTTCTACAATGTCATCTGCATTCCTCTTGCCGCGGGTCTCATCCCCGGCATTAAGATGAACCCCATGGTGGGCGCCGCTGCTATGAGCCTGTCGAGCTTTACGGTCTGCATGAATGCCTTGCGTCTGAACCTTACGAAGATCCATGATGCTTCGGGAGATAAGGCAAAGTACCATGTAGAAGTGGGGCCTGTCTCCGTTCAAAAAGCCGCTTCCCAGAAGAAAAAAGCGGCGGAACAAGTGCCGAGCGCTGCCCTGAAAGAAGATCTTGTCGTGACAGGGATGACCTGCAGTCACTGTGAGGCTCATGTGAAAAAGGCTCTTGAAGCCCTGCCCGGCGTAGTAAGTGCTGTGGCGGACCATACGCAAAATAAGGTCCATATTGTACTTTCGGCGCCCCTTGACGAAAAAGCCGCCGAAGCAGCTGTAATAAAGGCCGGTTATCGCTATGGAGGAATCATGAGTGCAGGAGAGGAAAAAGAGACCCTTCATGTAACGGGCATGATGTGTGCCCACTGTGAAGGCCGGGTGAAAAAAGCCCTCGAAAGCCTGCCTTCTGTAGTAAGTGCCATGCCTTCCCATGAAACGGGTGAAGTTCAAGTTGTCCTTTCTGCTCCGCTTGACCATGAGGCTGCAAGGGCCGTCATCGAAAAAGCCGGATATGAACTGAAATAACGGATAGCTCGTAAGGAGCCGCCTCGTGCGGCTCTTTTTTTTCATCATTTCTTCATAAAAATGGTTGACGGAACGAAAAAGACATGCTATAGTATGCAAGGTTAGTTATAACTAACTATGCAGCTAGTAAAACGAGAGGAAACAAGGAGACTCTTATCGGCTTATATTAGTATAAACTAACTATGCCTTTTTGGTGTTCCCTATAAAGAGGGAACGAGCGCGACCTGCAACGCTTTTACAGATGATGGAAGATGGAGCAGGTAAGAACAATCATTCCAGGATGGAGGAGCCTTTGATGCAGAACCAGTATAAAATGAACCGGATACTCACCCTTGGCGTCTTATTTTCCTTGCTTTTTGGTACGTATCGTACGGCTTGTGCAAGTCAGTCCCTGCCGACCTATGACCTAGGAGAAACAGTTGTTACGGCGACCAAGACCAAACTTGAAGAAAAGAAAGTGCCTATGTCGACGGAAGTCATCACCCAGGAAGAAATGAAAGAAAAAGGGGCTTATAATGTCCGCGATGCGTTAAAGCTCGTAAACGGGCTTGACGTGCAGGAAGCCGCCATGGTCGGCAACAATGTTTCCCTGCGCGGCATGGGTACGAATGCCACCCTGATCCTTGTGGATGGGCGGCGCCTGGCAAGTGAGGATTCAGGGCAAACCATGAATGTCTATGAGCTGAACCGCATGAACATCCACTCCGTTGACCGCATTGAGATTGTCCGCGGCTCTGGCTCCGCTCTTTATGGGAGTGACGCCATGGGCGGCGTCATCAACATCATCACGAAGAAAAACCAGAAAGCCGGCGGTTATGTCGGAACGGACTTGGGCGGCCGGGAACAATCCGTTTATGGCGGCGTTTCCACGGGCAACGTGGGTAAGTTCAATATGAATGTGGACTTTAACGTGCGCGATGTACGCAAAATCGATACGGACGGCAGCACCAACATGTATGGTCCGCGCCGGTATCTCAATTTCAACAGCACCTATCGTTTTGACGACCATTCCGGGATTGAAGCAGGGGTTTCCTTCCTGAAGGAACAGTACCGCACCTTTACGTCGGGGACGCCTGATTCGACGACTTGGTACGACAATAACCGTCAGGACTATCATGTGAAATACTTTGGCTTTGATGATAAAAACGACTATGAATTATGACCGGCTGGGGAAGGAATCCCGCACGTCGCGGGGCGGCAATTGGACGGGCTTTGACCATGCCAAGTATGAAACGACCGTGACGGAAGCAAAGAACACCTATCGTCCCAATGAGGACCATGCCATCACCTTTGGCGGCGAATACCGCCATCAGAAAGTTGGGGGAACGCGTCTTGGCACCATTGAAGGTCACAACCGGGTAGAAAACTATTTGGGGCTTTCCAGTATCTACTCCGAACAGAGCATGGATTCCTATGCCGCCTACCTCCAGGATGAATGGCAGCTGACGGAGAAGCTCTTCTTCGTTCCTTCCGTACGCTGGGATCATTTCGACAGCTTCGGCGCCCAACTTTCCCCGCGGGCCGGCCTAACTTATGAATTTAGTGATGCGGCACGGGTCAAACTGAACTATGGTCTCGGCTACCGCGCACCGACCATCTTCGAACTTTATTCCCGCATGGAACACAATTTCGGCCGCTTCTCCTATCAGGTCTGGGGGAATGATGCACTGGAACCGGAAAAATCCCGCACCTTTGATATTGGCATCGAAGCGGAAAAAGGCAAGAGCAGCGGGAAACTCTCTTACTTCCACAACAAGATTGATAACCTCATCGATACCCAGCTCATTGGGCGCTTTGGGTCGACCACGCGCTACCAATACGTCAACGTGAACAAGATGGAAATGAATGGAATTGAAGGCGAATACAATTACCGTTTTGATGATCACTGGAGCGCCAGAGCAACCTATACCTACCTCGATGCGAAAAACAGTGAAACCAATACCCGCCTGACGGGCCGGGCCCGCAACAATGGCATTGTCGAACTGACCTATCTGTCGGGTAAGGAAAAACCCTGGAGTGCCACCCTCTACAATACGTGGTATCGGGATTATCTAAGCGGTGAAGGAAAGAACTATACCTACAGTACAACAAACTTTGTCGTTACCAAGGATCTTAATCGGAACACGCACCTTTATGCAGGTGTGGACAACATCTTTGACAAGCAGTTCCCTGATACGGATGCTTATTCCATCAATGGACGCACGTGGCGGGCCGGCGTGGAATTCACCTTCTAACAAGACCAAAGGACTGGGACTTTTCCCGGTCCTTTTCCTGTTTCTCATCGCGGTGAATGTTGACGAGCGTTGAATGACTATGCTATACTAGCCTAAGTTAGTTACAACTAATTTAAAATCAAGGTAGAATTTGATAATTATAGAGCTAATTCATTTTATAGTTAGGAGAAACTAATTAATGAAACGAATCATAACCCTCATTTGCTGCCTCTGTACCTTTCTTTTTGCTGGCTGCTCCTTAAAGGAATCCGTTTCCGAATCCTCAAGCGGAAGAGCCCCCTTCGTCCTTTCCTATCCGGAAAGCCTGCAGAAACAAGGCTTTCCAGATGCCTTGTGCCTTGAAAAGAGGCCCAAACGGGTTGTGACGCTGACCAATTCTCCTGTCCTTGCCCTTTATGAACTGGGCGTAAACCAAGTTGGTGTCCCTGATACAAAGATCCTGGCTTGGCCCCAGGCAATCAAGGAAAAGGCCACGCTTTTCCAAACCGGTATGCGTTCCCAGATTGACCTAGAGTCTGTCATCGCCCTTTCACCAGATCTTGTCATTGTTGGCGTCCATGCTAAAGATACGTATGGAAAGCAGCTCGAAGCAGAAAAGATCCCTGTCTATTATGTCGATGCCGGGCCGACCGTCACCTATGAAGATGTGAAGGCCATGACCCTTATCCTGGCCAATGCTTTTGACGATGGTTCAGGCAAGAAGGACGCCATCCGGAATCGCTTTGAAAAAGCAGAAGAAATGATGAAGGAAGCCCGCAGTCGCTATGACGGGAAAAAGGTCCTCATCCTCCAAGGGGCACCGCCTCGCTTTTACGTGCAGAACGAAGCCGGCACGGTGGGCTCCATGTTCTCCCTATTGGGCTTTAAGAATGTCGTCGGTAAGGGCGCCGGTCCCATGGTTCCGCTGAAGGAAGAAGAAGCCTTGAGCTATGATCCTGATCTCATTGTATTTGTGAGCGCCATGGGCGGCGGAGACGAGACAAAAGTCCTCATGGAAAAAGAATTTGCGGCCCGACCCTTTTATTGGAACGAATTCCGTGCTGTCAAAAACGGTCAGCTGGTCTATTTACCACGCCGCTTTGCTGTTTCTGGCGGCCTTGAAGAAGTGGAACAGATCAAAGACCTTGTGAGCCTGCTGGATGCAGTTCCGGGAGCGGGCAAATGAAGAAACGGACTGGTTTCGTATTTTTGGCGCTTCTCATCACACTTGGCATTCTTGCCGTTCTTGCCTTGGGAATTGGCAGCACCTATATTCCGCCTGGACAAATCCTCGAAGGCTTCTTTAAAGAAAATCGCATGGCCCGCGTCATTGTTGTTGGGCTTCGCCTGCCTCGTGTCCTTCTGGCCATCATGATTGGCATGGCCCTCTCCCTTGCTGGGGCCCTGCTTCAGGCTGTTATGAGAAACCCTTTGGCCGATCCAGGCATGCAGGGGCAGCAGCGGCTGCAACGTCGGTCATGCTCCTTTTCCCCCGTTGGCTTTCTCTTGTGCCGCTTGTAGCTTTTGTGGGCGCCCTTTTTGCCTGCGTCTTGATCTACCTTATGGCCTGGCGCCGCGGCATCGACCCAGTGCGCATTGTTCTTTCCGGCGTTGCCGTGAATACCGTTCTTGGTGCCTATACGTCTTTTCTGCAGCTCCTGAATTCCGATAATCTTGCAAACGTTCTGGGTTTTTTGAATGGGAGCCTTTCGGGACGCAGTTGGGGGCACGTGGAAACGGTGGCCATTTACGTGAGCATTGGCACCGTCCTTGCCTTTTTTGCCATACGCGGGGCTAACCTCCTGCAGCTTGGTGATGACGTGGCGCGAAGCCTTGGCGTCGATGTGAACAAGACCCGCATCCTGCTTTCCGCCTTAGGCGCCTTTTTGGCGGCGGCTACGGTTGCTGTCGCCGGTATGATTGGTTTTGTTGGCCTTGTCGTGCCTCATATGGCCCGCATGCTTGTCGGCCCGAACTATAAGGACCTTGTGCCAGTGGCGGCCGTCATGGGAAGCGTGACCTTGCTTTTGGCTGACACGGTGGGGCGCATGCTCGTGCCGGGCATGGAGATCCCTGTCGGGGTCATCATGGCCATGACAGGGGGACCCTTTTTCCTATACATGCTTCGGAGGAAACGTTTCTAATGTTTGCTATCAGTGGAACCAAACTTGATATTGGGTATGAAGAGCGCCTTATTCTCAAGGACTTTGACATGACCGTAAGGAAGGGGGAAATCACAACTTTCGTTGGTCCTAATGGATCAGGCAAATCCACCCTTTTAAAGACCTTGACTCGCCTCATTTCTCCCCAAAAGGGCCGCATCACCTGCTGCGGCAAGAATCTTGATGAGATTCCAAACAGCGAATTTGCCCAGATGGTGGGCGTCCTGCCCCAGCACCATATCGCACCGCCAGGCTTTGTCGTAAAGGATCTCGTGAGTTTTGGCCGCGTGCCTTATCAGGCGTGGCACCAAACGATTACGGAAGAAGACGAGAAGGCCATCTGCCGCGCTATGGAAGCAACGGGCGTTTGGGACCTTCGGGATAAACCTCTTGTGAGCTGCTCCGGTGGGGAAGCCCAGCGCGTCTGGATTGCCATGGTCCTTGCCCAGGAACCGGATCTGCTTTTTTTGGATGAACCAACGACTTTCCTTGATATTTCCTACCAGCTTGAAATCCTGCGCCTTGTAAAGGAACTTAACAGGACCCTTGGCATGGGCGTCGTCATGGTTCTTCACGACCTGTCTCAGGCCATGAATGTCAGCGATCGCATCGTCGTGCTGAAGGATAGGAAAAAATACGCGGAAGGACCGCCCCAAAAAGTCATTACGGAAAAAATGATGAAGGACGTCTATGAAGTGGATTGCCGCCTTGTTCCCATCAAAGGAAAAGCCTGTCCCGTCCTCGTCTACGAAGATCTGCTGTAAGGAGTCTATCGTGATTGTCTATTTTATTCGCTCTCTTACGGCATATAAGGGCTGGTTTTTCTTCCTTGTCATTATTTCCGCTTTGGGCGGTCTTTTGGAACTTGTCTTTCCTCTGGGGGTTCGGGACCTTCTTGAAGAAGGGGTGTTCCTGCAAAGCTGGCCTGTTCTTTTTCGAAAGATTGGCTTTCTTGCCCTTGTGGAAGGGGCGGTCTTTCTCTTTTCCCTCCTTGGTTCCTATTATGGGGGAAAGCTCAGCGCCCGTGTGGAAAATGACCTGCGTATGACCCTCTTCCGACATCTGACGCACTTATCTTTTGCCTTTTTTGATTACAGCCGGACGGGAAAACTTATGGCAACCCTCATGGGAGACATCAGTGAAGCCGGTGACCTTGTAAGCCGCATTCCCGGCGATTTTGCCGTGAGCCTTGTGACGGCCGTAGGGACGATCATCCTTCTCTTATATCTCAATCGCCCCTTGGGCCTTGTCGTCATTGTCCTCATGGCCTTTAAGGTCGTCCATACCATCGTCATTAGCGGAAAGCTCCGGAACCAATATGGACGGAACCGAAGGGAATTTGGACACCTGTCCGCCTTGGGCGAAGAAAACCTGAGCGGTATCCGCATGATCCGCGCTTACAGTGCTGAGCATCATATCATCGAGGCTTTCCAAAAGGTGGCCGATGCCTACCTAAGGGCCCGGGAACAAACCTTTTTTCTTGGTGCTTATTTTGGTTCCAGCATCAGCCTCTTTACGCACCTCATCCAGTTTGCCATCCTCCTCATGGGCGTTTTTGAAATCCGCCGTGGTGCTATGACCATTGCCGACCTTGTGGCTTATTTCCTTTATGTGGGCGTGTTTATCAAGCCTGCCATGAAGCTCGTCTTTTTTGTTGAAGCGTATCAAAAGAGCATGGCTGGCTTCCGCCGCTTTTATGAGCTCATCAGGGTGGAAGAAGAAAGCGGCAAGAATCTCCCGCCCCTTGAAGCCCCGCATGGCACCATCGAGTTCCGCCATGTTTCCTTCCACTATAAAGGACTGCCCGATGTACTCCATGACTTGTCCTTTACGATCCGGAAAGGGGAGACCATCGCTTTTGTCGGTGAAACGGGCAGCGGAAAAACGACCCTCTTAAGTCTTCTCCTGCGCTTTTATGACCCTACCAAAGGGCATATCTATCTTGACGGCAAGGATGTGGCGGATTATTCCCGTGACAGCATTCGCAAGGCCATAGCCTTTGTCTCCCAGGATGTCTTCCTTTTTTCCGGAACCATTGCGGAAAATATTGCCTATGGGAACCTTTTTGCTGGTATGGAGGCCGTTCAAAAAGCGGCCGAAAGGGCCCATGCCGCATCCTTTATTGGGCGCTTTCCCCAAAGCTATGACACGGCTGTGGGGCAGCGGGGCGTCCGCCTTTCCGGCGGGCAGCGGCAGCGCATTGCCCTTGCCCGGGCGTTTCTTCACTACTATGGTACGGTAGAGGAGATCAGCCGCGCTGCG
>ENA-ORPD01002828-ORPD01002828.1-human-gut-metagenome-genome-assembly--contig:-NODE-2828-length-9982-cov-3.888385_pt1 | contig 9982 bp, 7 predicted proteins | sample MGYA00242143_ERZ509076 | MGnify/ENA primary metagenome ERZ509076 (study PRJEB26280, sample SAMEA2338706) | human gut metagenome | biome: human gut; feature: human-associated habitat; material: faeces... | reverse complement strand
GGGCCGGGCATGCCCGGCCCGCGGCATAAAAATAAGCGGTCGTTTGCGGGAAAGCTGCGGGGCGCACATGTGCGGCCCCTACAACTCTACCCATTCAAAAAAGCATTGTAGGGGAGGGGTCTTGACCCCTCCGCGGGCGGATATGGGATCCGCCCCTACGGAGAGAGCGGCCATGCTGCGGGGCGTCTAAGACGCCCCCTACAATAAAGGCGCCGCCTTATCCCGGGCAGCGCCTTTTGTATTGCTTACAGGTCGGGGTGGTACTCCTTGCAGGTGCACTTTTTCCACTTCAGGCCGCTGCCGCAGGGGCAGGGATCGTTGCGGCCGATCTTCGTCACGCGGACGGGGGCCGGGGCCTTGGCACCGGTATCACCGGGCGCATTATCGCCGGTGGGCTTGGCGATCTGCTCCCGCTTCGGCTCGGCGTTCTGCTGGCGGATCTCAATCGTCAGCAGCATGTGGACGGCATCCTCGCGGATCGACGCGATCATCTCATCGAACATCGCGAAGCCCTCGATGCGGTACTCGACCACGGGGTCATGCTGGCCGTAGCCGCGCAGGCCCATGCCCTGCTTGAGCTGGTCCATGTTGTCGATGTGCTCCATCCACTTGCTGTCAACATTGCGCAGCAGGCAGATGCGCTCAAGCTCGCGCATCGTCTTGGCACCGTAGCGCTTTTCCTTGGCGGTCAGGATGTCCATGCCGCGCTTGTACAGCTCGTCGGCAATGCCCTCCTTCGTCAGGTCGCCCAGCTGCTCGGTGGTGTAGTTGAAGTCGGTGGGCAGGCACAGCCAGTTCATGAAGTGGCGGCGCAGCCCGGCAAAATCCCAGTCGTCGGCGGTCTCGCCGTTCAGGTAGTTCGTGCAGGCATCGTCGATGGCCTGGCGCATCATCTCGTGCAGCTTGCCGGAGATGTCCTCGCCGTCCAGCACCATCTGGCGCTGCTTGTAGATGATCTCGCGCTGCTGGTTCATGACGTCGTCATACTGCAGCACCTGCTTACGAATTGCAAAGTTCGACGCTTCGAGCTTCTTCTGGGCGCTCTCGATGGTGTTGGTGATGAGCTTGTTCTCGATGGGCACATCCTCGTCGAGGCCCAGGGAATCCATGAGGCTCTGGACGCGGTCACCGCCGAAAATGCGCATCAGATCGTCCTCCAGGCTCAGGAAGAAGCGGGATGCACCCGGGTCGCCCTGACGGCCTGCACGGCCGCGCAGCTGGTTGTCGATACGGCGGCTCTCGTGGCGCTCGGTGCCGATGATGAACAGGCCGCCCGCATTGCGGACAACCTCCGCCTCGCGCTTGACCTCGGGGGTAAATTCCTCGCACAGTTCCTCAAAACGCTTGCGGGCATGGAGAATTTCGGCGTCCTCGGTCTCGGCGTGGCCGTCGCACTCGGTCATCAGCATCTCGAGTTTGGCATCAATACCGGCCTCCGGCGGGGTAGGCAGCTCGGTGCCGCTGGCCTTGGCGCGGGCCTTCTCATGCTCGTAGGCATCCTTCAGCTCTGCCAGGTTGGCGGTCAGCTCCTTGGACAGCTCCTTTTTAAGGGCCGCCTTGGCCATGTAGGTCACGTTGCCGCCCAGCATAATATCGGTACCGCGGCCCGCCATGTTGGTGGCGATGGTGACCGCGCCCTGCTTGCCGGCCTGCGCGACGATCTCGGCCTCTCGCTCATGCTGCTTCGCGTTCAGGACGTTGTGCTCGATGCCTTTCTTTTTCAGCAGCTTGGACAGCGCCTCGCTCTTTTCGACGCTGACGGTGCCGACCAAGACAGGCTGACCCTTGGCGTGGCACTCGGCGACCTGCTCAATGACGGCGTTGTACTTGCCGTTGACGGTCTTGTAGACGCTGTCGGGCAGGTCCTTACGGGCGCGGGGCTTGTTGGTGGGGATGCTGACGATGTTCAGGCCGTAAATCTCGCTGAACTCGTCGGCCTCGGTGGAGGCTGTACCGGTCATGCCGGACAGCTTTTTGTACATGCGGAAGTAGTTCTGGAAGGTGACGGTGGCCAGCGTCTTGCTCTCGGCGGCAACGGTCACGCCTTCTTTGGCCTCGATGGCCTGATGCAGGCCGTCGTTGAAGCGGCGGCCATACATCAGACGGCCCGTGAACTCGTCAACGATGATGACCTCACCGTCTTTGACGATATAGTCGGTATCGCGGTGCATAACGCCGCGGGCCTTGATCGCACCGTCAATGTAATGGCGCAGCGACATATTGTCGGCGTCGGCCAGGTTCTCGACGTGGAAGAACGCCTCGGCCTTTTTGACGCCGGACTCGGTCAGGGTAGCGGTCTTGCGCTTTTCGTCCACGACGTAATCGCCGTCTACCTGCTCCTCGGCCTCGACCTTGTCGTCCAGCTCGACGATAACACTCTTTTTCAGCGTCTTGGCAAAGTCGTCCGCGCGCTTGTACATCACGCTGGAATCCTCGCCCTTGCCGCTGATGATCAGCGGGGTACGGGCCTCGTCGATCAGGATGGAGTCGACCTCGTCCACGATGGCAAACGCATGGCCGCGCTGCACCATGTTGGCCTTGTAGACGACCATGTTGTCGCGCAGGTAGTCAAAGCCGAACTCGTTGTTCGTGCCGTAGGTGACGTCGGCCTCGTAGGCCTTCTTGCGGTCCCCGGCCTCGACGCCGTGGACGACCAGACCGACGGTCAGACCCAGGAAGCGGTAGACCTTGCCCATCCACTCGGAGTCGCGGCGGGCCAGGTAATCGTTGACGGTGACAACATGCACGCCCTCGCCGGTCAGGGCGTTCAGGTAGGTGGGCATGGTAGCGACCAGCGTCTTGCCTTCACCGGTCTGCATCTCGGCGATGCAGGCGCGGTGCAGCACGATGCCGCCGATGATCTGCACGGGGTAGGGCTTCATGCCCAGCACGCGCCAGTCGGCCTCGCGGCAGACGGCGAACGCCTCGGGCAGCAGGTCGTCGAGGGTCTCGCCTTTGGCAAGGCGCTCTTTGAACTCGGTGGTCTTGGCCTGCAGTTCCTCGTCGGTCAGCTTGGCCATCTCCGGCTCCAGGGCAAGGACCTTGTCCTTGAGCGGGTTGATGCGCTTGAGTTCTTTGTCCGAGAAAGAGCCGAACAGTTTTTCAAAAAAAGACATAACAGTTCCCCTGTATTTTCCGCCGCGTGTAGAGGTGCGGCTAATAGTGGTTTTATATAGTTTTACACATGATACTATAATACACCCGCACAGGGGTTCGTGTCAAACCTGCGCGGGTGTATTTCGTAATATATTTAATTTTTCTGTTTTGCGGGCAGGCTCAGCAGCACCAGCATCAAAAAGATACAGCCAAAGCCCAGCGCATCCCACAGCGTAAAGGGCGAGCCTAGCACCAGCGTGCTGATGATGGCCGCCGTGACCGGCTCGGCAAAGCTGTAGAGGCTCGCCTTCTGCGGGCCGATGAGCGGCACACCCGACATGTACAGACTGAACGCCAGCACATTGCCCAGCACAACCACGATAAAGATGCCGAACACGCCCATCGCCGTCGGCACATAGTCGATCTGCCACGGGCGAAAGATGAGCGAAAACATGATGCCGCCCATCAAAAACGCCCAGCCCTGCAGCATCGGGGTGGGGTACTGCTCCTGCAATTTTTTCGGCCACATCGTGTAGATGGCGACGCAGCAGGCGCTGACGATGCCGGAGACCAGCGCCGCCGGGCTGACGGCCAGCCCGGTCAGGCTGCCGTGGGTCGTGATGAGAAAAACGCCCACCAGCGCCAGCACAATCGAGAATATCTCAAACACGCGGGGGCCGCGCTTTTGCTGGATGCAGACGACCAGCAGGATGATGACGGGGGAGACATCCTGCAAAATCGTGCCCATGCCCGCGCTGGACAGCTGAATCGTCAGAAAGTAGGTGAACTGGCAGCAGCTGACACCCGCCAGACCGTAGACCAGCAGGTCAATGGCGTTGCGCGGATTTTTCTTGATGTTCCACGGGTCAAAAAGCGTTTTGCGGTCCTTTATAAAAAAGAATCCGCACAGGATCAGCCCCGCCAGAAACAGCCGGATGGGCACGAGCCAGGTCGAATCCATCCCCTCGCGGGTGAACAGGTACTGCCCCATGCAGCCCGAAACGCCCCAGCACGCCGCGCCGCCCATCGTCAAGGCGGAGCCTTTTATGCGGTCAGACATTGTGTTGCTCCTCTGTTGTAGGGGTCGATGCGAGCATCGACCCGCATCATAGCGGCGGGCAGTTGTTTGCAGGGGGCGGCGTCCTCGACGCCCCTACAGCCTCCCGTAAGCTCTTATTCCAAAATCAGCGCCGCGGCTTCGCGCAATCCCTTTACAACCGGTGCGCCCGTTTCCCTCAATTTTTCCGGCGGCTGGTGGCCGCCGGACTGCAAAACGCAGCGCACGCCCAGCGCCTGTGCAACCTCATAGTCGTGGACGGAATCGCCGATCATGACGGCGCGTGCCGGGTCAAAGCCGTTTTCCTTTAAATAGGCCAGCCCGACCTCGACCTTGCTCTTGGCGTAGATGTCGCCCAGACCCAGCAGACGGTCAAAATAGCCCGTCACGCCGCGCTCGTCGGTCTGACGCCGCAGCGTGTCCAGATTGCTGGCCGACAGAATGACCTGCCGCAGCCCCGCGGCCTTAAACGCCTCCAGCGCGTCAATGGCGCCGTCTGCCAGCGGGCAGGCCGCACTGGCGGGGACGTAGTCCTCCATGTATTTTTCGGCCAGCTCTGCAAAGCTGTGCTTTGTAAAGTCAAACCCCGCGCGGACGTAATATTCCTCGATGGGAAAGCCAAAAATAGCCCGGTACCGCTCGTGGTCATACCGCTGCGGGTAGCCGAATCCTGCCAGCAGACGGTTGAGCGCGTCCACGCAGAGATCGACATCATCGAGCAGGGTACCGTTCCAATCCCACAAAATCAGTTCCGGGCACATAGATGTTACCTCTCACGGCAGCACCGCACAATTCCCGCCCCACGGGCTTAAGCACCGCTCCGGCGGCTGCGGCACGTCACCTGCGTCGCAAAAATGCTCGGTAATACACAAAGTATTGCCTGCGCTTTTTGCTTAGCATCTGACGTGCCTCGCTCGCCGTATCGGCACTTAGAATTGTGCGGTGTTGCCTTATTCTTCTGTAAAAATTTTGTTCAGACTCGCGTTGCTTTCGATCAGCTTGACGAGCGCCACACCCAGAATCGTGCAGCTGATGAGCTCGCCAATACCGACAGTAACGGCATTGAACACCGCCAGCATCGCCGTGGGTGCGCCGTCCGAGAAGAAGGTGATCTCGAACGCGCCGACAATGATCATATTAAAGACAACGGGCGGCAGGGATGCCGGAATGGCCAGCCCTTTCACGCGGATGTCACGCAGCTTGTAGGTCACAAGGCAGGCCAGCAGGGTCGCCAGCGTGCCGAACACCACGTCAACGACGGTGGAGCCGAGCAGATTTGCCAAAAAGCAGCCCAGCGTGACGCCGACGATATACTCGGCGCCGAACACCGGCAACAGGCAGAGGGCCTCGGCCACGCGGACCTGCACCGCGCCGTAGCTGAACGGGGCCAGCACAAGGCAGACGACCACATAGACAGCCGCAATGACAGCGCAGCGCACAAGGCGACGGACGGACAGATTTTTCATATTCATACAATACTCCGGCGGATAGATTTTGACCACACGCAAGACCGCCAGCCTTGCGGGGTTTGCGCTGCCGACCAGCAGCCGACAGCGGAGCCTAAAATCCTAAGTTGCTCAACAAACCTAAATTATAACAAAACCCGCAGGCCGTTGCAAGACCTTCGGGGAAAATTTGTGGTAGATTCTGCGCATATTGTGCTGATATGGTATAATGCATCGGAGTACATTGTCGATTATCTGAAAATCATAATTCCCTAATAGCTCTTGGTATGGTATAATCTTTGCAAGCGCGTTGTCACCCTGCATGATGGTCATAGTTCCCTAATAGCTCTTGGTATGGTATAATGCAAGGACATCTATTTCGAGAAGTCCAGCAGTCATAGTTCCCTAATAGCTCTTGGTATGGTATAATACTTGTACAGCTTTGTGCCGTAGGTGTTGTGTCATAGTTCCCTAATAGCTCTTGGTATGGTATAATTAGGTCGCCCCGGTATGGCTTGTACCGCTGGTCATAGTTCCCTAATAGCTCTTGGTATGGTATAATCGCAGCGACGACGACCTGGCCGAGCTTTTCAGTCATAGTTCCCTAATAGCTCTTGGTATGGTATAATTACTATGTCTGCCGTCACAGATCGGGCGAGGTCATAGTTCCCTAATAGCTCTTGGTATGGTATAATAGGCTATGCAAAAAGCGCATCGGATTGCGGTCCGATGCGCTTTTTGTTTTAGAAAAAACTCAACTGTTCACATACAAAAGGGGCTTCTTCCGGCTGATAATTTCCCAGAAGAATCTGAATAGACTGGTACTGCTTTTCTGTAACGACAAGCAGGCGAATGGAGCCGTTTGGCGGCAGGGATGCCCTCAAACGGCTTTCGTGTTTCTTCACGGCGTCGTTGCCGTTGCACACCCTCGCGTACACAGAGAATTGCAGCATGTGGTATCCGTCCTTCAGCAAAAAATTCCGGAACGCCGTCGCATGCCGCCTTTCAGTCTTTGTCTGCACAGGCAGGTCAAAAAAGACAATCATCCGCATAAATTTACTCATAGCTATGCTGCTTGTATTCAAGCAATTTGGGTAACAGCAGGGCTTGTCCACGCAGACCTTGCACCAGGCGTTCCATTGCATAGGCAACGCTGTGGTGCTGCCCGCCGGAAAGAATATCCGCATTCAACAGGTTTACAAGCTTTCCCTTCAGTATGGGTGTCAATGCTGCATCCTCGGCCACATTTGCTGCCACGTACAAATCCGCCACGGGCCGGAACGGCTCCATCAGGTCATCCGCCAGATTAAACTGGTTCAGCTCGCTGTCATGGTGCAGTCCCAGGCACGGCTGAAAACCATACACCGTCAGGCAGCGCGCCATATAGCCCCGCAAAATCGCGTAGGCATAATTCAGTGCTGCATTTCGCGTATCTTCATTGCGGCGGGTGTAGCCCTCACCAAATAAAGCCGGGAAGTAGTACGCTGCGGCGCTTGCCTCTACGTTATCTTTGTCGCCGCTCGTCACAGCCTTGGCACGCCCGAATAGAAACGCCGCCTCCTGTGTTTTGCCGCAAAGTGCAAGGCACTCCGCTTGGTTTTGAATTTTTGCTGTCACGACCTGCTGCCACATCCGCTTTTTTGCCGGCAGGGTCAATTCCATCTGCCAGCGCAGTACTCCCAGCTGACGGCTGTGCTGTGCAAACGGCAGCGAGATGCCGCACGGCAGATGTGTTTCATCGCACCAGAAAGTCACCACACCGTTTTGTGCCAGCGCCGCCATAGCCGCTGTTGTGATCGTGCTTTGGCGGCTTTCCAGTACAATGGCACTGATGTCCTCGATGGGCACAGAGTGAACTTCTTCCGTTTCAATCAACAGCTGCTCATTTTTGCAGCGGATGCGCGCAGGGTTCACGATCATCAGACAGCGGTAGGACATAATTCACCTCCGTTGGGCAGGGAAGGTTTGCCGTTTTTCTTTTTTCACAGGGGTATAATTGCCAAGGACATCGACCTGATATTTCTGAACTTTTTGTACTATGCCAAACGTCAAACTTTTAAGGAAGTATGCCCCTTCATGGGTTTCTATCCTAATTCCTCCGTTTGATATATCTCCGCCTTTGTAATAAACCAGTTCCTTCTTCGTCTCATACTTTTTCGGAAGTGTGCTATCTTCATGCATAAGTGAAAAGCAGATTGGTTTATCCCTTTCCACTAAAATAAGGTCATTGCTATAAAGTGAGAACAGGAAGTCATCTTCTTTCATTTCTTTCCACTCTTCCATTGTTTTGTCTCGCACAACCGCCTTATTCGGTAAGGTTTCTTTTACCGTATCCGCCACATAAATCGGCACCCAATAATAACTATCACCGGGGACATAATACACATCTATACGGATCATGTCGCCGCCTTTTGCAACGCCTCCGCCGCTGCGGACAGGAATTGTGTTGTTCATTTTTGCGACAACCTTCACTTTGCGCACCTGTGCGCCGGGGGTTCCGTCCGCACGTGGCTTATAAAACGGTTCCGCAAAGGCTTTCTTTGCGTTTCCGCCAAATTCTGTCAGACGCTTCTTCAGTGCTTCGTACAAAAGCGTATCGCTGCTTGGTTTAAAATAGTCTTTGATTTTTCCATCCTTATCCAGTGACAATTCTGTAATTGATTTTCGCACTGCTGTATATTTTTCGTTCACTTGGCTTCGAATCGTCTCTTCGTGTGCCGCACCTGTCACCTTATGGCGCGGCATCCGCGATACAAACACAGGCTGAATAGACGAAATATCTACCGTCGCATAATAGACCGGGTTAATCTTCATCAGGTCTTCCTGCGGGCAGGCCGACAATCGCTGCCTCAGCTCATCACGGAAGTGCGGCCACGGTTCGGGGAAGTGCTCATTACGCACCGCCGTCGTCTCTGCACGCTTGCAAAAGTCAGATACCCGCTTTATCATCCCCTGTGTCGTACAGGCAATGACCGCCGCGTCCGCTGCATGGTGCAGATCGCCGTCGGCACGCACCTTGCTAAGACCCCAGCGCTTGCGCAAAAACGCCGTAACGGCGCCATTTACCGCAACGACCCGTCGTTTGCCCGCCCCGGAACAGTCTGCAAACGCAAGATGATTGCGGATATAGTTCAGCATAAAAGCCGCAATATACTGCGTATCCTGCAGGTTGCGCTGGATATAGCCCTTGCCGTCCTCCTCGCTCAGCCTTTCCTTCAATAGGTTCTGGCGCTTGCGGAAATTCTTTACGTTTGCTTTGGTGTACACAATAAAGTCGTCCCGTCGTTTTCCCTGCAGGTATTGCAGCGGCAGACGGTTTTCCTTCTGACGGTTCTCCGACGCCAGCACCAGCACCTTATTTGTGCGGCGGTCATCAAAGCTTATGCTATAGGGGACAATGTGGTCTACCTCGGCATAGCCGGAGACTGTAATAACCTTGTCCAGCTCCAACGGCTGTATCGAATACGCACAGCGCCCGTCCTGCTCTTTCCACAGACGATATTTTACAAGGTCCTGCCCGGTAACGGTGCGTCCCGGAAAAAGCTCATTCAGCTCTTTCATCAGGCGTTCATTTTCCGCACTGTTATCCCGCATCGCCTTGTCCAACTCGCTGCGCTGCTGGAAGTTCTTATTCATCTCTCTCGCCAGCTCCAGATGGATACTGACCGGACTTTCGCCCTGCTCGCGGATGATCGCATTGACGACCTTGATCGTCTGTGCCACTGCACGGCGCACCACCGGGCTTGTAATATCCTCCATTTCCTCCGTTGAGGCCGGCAGGAACTTCGTTTTTTCGCCGTTTTGCCTTCCCTGAAAATCATATCCGGCTGCCTGGCAGGCATCGTTATAGTTCATGCCCTGTTCCAGATAGGGGATCAGCTTGCGGCACGCCTTGACCGAAATGTGTCCATATCCCGCAAAGCTGGGCAGCGTCAGCAGTGCTTCTATTTCCAGCGGTTCAAACTCCGCCTGTTTCAATGCCTCCCGCAGCTTATCCTCGTTTTCCGGGTTCGTCAGCGCAGCTCCGGCGGCATCCAGCTGCTCGCGGCTGATATTGCGGATATGATCCTTCCGCAGGGTATTCAGCGCCTTACGCATCTTGTGGTAGCAGGGGAGTGCCGTTATTTTTTCTTTCTTTTCGCAGGCTTCTGCCGTCTGCTCCCCGCGATACCGCACCATGTTGAACCGTGCTTCTTCCGGCAGTGCCAACGCCTTGCGGATTCGGGCAAAATCCAGCTTGTCCGTCTGGCAGCACACAGAAAGCAGTACCTGTCGCTCTGCCGGTGTCAGCGTGCGGCTGGTTCCGTTTTTCGCAATGCGGATATGATTGATTTTTTGCAGCAGCGTAAAATATTCAAACGAGAAGGCCGCCTTGGCTGCCCGC
>ENA-ORPD01002823-ORPD01002823.1-human-gut-metagenome-genome-assembly--contig:-NODE-2823-length-10000-cov-5.271996_pt1 | contig 10000 bp, 9 predicted proteins | sample MGYA00242143_ERZ509076 | MGnify/ENA primary metagenome ERZ509076 (study PRJEB26280, sample SAMEA2338706) | human gut metagenome | biome: human gut; feature: human-associated habitat; material: faeces... | reverse complement strand
GACCGGCATCGACATCCCGAACGTCAACACTCTCATCATCGAGGACGCCGACCGCCTCGGCCTCGCCCAGCTGCACCAGATCCGCGGCCGCGTGGGCCGCTCCAGCCGCCACGCGTATGCCTACCTGACCTTCCGCAAGGGCAAGGTCCTGTCGGAGATCGCGGAGAAGCGGCTCGACACCATCCGCGAATACGCGGAGTTCGGCTCCGGCTTCAAGATCGCCATGCGCGACCTGGAAATTCGCGGTGCGGGCGATCTGCTGGGCGCGGAACAGTCCGGCCATATGATGACCGTCGGCTACGATATGTACCTGAAGCTGCTTGAGGACGCCGTGCTCGAAGAGCGCGGCGAGGCGGCGCAGAAGGAGCCAGAATGCACCGCAGACCTCACCGTCACGGCAAATATCAACAAGGACTACGTCGCCTCCGGCGAGCAGCGCATGGATCTCTACCGCCGCATGGCGGCCATCCGCACGCAGGAGGACGCAGATGAGCTGCTCGACGAGATCGTCGACCGCTTCGGAGATCCTCCGAAGGGCGTCATGAACCTCATCGCCATCGCGCTTCTGCGCGCAAGAGCCGCAGCGGCGGGCATCACGGAGATCACGCAGAAAGACGGTGCGGTTCTCCTGTCGCTTTCCACGATGGACTTTGCCGCCATCTCCGCCTGCTGCGCCGAGGCGCAGTTCAAGGGCCGCATTTTCTTCTCGGCAGGCAAGGTGCCGATGCTGTCCGTCAAGCTCAAAAAGGCCGAAGACCCGTTAAAGCTCGCGACGCAGCTCGTCGGTGTCTACGCTGCACTGCGCGCACAGACGGCAGGGGCGTAAATTCAGCGCGAATACGCATGCAATTACTTACCCGACTGTAGGGGTCGATGCCCACATCGACCCGGCAGATTGCACCGTTTTCTATGAAAATCTTCGGCAAATTCGCAGCTGCCCAACGGGCCGATGTGGGCATCGGCCCCTACAGCGGCTATGCTTTTTGCCGCACGCATGTACCCCCCGAAAATGTTAATAGAAATTTCAGAATTCCAGAGCCTGTTCCTGTCGGGAATGCCGTTGCAAAAAGCGGTCGGTTTATGTATAATACAGACACAAAATAGAGTATGTCGCCTCTGCGGCTTTTGAATAGGAGGGATTCATATCAGAAAGAAAGGCAGATTTGAGGCCAGCCGTCCCGCGCACAAAACGGCGGCGGACAGAGCCGCCGCGCCGAAGAAGCAGCCGTCCGGCAATGCCGGGAAGAAGGCCGCGGTGATCGCGGGCTGCATCGTGCTGCTGGCGGTGCTCGGCGTGTGCACCTATGGATTTATATTAAAGGGAAGCGACACCATTTTCCCGAACGTCTATGTCGCCGGCGTGAACGTCGGCGGATTGAAGCGCGACGCCGCGATCAACGCTGTGACGCTTGCCGTCGAACAGGAGACGGCCACCGATACGCTCACCGTCGTCCTGCCAGACCGGACGATCGACTTCACCCCTGAGATCACCAACGTCGCCCTCAACCCGGACGAGGCGGCGGATGCCGCCATGAATTATGGCCGCGACGGCGGCCCGATCACGGCGCTTCTCACATACGAACGCGCGAAGAAGACCCGGCAGGACATTTCGCTCGAATCCGGGACGAATCTTGATACCGCGTATATCCGCGATCTGATCGACCAGACCGCGCGCGCCTGCGCGTCGGAAAAGGTCGACCCGACCGTCACGGTCGACGCGGACGCAAAAACGGTCACGGTCGTGACAGGTTCGCCGAAAATTTCGCTTGACGCGGACGCACTCTATGACGCGGTCGTTGCCCGGTTCAATGCCGGCGATCTGTCCGAACTCAAGTTCGATTACGACACCGAGCCCTGCGCGCCGGTCGATCTGCAGCAGTATTACGACCAGTTTGCGACCGAGATGAAGGACGCGTACTACGACGAGGAAAAGAAGGAGCTGGTTGCGGAAAAGGTCGGCTTCGGCTTTGACGTGTCGTATTACACGCAGCAGCTTGCCATGGCCGATCCCGGCACGAAGATCGTCATTCAGGCCGAGGCAATCCAGCCGGAGGTCACGCTGGCCGAGCTGGAGAAGGAATACTTCTCCGATGTACTCGGTTCCTGCGACAGCCCGCATACCGCGCAGGCAGGCCGCACGAAGAATCTGGAGCTGGCCTGCAAGGCCATCGACGGCACAATCCTGAACCCCGGAGACGAGTTCTCGTTCAACAAGATCGTCGGTGAGCGCACGCCGGAGAAGGGCTATCAGCCCGCCATCGTCTACCAGACCGGCGGCAAGAGCGAGGCAGAGGCCGGCGGCGGCATCTGCCAGGTCGCGTCCACAATTTATACTGCCTGCCTCTATGCCGACCTCAAGGTCACCGACCGTGCTCCGCATATGTTCACTGTCACCTATGTCCAGCTCGGCATGGATGCAACAATCTACTGGGGCAGTCAGGATTACAAATTCGTCAACAGCACCGACCATCCGCTGCGCATCGACGCGTCTGTCTCCGGCGGCTATGTCCACGTCAAGCTCGTGGGCACCGCGCCGAAGGACAAGGGCTACGACCATATCGTCCTGCGGCATGAGGTTGTTGCGACCGTCCAGCCCAAGATGGAGATCGACGGCGACAAGACCATCATCACCGACGCCGGTACCGCCCTCGACGAAAACGGCAACACCGTCAACATCGTCGTTGACAAGGACGGCAACAAGTATATCAAGGGCGACATGGTGCAGTATTCCTACGTCGGCAAGACCGTCATGGCCTACCGCGATTATGTGGATGCAAACGGTACTGTCATCAAGACCGAGACGCTGCACAAGGATACGTATCAGGCCCGCAACACCAGCTACAAATGCACGCCGTATGTCGAGCCGGAGGTTCCCGAGGAGCCGGATCCCACTGACCCGGATTACCCCGACTATCCGGATAATCCGGATGAACCGACCGACCCGACTGAGCCGGACGACCCGATGAACCCGTGGGATTGACCCCCAAAAACACCAGCCCCCCGGCAGCCCGAATGGGCCGCCGGGGGGCTGATGCGTTACAGGCAAATATGCGCGGTGATGTTGTTTTCGCCCTCCGCACGGTCGAAGCCGAGCGACGCGTAGAGGCGGCGCGCGGCCAGATTGTCGCTGTCCACGAGCAGCGACATGGCGTTCGGCCGGTTTTTCTCGATCGCGCAGGAGAGCAGCGCGCGCCCAAGCCCCCGGCGGCGGCTTTTTTCGCGGACGAACAGATCATACGGCTCGTTTTCCGCATTCCGGTACGTCAGGTCGAGATAGCCCGCGACCGCGCCGTCCTCGATCGCCAGCAGAACGCGGAAAATTTCCGGCGCAGCCAGCACGCGTTCGCCCGTCCAATAGCGGTCGCCGGTGTGCAGCGCCAGATACTGCGCCCGGTACTCCGGACGGTAGGGCACGATGCGCGCATCCGGCACATACGGGACAGTCCGCCGCAGGACGAGCTTCTGCTGCTCCGGTTCGAATTCTGCCCCCAGCGCTTCGAGTGCTGCCTGCAAAAGCCGGTTGCGCGGGTTATAGACAAAGTCCGCCTGATAGCCGGGGTAAGCCGATTTCAGATGCGCAAGCAGCTCGTCATAGGCCGCCGCGCTTCGGGAAAGTCCAGCCAGAAGCTCCAGATACTTCTCGTCCTCCAGCACCAGCAGCGCAAACACGCCTGTGACGGTGTCGTTTTCGAACGTGCCGAGCACGCGCGTATTCGGGTTTTCAGGCGCATCCAGCAGGTTCCGGTGCAGCTGCTGCTCTGTGAGCAGCATGGGGTCACGGTAGTCGGGGTCTGCGCTGCAGGCATGAATAAAGTCCAGATATGGCGAGAGTGTGTGCAGATCTTTCAGCATATTGCGGCTTCCTTTCAGTCAATTTTTCTGATGTGTATTGTACGGCCTTCTCCGGCGCTTGTCAAACGGCGCGGAACACTGTATAATCATTATCAGATTTTTATTGATCCTCGGAGGTGGCTGAATGTCTCTTGCGGAAAAACGGCTGTTCCTGCTGGATATGGACGGCACGATCTATTTAAGCGAAACGCTCTTCGACGGGACGCTGGAGTTCCTGCGCTATGTGCGCGCCATCGACGGCCGGTATTTGTTCCTGACGAACAATTCCTCGCGCGGGACCGACGCGTATATTGCAAAGATGGCCCGCCTCGGCATCGAGGCCTTCCCCGACGATTTTCTGACCAGCGCGGACGCGACGATCCGCTATCTGCGCGGCCGGTATCTGCCGGATACGGTCTATTATGTCTGCGGAACGGAATCTCTTAAAAATCAGCTTCGTCTGGCAGGACTGCGAGTAGCCGAGACGCTGCGGGACGATTGCGCCGTTGTCCTTCTGGGCTACGACACGGAGCTGACGTATGAAAAGCTGGAAAATTGCTGCATTCTCCTGAACCGCGGCGCGGATTACGTCGCCACGCACCCCGATCTTGTCTGCCCGACATGGTACGGCAGCGCGCCGGACTGCGGCAGCGTGATCGAAATGCTCCATACCGCGACGGGCCGCCGCCCGAAGGTCATCGGCAAGCCCCAGCCGGAGATGGCCCTGCTGGCCATGGAACGCACGGGCTTTTCCCCGGAGCAGACGGTGCTGCTGGGGGACCGGCTGTACACCGACGTGGCCTGCGGCGTCAACGCCGGTATCGACACCGTGTTCGTCCTGTCCGGCGAGGGCACCATGGCGGACATCGACACCTACCGGATCCATCCCACCTGGGTGTATCCCGATATCGGTACTCTGTACCGTGAACTGGAGGAAACCGTATGAAACTCAACTATAAGCGGACTATTTTCGTGGGCTTTGCCTTCTTCCTGATCTGCTCGTTCTGGCAGGCCTATGACAACACCATTCCCCTGATCCTGACCAACAAGTTCGGCATGAGTCAGGCCTGGTCCGGCGTCATCATGGCTCTGGACAATGTGCTGGCCCTGTTCATGCTGCCCCTGTTCGGCGCCATCTCCGACAAGCACCACAGCAAGTGGGGCCGCCGGACCCCCTTCATCGTGGTAGGTACGCTGGTGGCCGCCGTGATGCTCATTGCCCTGTCCTTCGTGGACAACGCCCAGCTGAAGCACCTGTCCGACGTCTCCGCCATCGACGATCCCGCCGCCCTGGAGCAGATTTATGACCGCCAGGCTGATGAGACCCTGCTGACCCCCGGCGGCGACAAGTTCGTCCTGAGCCAGAAGTTCACCCAGGAGGAGTTCTGCCAGATCCGCAGCCAGGTGGAGCAGAACGGCAGCACCGTCACCAACCCCGACTATACCAACTATGTGGTCCCCGCCCGCCAGGCCTGCGCCTGGGACGCCACCGCCAAAAGTCCGGTGACCCTGGTGTTCTTCATCGTACTGCTACTGATCGTGCTGGTGTCCATGGCCGTGTTCCGGTCCCCGGCGGTGGCCCTGATGCCGGACGTGACCCTGAAGCCTCTGCGCTCCAAGGCCAACGCCGTCATCAACCTGATGGGCTCCGCCGGCGGCATTCTGGTGCTGGCCCTGGGCATGGTGTTCGCCACCTCCGCCGTCCGCAACTCCCTGATGAGCTACACCGGCTATTTCGCCGTCATCGCCGCCATCATGCTGGTGGCGCTGGTGATCTTCATGCTCACCGTCCGGGAGAAGGAGTGGGCCTATGAGATGCAGCAGCAGGCCGTGGCCCTGGGCATCGAGGAGGAAACTCATGAGCAGGAGGAGGCCGCAGGCGGCCGCAAGCTGTCCGTGGACGAGGTAAAGTCCCTGATTTTCCTTCTCCTGTCCATCGTTCTGTGGTTCTTCGGCTACAACGCCGTCACCTCCAAGTATTCCGTGTACGCCAGCAATATTCTGCACAAGGACTATAACCTGACGCTGATCATCGCTCAGGCGGCGGCCATTGTCTCCTATCTGCCTGTGGGCTTCATCGCCTCCAAGGCAGGCCGGAAAAAGACCATTCTGGCCGGCGTGGTCATGCTGACCACCGCCTTCACCGTGGCCGCCTTCCTCAACGCCGAAAGCCCCACCATGCTGATGAACGCCATGTTCGCCCTGGCGGGCATCGCCTGGGCCACCATCAACGTCAACTCCTTCCCCATGGTGGTGGAGATGTGCTCCGGCGGCGACGTGGGCAAATATACCGGCTTTTACTACACCGCCTCCATGGCCGCCCAGGTGGCCACGCCGATGCTGTCCGGCCTGCTGATGGACCGCTTCGGCATGCACGTGCTGTTCCCCTACGCCGCCGTGTTCACGGCTCTGGCCTTCGTCACCATGCTGTTCGTCCGCCACGGCGACAGCAAGCCCGAGGCCAAGCGGGGCCTGGAGGCCCTGGACGAAATGGAGGACTGACGCAAAATGCCCGTTTTGATCGTATTGCTGGTTCTTTTGATCCTGGGAGAGCTTTTCACCCTGCTTCTGCAATGCCGCCGGGGCCACAGCGCCTGGGGTCTGCTGCGGCTGTTCCGCTACGCTCACCGGGGCTATCACGATAAGCCCCGGATTCCCGAAAACTCCATGGCCGCCTTCCGCCGGGCCATCGAAAACGGCTTCGGCGCGGAGTTGGACGTTCACCTGATGAAGGACGGCCGCCTGGCCGTGATCCACGACGCCAGCCTGAAGCGCACCGCCGGGGCCGACGTGCTGGTGGAGGACCTGACGGCGGAGGAGCTGAAAACCTACCGCCTGGAGGGCACCGATGAGCAGATCCCCCTGCTGGAGGAGGTGCTGGAGCTGTTCCAGGACCGCACGCCCCTGATCATCGAGCTGAAGGCCGAGCGGGGCAACCATGCCGCCCTAGCCGAGGCCACCTGCCGCATGCTGGACCGCTATCGGGTCCACTACTGCATTGAGTCCTTTGATCCCCGCTGCCTGATCTGGCTGAAGAAAAACCGCCCGGAGATCGTCCGGGGCCAGCTGTCCGAGCAGTTCCTCCGCCACGGGGAGACCGCCGGTCACGGCAAGGCCACCATGTGGCTGCTGGGAAATCTGTTCTCCAATATTGCCGCCAAGCCCGACTTCATCGCCTACCGGTTCTCCGACCGGGACAACCTGTGTCTGCGCTGGTGCCGGAAATTCTACCATGTCCAGGAGATCAACTGGACCATCCGAACGAAAGAGGAGATGGAAGCCGCCGAGGCCCAGGGGAACCTGGTGATCTTCGAGTGCTTCGATCCGAAGGGATAACGATATGAGAGTCATCACCGGAACCGCCCGGGGCCGCCGCCTGAAGGAGCCCCAGGGCATGGACATCCGTCCCACCACCGACAAGGTCAAGGAGAGCATGTTCTCCATCCTGCAATTCGACATCGAGGGCCGCCGGGTACTGGACCTGTTCGGCGGCACCGGCCAGCTGGGCATCGAAGCCCTGAGCCGGGGCGCGTCGGAGGTGGTTTTTGTGGACAAAAGCGCCGCCGCCCTGAAGCTGATCCGGGAGAACCTGGAGCTGTGCGGACTTTCGGACCGGGCCCGGGTCCGGAACGGCGACTCCCTGGCCTATCTGCGCAGCGGCGAGAAGTTCGACCTGGTGTTCCTGGATCCCCCCTATGACACCGGTCTGCTGGAGCAGGCCCTGCAGGATATCGCAGGGTTTGACATTTGCCGCGAGCATGGTATAATAATGGCGGAAAGTCCGGCAGACGCCGTTTTGCCCCCCCTGGCGGCCCCTTACCGCCTTTATCGGGAGTACCGCTACGGCCGGATCAAGCTGACTGTCTACCACCGCCAGGGAAACGAGGAATAACCCCATGAAAATTGCGATCTACCCCGGCAGCTTCGACCCCATCACCCTGGGGCATATGGATATCATCCGTCGGGCGGCCCAGTGCTTTGACCAGGTGTATGTCTGCGTGCTGGTCAACTGCGACAAAAAGCCCATGTTCTCCGCCGACGAGCGGGTGGACATGATCCGCCGCTCCGTGGCGGACCTGCCCAATGTGACGGCGGAGCACTACAGCGGCCTGCTGGCCGCCTATGCCCGGGAAAAGGGGGCCAGCATCCTGGTGAAGGGCCTGCGCAACGCCACGGATTTCGACCAGGAGTATCAGATGGCCAGCATCAACCGGGGCATCTGCCCGGGGCTGGAGACGGTTTTCCTTCCGGCCAGTCCCGCCTATCAGCATTTCAGCAGCACCATGGTCCGGGAAATGATCCGCTACGGACAGCCTATGGAACAATATGTGCCGGCCCCGGTGGCCGAGCAGTGGAAAGGACGGTCATAAATGGAAGACAAAAATGTGCAGAAGCTTCTGGACATGCTGTTCGGCATGATCGACGAGGCCAAGGGCGCCACCTTCAGCTCCGAAAAATGCGTCATCAATCGCGATGAGGCGCTGGACCTGCTGGACGAGATCCGCAACAAGCTGCCCGGCGAGCTCACCAAGGCTCAGGAGCTGATGAAGTCCAAGGAGCAGTATGTGGACAAGGCCAATCACGAGGTCCGCCGCATGCTGGACCAGGCCCAGGATGAGGCCAAGCGCCTTCGGGAGCAGGCCCAGGCCGAGGCCAAGCGCATGCTGGAAAAGGCCCAGGAGGACGCCAAGACCATCGTCTCCGAAAGCGAGACCATCCAGCGGGCCCAGCGCCGCAGCAGCGAGATCATCCGCCAGGCCGAGGACCGCAGCCGCCAGCTGTACCAGGTGGCCAACACCTACACCGAGGACGCCCTGCGCCGGACGGAGGAAGCTATCCAGGCCGCCCTGGACGAGGTGCGGGAATCCCGCGTCCGCTATCGCAGCGCCTCCGCCGAGCAGATGCAGGCCTGCCAGGAGAAGCTCAAGGCCGACCCCGTCAAGCCCTCCTCCGAGGAGTGACAAATTTCCCTGTTCATTTTTGTGCTTTTCGCTGAAATTTACTGGTTATTCTGCCAAAAGCCCGCATGCTGGTGTCTTGTCAGCCTCCGGGATGCGGGTTTTTGGCGGCAAAATAGAACAGCCGTTTGAAAAAGTGCAGGAAATCCCTGGAAAAACCCATAATTCCGGGATTTTGAGCGAAAAAGCGGGTTAAAATACCCCTTGAAAAATTTTATATAGCGTTATATAATAAAGACACATATCTGATGGTGTCTTTTTTTTGATTTCGATGTGGGACAAAATGGTGGCAAAACCCATGATTGTGTGGCGATAGCCCACGATTTTCCCACAAAACAGCGCCGAGGGGAGGGGAGCAGGCATGAACGGTCAATATGCGCACAACATTGACGCCAAGGGCCGTCTGTTTATCCCCACCAAGCTCCGGGACGAGCTGGGCGGCACCCTCCACGTCACCATTGGCCAGGATCACTGCCTGTCCGTCTACTCCGACGAGGGCTGGGCCCGGTTCAACGAAAGTCTGAAGGGCAAGAGCTTCACCGAGATCAAGCGCCTGCGGATGATGTACGCCTATATGACCGACTGTGTCCCCGATGCCCAGGGGCGCATTCTCCTGCCCGCCAAGCTGCGGCAGTATGCCAACCTGGAAAAAGAGGTGGTCATCATCGGCATCTTCGACCGGGCCGAGATCTGGAACGCCGCTCTTTGGCAAAAAATGGAGGACGAGGCCTTCAGCTCCGGTGAGCTGGAGAAGGCGATGGAAGAAATGGGGATGTGAGCCATGGCATTTGACAGAAACGAAGCCGCCGATGTGGCCTTCGGCCACCGCCCCGTTCTGCTGGACGAGTGCATGGAGGGCCTGGCCATCCGCCCTGGCGGCATATATCTGGACGGCACTCTGGGCCGGGCGGGCCACTCCTGGGAGATCGTCCGCCGCCTGAACGCCGGCGGCCGCCTGATCGGCCTGGACCGGGACGAAACCGCCCTGGAGGCCGCCCGTCAGCGGCTGGCCCCCTACGCCGATCGTGTCACCCTGGTCCACAGCAACTTCAGCCGGGTGGCGGAGGTGCTGGATGAGCTGGGGGTTCCGGCGGTGGACGGCATGCTCTTTGACCTGGGGGTGTCCTCCCCGCAGCTGGACGACGCCCAGCGGGGCTTCTCCTATATGCACGACGCCCCCCTGGACATGCGCATGGACCGCACCGCCGGCC
>ENA-ORPD01002821-ORPD01002821.1-human-gut-metagenome-genome-assembly--contig:-NODE-2821-length-10004-cov-2.406372_pt1 | contig 10004 bp, 9 predicted proteins | sample MGYA00242143_ERZ509076 | MGnify/ENA primary metagenome ERZ509076 (study PRJEB26280, sample SAMEA2338706) | human gut metagenome | biome: human gut; feature: human-associated habitat; material: faeces... | reverse complement strand
AATAGAAGAACCCGTGTATATTACGTTTAGTTCGGGAATTTGATCATATATATTTTTAATCTCTCTGGACCATGCTTGATATTTATGGATTTCGTCAATATATAACTTTTTTCCCCCTTGCTGATAAAATTTCAGTGCAAGATCGTAAAGTGTATTTGTAGAAAAATAGAGGTCATCTGCCGTGACAAAAAGAGTTTCATTAATGTTATCATGGAGTTTTATATGTTGTAATAGCAAGGTGGTTTTGCCGACTCCTCTTGCTCCAAGTATGGCTACCAGACGGCTGTTCCATGAAATTTGATCGTGTAGATAACGTATGAAATCTGTTGTGGTGTTGTTCAAAAGTAATCTAAATGTTCTAAATAGATTTTCCATATATTAATGTTTTTCAGGTCATTTCTGCAAATCTAATAAAAATTGCATGATATAACAAGCAATAATTAAATAAAACTGCAAGTTGCATCTTGCAGTTTTGCGAGTAATAATTATTTTTTGGGTATTTGACCTTAAATTGCTAGTTTTGTAATAATCATTGATAACAAAAATAGGTACTTATGACGAGTAAGAAATTGAAAAGAATTCTATATGTTTTTGCGATTTTAATCATGTTGGTATTGGGAGTTGTCATGTGGATGCAATCATCCGGTGGAGTTGTTGAGGAACAGACGTTTACTATTAATAATAAGCAATTAGCCACTTTCGTCTATAACACGGAAACAGAAACTCCTCAAAGGTTACATATCACGGTAAAAGGTACCTTGGATTGTGATGCTATTTTGACCATAAGAGAGGACGGTGAAACTAGTGGGATTCGTTCCCGTCGCTCGTTTCCATTAAAAGCAGGAGAACTGAAAGATCGGGATTTCCAGACGATGTGGACTCATACTGGGATGATCATAGAATTCAAAACGGATGGATGTACTGCTAATGATGTAAAGGTTAAGATTGAGGTTTTGGAGTGAATGAACGTAATTGTCTAGAACTAGCTCCCTAGTCCCTCCTTTCTTTATGGTTGGGCTACCCTTTCCCTAGAGCATGAACATAGCATATACATAGCAAGTACACAACATCAATATCGGGAAGTGTATGTGTTATGTTTGTGTGGAATTGGTGTTGCGTTAGTGTCCCTGTGTAAGGGTTAAGAAGAGATAGGCTATGTGGAGAAAAGCTATTATGGAGAATAGTATAACGGAATGGAGACATATTACTAATTTTGATGGAAAATATACTGAAATGATGCAGTCTTATTGTTTACAGACAATCCCATACACTTATATTTTGGATGAGGATAATTTGATTGTAGATAAAGGATTGAGTGGAGATGTATTAAGAAAAAAAATAGGAGAATTGCTAAAAAAGAATAAATAGAATTTAACGAGATATTTGTTAGATTAGGTGCGTGCTTTAAGAGGGTGAGTCAAATTTGGTTTTGAGACACCCTCTACAAATTTAATGAATGAAGTGTAAATTAGTTAGTTATCTGTATAGGATTCGTGCATTATCCGTTGAATATAGGGTGTACTTAGGGATTAAACACGTATCACTTTCGAATCAAAGACGTTTCAAAGACGTTCAGGGGTGTCTTTGATTGGAGAATGAAAGGAAAATGCTTCCCGTTTAATAGAGTATTTCATTTGTTTTTCAAGCTTTGTATTTCGTGAAACATATGCTATCTATTAGATTAAATATAAGAAGATGAGTGACAGACGATATCCTATCGGTATTCAGAATGTCAAGAAGTTTTGATCGTTTTTATGGAAGTACAAAGAGAGATTATTCTTGATTGGTAGAGATATAAATTTAATTTTCTAACTTTGTAAGCTAAAATAAAAACGAGAAGTGATGTTTAAAAGATATTGGAAAGATTTTGCCATTTTCTGGGGGCTGTTTATTGTTTTTGTTGCGGGAGTATTTTTCTTTTTTTATCTCGTTTCGGCAGGTAAATTAGGTTTTATGCCCACATTCGAGGAGTTAGAGAACCCCAAGAATAAATTTGCCACGGAGATTTATTCCGAGGACGGAAAGATTTTAGGAAAGTATTTCGAGGGGAGTGAGAACCGTCGGTATATGGACTATAAGGATATACCCCAAAGTGTTATTGATGCGTTGATTGCCACGGAGGACGTACGTTTCTATGATCATAGCGGTATTGACGTGCGGGGGTTGTTCCGGGTGGCACAAGGTATGTTGACCGGAAATTCTTCTGCCGGGGGGGAAGTACGATCACGCAACAGTTGGCGAAAATGTTGTTCCCGCGGGAGGCAAACCAGAACTTCATGGAGTTGGCCATGCGTAAATTCCGGGAATGGGTGATTGCGGTGAAGTTGGAGAAGAGCTACACGAAGGAAGAGATTATCACGATGTATCTTAATAAGTTTGACTTCTTGAACTTGGCGGTCGGTATTAATTCTGCCGCTAATATTTATTTCTCGACAACGCCCGATTCTTTGAAGGTGGAACAAGCCGCCATGTTGGTGGGAATGGCCAAGAATCCTTCGCTTTTCAACCCGGTACGGAGGCCGGAGAAGACGTTGGGACGCCGGAACGTGGTGTTGGGGCAGATGTTGAAATATGACAAGATTTCACAGATTGAATTTGATTCATTGAGGGGGCTGCCTTTGGGATTGGACTTCCATAAGGAGGATCATAAAGAGGGAATTGCGACCTATTTCCGGGAATATTTGCGGTTATACATGACAGCATCCAAACCGGATAAAAAGAATTATAGCAAGTGGAGTAAGGACCAGTATGCGGTAGATTCTTTGGCGTGGGAAACGAATCCACTGTACGGGTGGTGCAACAAGAATCTGAAATCAGACGGTTCGTATTATAATATCTACACGGATGGGTTAAAAATTTATACGACGTTGGATTCCCGTATGCAGAAATATGCGGAAGAAGCCGTGACGGAGCATCTGGGTGGTACGTTGCAACCGGCGTTTATGGCCGAGAGAAATAGAAAAGCTCATCCGCCTTTTTCGAATGATTTGACGGTTTCTGAGATCAATGATATTTTAAACACTTCTATTCGTCGTACCGAGCGTTATCGGTCAATGAATAAGGCGGGTAAAAGTTTCCAAGAGATAAAAAAATCTTTTGATAAAGCGATTCCGATGTCTGTTTTCACTTGGAAAGGTGTACGGGATACCGTGATGAGCCCGTTGGATTCGTTAAAGCATTATAAGTCATTCTTCCGGGCCGGATTCATGGCGATGGAACCTTCTTCGGGACATATTAAAGCATACGTGGGAGGACCGGATTACCGTTATTTTCAATATGATATGGTGAGTACCGGAAAACGGCAGATAGGTTCAACAATCAAACCGATTCTTTACACGTTGGCGATGCAGGAGGGACTGGGACCTTGTGATCAAGTGTTGAACGTGCAACAGACGTTTGTTTTGCCGGACGGGACGACCTGGACGCCTCGCAATTCCACGGATAAACGGGAAGGTGAGATGGTGACTTTGAAATGGGGATTGGCAAATTCTGTGAATAATATTTCCGGCTGGGTATTGAAGCAATTTACCCCGGAGGCAGTCGTGCAGATGGCTCATCGAATGGGGATCACGAGTTATATAGACCCGGTTCCCGCTATTTTCTTGGGATCTTCCGAGGTTTCCGTGAAAGAGATGGTCGGGGCGTTCTCGATATATGCGAATAAAGGGGTATATAATGCTCCGATGATGGTGACTAAAATAGAGGATAAGTATGGTAACGTGCTAGCTAATTTCTACCCGGAATCCAGAGAGGTGATTACTGAAAACACGGCATTCTTGATGGCGAATTTGTTGCAGGGAGTTGTGGATGAGGGAACGGGTCGTCGTTTGCGTTTCCGGTATGGTTTTAAGAATCAAATCGGGGGAAAGACCGGAACGACGCAGAATCACTCTGACGGTTGGTTTATCGGGATCACGCCTGATCTTGCCGGAGGGGTTTGGGTAGGAGCGGAAGACCGTTCTATCCATTTCCAGAATTTGGCGAATGGGCAGGGAGCCAGCATGGCACTCCCGATTTGGGCTTTGTTTATGCAGAAAGTATATGCGGATAAATCTCTTGCTGTGCCGCAAAGTGATTTCCAAAAACCGAATGGAGTAAACCATGTGCTTGATTGTGGGGATGCGGATAGAGAGGGAATGATGGATTATGATTCTTCAGATGAAATCTTTGATTAATTGAAAATGGAGAATTGAAAATGAAAGAAGTGAATGTTGTTGCAGATAAATCTTTTCGGTTTGCAGTACGGGTTGTTAATTTGTACAAGTTTTTATGTGCGGAACGAAAAGAGTTTATTTTGTCCAAACAATTACTTCGAAGTGGAACGGCAATAGGTGCTTTGATTATCAATTTTCAATTGTATGGCTAAAACAAAAACCGTGTACGTTTGTCAGAATTGTGGGGCGAAGGAGTCCAAGTGGGTGGGAAAATGCTCTACTTGTGGGGAATGGAATAGTTTTGTAGAAGAGGTGGAGGTTTCTACCAAAGGAAACCGGGTAGCTTCTATAGTGGGGGCCAGTTCCTCACGGCCTTTGAAGTTGTCGGAAGTGAAGGCGAATGCCGATGAGCGTATGGATACCGGGGACGGGGAGCTGAACCGGGTGTTGGGAGGTGGCATCGTGCCGGGGTCTATGATTCTACTGGGAGGAGAACCGGGTATCGGTAAATCGACATTAGTATTGCAATTTGCCTTACATAATCGCTGTGGGAAGGTGTTGTATGTTTCCGGGGAGGAGAGTGTGTCACAGATTAAGATGCGGGCACAAAGGCTGGGGGCGGAGAATGACGATTGTTTGTTTCTTTCGGGAAATTCGTTGGAAACGGTACTAGAACATTCCCGTGCGCTTGAACCGAAATTATTGATTATTGACTCTATACAAACGCTGGCAACAGAGAGTGTGGATGCTATTCCGGGGAGTTTATCACAAATCCGGGAGTGTACCAACGTGTTGTTGCGTTATTCGAAAGAAAATACGATTACGACTATTTTGATCGGGCATATCACGAAAGACGGTCAGTTGGCCGGCCCGAAGATTCTGGAACACATGGTGGATACTGTATTGCAATTTGAAGGAGATCAGCAACACATGTATCGAATCCTGCGGTCTATGAAGAACCGTTTCGGTTCAACTTCCGAGATTGGTATCTACGAGATGTTACAATCCGGTTTGCGACAGGTGGCCAATCCTTCCGAGTTGTTGTTATCCAACCATGATCAGGATTTAAGTGGGGTCGCTGTTTCTGCCACTATGGAGGGTGTTAGAACGATTTTATTGGAAGTGCAGGCCTTGGTTAGCACGGCAGCTTACGGGACGCCTCAGCGGTCTGCAACGGGCTTTGACACGCGACGGTTGAATATGTTGCTTGCCGTGTTGGAAAAACGTGTGGGTTTCCGGTTGGCGGCGAAGGATGTGTTCTTGAATATTGCCGGAGGAATACGGGTAAGTGACCCGGCTTTGGATTTAGGGGTTGTGATGGCGGTTCTTTCTTCAAATATAGATGCCCCGATCCCCACGAATACCGTGTTTGCCGGGGAAGTCGGTTTATCGGGAGAGATTCGTGCTGTGAGTCGTATCGAGCAACGGGTACTAGAGGCTGAAAAACTCGGTTTCCAGCAAATATTTGTTCCGGCGGGAAACAAGAAAGCGCTGACAAAAGTCCCTGCACATATAAAAGTAAGATTTGTTTCCCGGGTGGGAGATATTTGTCGTGAGTTATTCAGCTAAATCGTTTATTCATATTGCATTTTTTTTTTGAACTGACTATTTTGTAACTTACAAATTAATCAGTTATATTTGTTCTGGAATAAACGAATAAAGAGATATGGAAACGCCTTTTGTTTTTGGGAAAATAGCTACAGATCAAAATTTCACTGATCGACGAGTGGAAACAGAACGTTTGCTACAGAATTTCAGAAGTTTGACAAACACGATTATTATTTCTCCTCGTCGTTGGGGAAAATCATCGTTAGTGATACATGCAGCTAAACAACTCTTAATGTCTGAAGAAAATGTGAAATTATGCATGATTGATCTTTTTAATGTGAGGGAAGAGGAAGAGTTTTATACGTTACTAGCGAAAGAAGTTTTAACATCAGTATCTTCTAAGTGGGAAGAAATAGCGGTAAATGCCAAAAACTTCCTTGCTCGCTTGATTCCCCGGATTTCTTTTACGGCTGATGTGGAGAGTGAATTATCCTTTGGGATTGGTTTGGAGGAATTGAAACGTAATCCGGATGATATTTTAGACTTGGCAGAGGCTTTGGCTGTATCTAAAAATATTCGTTTAATTATTTGTATTGATGAATTTCAGAACGTGGCTAATTTCGGGGATTCTTTGGCGTTTCAAAAGAAGTTAAGGGCACATTGGCAGCGGCATTCACATGTCGCTTATTGTTTGTTTGGTAGTAAGCGGCACATGCTGATGGATGTGTTTGCGAATGTTTCTATGCCCTTTTATAAATTTGGGGACTTAATGTTTCTTCAAAAAATAGAAACGGAAGAATGGATCCCGTTTATCCGGCAAAAATTTCAGATGGCTAATAAGGTCATTGAACGGGATGAAGTTCAATTATTGGTGGAATTGGTGGACAATCATCCGTATTATGTGCAGCAACTAGCTCAACAGGTGTGGCTTAGGACAGAGAAATTAGTGGTGCCATCTATTGTTAAGGAGGCGTATAATGGATTGATTGATCAGTTAAGTTTACTTTTTCTGAATAGTATGGAAACGTTTAGTAATGCCCAACTTGGTTTTTTGAAGGCACTAATAGCAGGGGAGAAACAATTAAGTTCAAAACAAACATTACAGGCTTATCGGATCGGTACTTCTGGAAACGTGGTTAGAATAAAGCAGGCTCTCATGGAACGGGAAGTGATTGATTTGCAAGGTAATGAAATTACGTTTCAGGATCCTTTATTCGAGGCATGGTTGAAACGGGATTGGTTTAAATGAAAATGATGCGACTGATTGTTTTGTAAGTTACAAAATAATCAGTCAATAAATATTACTCCAATTACTATTCTTGTTTCTCTTTATAGAAGTAAGAAATCGAATATTTTTATGTAAGTTTACACGGTAAAACTTGACGAGTGAATGCCCAGATATTAATTGATTTTCAGAAAGGGAAGCTGGATTTACTGTACCGGAATGTTTATCCGGGATTAATCTTGTATGCCATCAAGTATTTGGGAGAGGAAAGCGAGTTTCTAGCAGAGGATTGTGTGCAAAATGCCATTTTTAGTGCTTGGGAAAGAAGGAATAAGTTTGATTCCGTGTACACGTTCAAGGCTTTTCTTTATATGGCGATCAAAAATGATATCATCAGTATTCACCGGAAAAATTCAGCCCGGGAACGATACGTCCGGGAGTTAGAAGATGCATCTTGTTTTGCCAATTCGGTCATTGATCAAGAGGCTCAGACATTGTTGTATAGTGCCATCGAGGAGTTGCCGGAGAAAGCAAAAATTGTTTTTGAAATGAGCTTTATGGAAGGGTTAAAGAATGTGGAGATTGCGGAAAAACTGGGTTTATCCGATAGTTCGGTGAAAAAATACAAGGCGAGTGCCTTAGATTTCTTGCGCAAAAAACTAGAGTCTTCTTTATTTTTGTTCTTATTTTCAGGTTTGTAGAAATTATTTTGAAAAAACTTCAATTTTTTATTGCCCCTTTTGAGGGGTGTTGCGTTATAGGGGAAATTTAAAAAATAACCGTATGATGATGTGTGGGAGTGAAAAATGGTTTCGAATAGCCGGATTACTTGCCCGACAGCGGGTCGGACAACTTTCCGAGAAGGAACTTCGGGAATTGGAAGAATGGAGAGAAGCTTCTTCGGAAAATAAGTTGTTGTATGATCGTTGGCAAGATGGAGAATTTCTAGAGGCCAGTTTTAAAAGTTACCAAAGAATAGGCCGTCGGAAGGCATTGTTGGATATGGAAAAGCGAGTACAGTTCCAACGTAAGAAGAAGTTGAGATTACAGGTTCTACGTTGGGGAAGTGTGGCGGCAGTATTTGTTATGGTTGTGTTGAGTAGCTTATATTTGTTCGATAGAGAAACAGAAAAAACTGTAAAGGAACAGGTTGCAATTGCTTTGATGAAACCACAGCGTCCCGTGTTAAGGTTAGATAATGGGACGACAATGTTGTTGGATAGTTTGAAGGGGAATTTTGAAGAGGCTGGAGTTTTAGTAAAGAAAGCCGGGGAATCAACGTTGTCCTATTCGGCAGAGAATTTGTCACAAGTTACACAATTAGCTTATAATACTATTGAAGTTCCAAAAGGAGCAGAATTCGATTTGATTTTGTCGGATGGAACTCACGTTTGGTTGAATGCTGATTCTAAATTGAAATATCCGGTTACTTTTGGAAATGATGCACGAGAGGTGGAATTAGAGGGAGAGGGATATTTTAAAGTGACGAAAGATGAGAAAAAGCCTTTCCGTGTTGTCGTGAAAAAACAGACTGTGGAGGTATTAGGAACTGAGTTTAACGTGGATGCCTATCCGGGAGAGAGGAACACGTATACCACTTTGGTCAGTGGGAAAGTGAAGGTGGATGCCGATGGGCAGACCGTGATTCTTAACCCGGGGATGCAATCCGTGGTAAATGATGAAAAAATGTACACCCGAAAGGTAAACGTGGCGGAGGTAATAAGCTGGCGAAACGGGATGTTCGTGTTAGAGAATCATACCTTGGAGGAGATCATGTCGAAACTGGCTCGTTGGTATGATTTCACGGTTTTTTATCAAAATATGTCTTTGAAAGAGGCTACATTTAAAGGAAAGATTCCTCGTTATGCTTCTTTCGAGTCGGTATTGAATATATTGGAGAAAACGGGTGAGGTAAAGTTTAACGTGAAAAATCAAATAGTAACTGTTTATCAATAAATAAAAAAGGGGAATTTGGTCGATTCCCCCTTTATCAAACATCTGTTGGTCGCAGATGAATGTTTAATGTAATACTTTACAAATGTATGAAAAAAAGGAGTATGACTTGTAGTCTTCTTGTGAGAAGATTGCGAAAAATTCTGTTAGTTATGACATTGAAAGTTCTTATTTTGCTTGTTGCGTTTGGTTCTGTTAGTGCCATGGGTTACTCGCAAGAACAAAAAATGGATGTGGTATTCCATGACGAGATGCTTGAAAACGTGCTGGAATATTTGAAGACGAACACGGATTACGAGTTCGTGTATCGTAGAGAAAGTTTGGGAAATCTCAAAGTGAAGAATGTCGAATTGAAAGACGTGACATTGAAACAGGTTTTGGATCAAGTGTTGCGTCAGAATGGTTTTGATTACGAGATTGTCGATAAGATCGTGATTGTCCGTAAGATTGCCCTGAATCAACAGAAAAAGGAAATCAAGATTACCGGCCGGGTGACGGATGAGAAAGGGGAAGTTTTACCGGGGGTGACCGTGATCGTGAAAGGAACTCAACTAGGGACGGCTACCGATATGGACGGAAAATATTCGTTGATATTACCCGAGGGGAAAGAAAATCATACATTGGTTTTCACCATGGTCGGCATGGAGACGAAAGAGGTGGTGGTTGGTAAACAGACCGGGATTAATGTTGTGATGAAGGATGTCGTGAGCGAGTTGGATGACGTGATCGTAACGGGATATTATACTCAGGCAAAAAATAGTTTTACCGGAGCTGCACGTACAATTACGGCAGAAGAATTACAACAGGGTGGAAATCAGAATATCCTGAGTGCCTTACAAAATATTGATCCTTCGTTTGTGAAGCTTGCTAATAACCAGATGGGTTCGAATCCGAATACCATTCCTGATTTTCAGATCCGGGGAGCTGGGAGTATTAGCGGGGTTCGGGACGAGTATTCTGGGAATCCCAATATGCCGGTATTTATTGTTGACGGGTTTGAAACTACCGCGGAGAAAGTGTTTGATATGGATCCTTATCGGGTGGCCACGATCACGTTATTGAAAGATGCTGCGGCCACGGCTATCTACGGTTCTCGGGCCTCGAACGGGGTGGTGGTTATCACG
>ENA-ORPD01002800-ORPD01002800.1-human-gut-metagenome-genome-assembly--contig:-NODE-2800-length-10082-cov-2.274060_pt1 | contig 10082 bp, 6 predicted proteins | sample MGYA00242143_ERZ509076 | MGnify/ENA primary metagenome ERZ509076 (study PRJEB26280, sample SAMEA2338706) | human gut metagenome | biome: human gut; feature: human-associated habitat; material: faeces... | reverse complement strand
ATCCGGAAGGACTCGGCCCATTCCCTGGACAATGGAGTGATCTATTTAAAAGGAGGAGATTTTGAGGAAGAAATTGCACCTTTCCGTTCTAAAGTGAAAATCTATTCCATTCCTGACTTTTTTTCGGAAGATTTTTTTGAAACCAAGAAAATCATCTATTTGAAGAATTAGTTCTTTCAATATTTTTTTATTTTTGCCGTACTATATGAGGTGTAAAGATGAACAGGAAATATTGACCTTGATTAGTTGCGGTAATCCGGATGGACTAAAAAGCCTTTTTGATCTTTATTATAAGCCTCTTTGTATTTTTGCTATGAACTTTCTGGATTCTTTCGGTGAGTCGGAAGATATCGTCCAAGACTTGTTTGTGAAGTTTTGGGAAAAATATAAAGATAAACAGTTCGAGGGATCGTTGAGGGCTTATTTTTTTACTGCTGTCCGGCATAATTGCGCGAAGGTGTTAAAATTGAAGAACCGCTATAATTTACAGTTGGAAGAGGAATATATCGACGAACCGGTGTATTCCGAAGAGGAGTTTGAGGGAGAGTGCCGGAAATTATATGCCGAAATAGCCCGTCTTCCCGAACAATGCCGGAAAGTGTTCGAGCTGATCGTATTAAAAGATATGAAATACAAAGAAGTGGCTGACTTTCTCGGTTTATCTGTGAATACCGTAAAGACTCATTTTGCCCGTGCATTGAAACAATTGCGCAGTTCTCTTCAAATTCTGCTTGTTTTCTTACTTCGGAAATAGCGATCGGGGTATCGCTGAAAAGCCTTGGGGGATAGGTTATCCGTAAATTGCCTTTTCGGGTAAATTATTTTTTTCGAAAAAAAAATTTCATTTCATTCACCCATTTTAATCTTTTTGAGCTTTAGGTAATAGAAACGTTTTCTAAATAAATCGTCTGTGCGCAGGATAAATTTAAAATCGAAAGCAATGAATGAAGAGGAATTAGTCTCTTATGTGGTTCGCTATTGTAAACATGAATTATCGGAAGAAGAATACCGGTTTTTACAACGGTGGTTGGAGGAAAAACAGGAAAATCGGCAAACTTTCCGGGAATGGGTGAGAACTTATAGACAAGGGCGTAAGGTGGGGTGTTGGGATGGGATTCAGGAGGAGCAGGCCTGGGAGCAAATATCCTGCCGTCTCTCTGCCTCGCCCCGGAAGAGACGTCGATTATGGAAGGAATGGTGGAAACAAGTTGCAATACTGATCCTTTTATTGGGTAGCGGATTATTGTATTATTCGTTGCAACAGTTACAGGAAAGTCGGGAGACCGCTTTGTCTCAGATCGTTCCGGGTAGCCGAAAGGCGGTGTTGCGTTTGTCGGATGGGCGGGAAGTTACACTGGAAAAAGAGACTACCTGCGTATTGACCGAGGAAGACGGTACCCGGATTTCAGTCGGAGGGCAGGAGCATATCGTTTATCAGGCTGTAAGCCAGGAACAGGAAAAATTGGCTTATAATACAATTACCGTGCCCCGGGGCGGGGAATATTCCCTGGTATTGTCGGACGGTACACGGGTGTGGCTGAATGCGGAAACCGAACTGACTTATCCCACGGTTTTTGGCAAGGGAGAGAGAAAATTGATGCTGAAAGGGGAAGCTTGTTTCGAAGTAGTAACAGATACAGCCCGTCCTTTTATTGTCGAGAGTTTCTACAATCGCGTCGAGGTGTTGGGTACGCGCTTTAATGTTTCTGCTTATACCGGTAAAAGTGCGGTGAAAACTACTTTGTTGAGGGGAAAGGTCAAAGTGTCGAATAGAAAAGGACAGTTGGTCTTGTCACCGGGCGAACAAGCCGTTTGCCTGGAAGAAGAAATAGAAAAATGTGAAGTCGATGCCCGGGCTGTGGCTGCCTGGGTAGACGGAACTTTTGAATTTGAAAACATGTCTTTAGGCGAAATCACCGATCAATTGGGACGTTGGTACGATGTAGACTTTGTATTTGCCGATCCGCAGTTGAAAGCAATCACTTTTACGGGAGCTGCTACCCGTTATCGTGAATTGGATTTTGTGTTGCGGATGCTGGAAGAATTGGCTCGGGTACGGTTCCAGTTAGAAAATAAAACGATCCGGGTTTCGAAAATTTGAATCTACTAAACTACAAAATTATGAAAAAAAGAAGAAAAAATCCATCCGGCATACGACTGATTGTCAGGTTGTGCTGTTTTTTCGTATTTGTATCGAGCTTGCATACTCAGGCAACCGTATGGGCTCAGGGGAAAGTGACCGTAGAGCTGCAGAATAAAACACTCGGAGAGGTGTTGAAAGTATTGAAAGAACAAACAGGCGTGCACTTTATGTATAATACTCAGGAGGTGAATGTCGGGACGAAAGTCTCTGTATCCCTGAACGAAGCCCGGTTAGAGGAGGCCTTACAATCGATCTTTCAGGGGTTACCTTATCGTTACAATCAGGTCGAGGACTATATTTTAATTACTCCGAAAAAAGAATCGGAAACCCAGCAGACCGATATGCGGACAGTGAAAGGAAAAGTAGTGGATTCTAAAGGAGAACCGCTACCCGGAGTATCTGTGGTGGTAAAAAATACAACAGCCGGAGTAGCAACGGATATAGAGGGAAAATTCGAGATCCGTTTGAATTCGAGAGAAGAGATCTTAGTGTTTTCTTTTGTGGGAATGCGTACACAGGAAGTGAAAGCGAATAAAGATAACCTCTATGTCGTGATGGAGAGTGTGGCCGAATTGATGCAGGAAGTGATCGTGAAGACCGGTTACCAGAATATCGAGAAACGTAAGCTTTCTTCTTCCGTCTTTACTATCGATGGTGATTTGGTGCGGGAAGGAGCTGCTTTGGGGTTGGATAATATGTTGCAGGGAAAAATTCCGGGAATGAATGTTATGGGATCTTCTTCGACTCCCGGAGCTGCAACGAAAATCAGAATCCGCGGATCTTCGACGATTTCAGGTAACCGCGAACCCTTGTGGGTAGTCGATGGATTTATTCTGGAAGATCCCGTACAGATCAGTGCCGAAGAATTGAATAGCCTCGATAACGTAAACCTCATCGGAAATGCGATTTCTTCGCTGAATCCACAGGATATCGAACGGATAGACGTTTTGAAAGATGCTTCGGCTACCGCTATTTATGGGGTAAAAGCTGCCAATGGAGTTATCGTCATTACCACTAAGAAAGGAAAAATCGGGAAGCCCCGGGTGAGGTATTCAATGAATTTATCGGTCAATGAACGACCGGAATACGACGGGCTCTACCGGATGAATTCGAAGGACCGGATCGAGGTATCCAAGGAAATCGAACAGAGGGGATTGTCGTTCGGTACTCCTCCGGCCAGGGTTTCTTATGAAGGTGCTTTGCTGGACCTGTACGACCGGACCATTACTTATGAAGAGTTTCAGAAGAAAGTGAAAAGACTGGAAGAAGTGAATACCGATTGGTTCGATATCATTTACCGGACCTCTTTTTCACAAAAACATAATGTTTCTATTTCAGGTGCTAACGATAAGGTAAATTATTATTTTTCAGGTGGTTTACAGCATATCCCCGCTACGGTGAGAGGTACCGGTGTAAAACAGTTCAACGGCCTGATGAAACTGGGAGTGAATCTGCTTTCCAATCTGAAAATGGAGTTGCAGATGAGAGCGTCGACCGACGATAAGGATTACCTGCATTCTTCTTTGTCTCCTTATCAGTATGCCTATAATACTTCCCGTGCGATACCCTGTTATAATGAGGACGGTACGTTGGCTTATTACAACAAGACGCAAGGCTATGAATTCCCGCTACAATACAATGTGGTGAACGAAATGCAACATACGGGGATGAATATCGAGGGGACGACGTTGAATTTCAATGCTAATTTACTATGGGAGATTATTCCTGGATTAAGATTAACCGGCGCCTTGAGTTATAATCGGTCGAATACCGATCAAAAAGAATGGTTCGACGAACAATCTTACGCGGCTGCTCAGCTCAGAAATTATAATTACGGACTGGAATTGCCCGATAGTGACATTTGGCGTGAACAGCAATGTAAGTTGCCTTACGGGGGAGAACTGGTGAATACGGATACCCGGAATACTTCTTATACTGCAAGGGCACAAGTGGATTATTCTTTTCAATTTCTGGAAGATCATCAGATCACGGTGGTTGCCGGTACGGAGGCACGTTCGTCTAAATACAAAGGATTGAAATCGACGGAATACGGTTATTTGCCCGACCGGGGAGAAAAATTTGTAGAGATCGACCCGGTGCAGTGGCCGAAATATGGTGATCTGATGAAAAGTCATCCGAATGTGATCACCAATACCCTGACCAATGTGATGTCATGGTATGGAACATTCACTTACGACTATATGAACCGCTATATCGTCAATTTCAATATCCGGGCCGACGGTTCCAATAAGTTCGGACAGGATAAGAGTAACCGTTTTTTACCGATCTGGTCGGTCTCGGGCCGATGGAATCTGCACGAAGAAGCCTTCCTGAAAGAAGTGATGTGGATGAATATGTTTGCTTTCCGGGGATCATACGGTATTCAGGGGAATGTCTCACCCGATCAGACACCGAATTTGTTGATCCAGCTGGGATCCTTCGATCCGATTTCGAAACAGTATATTTCAAAGTTATCGAAGCTGCCCAATCCGCAATTGCGCTGGGAAAAGACGACTTCGTGGAACTTCGGGGTGGATTTCGCTTTCCTCGATAACCGATTGAACGGTAGTGTAGAAGTATACCGGAAGAAAGGGAAAGATCAGATCATTTCCAAAGAAGTGGCTTCGACGACCGGGAGTACGACTATGCAGCTGAATGCCGGAAACCTGGAAAATAAAGGGTATGAAATCGTGTTGAATGTAGTGCCGGTGAAAACGAAAGATATTACCTGGGCACTGAATATCAATGGGGCCCGGAATATCAATAAGGTAACGAAATCCGGGATTACGACGGATTACGGATACAAGGAATATCTCGATGGATCGGCTGTTATTCCGGGAGAAGCCCTGAATACTTTTTATTCTTATAAATATGATCGGTTGGATGCTAACGGCTTGCCTACTTTTAAAGATATCGAAGAAACCGACGGTATCACCCAAACGGAGATGTTTGCTAAGGTTTTCGCCTATTCGGGTACCCGTATACCGGATATTACCGGTGGGTTCGGTACGGATATCTCGTATAAGAATTTAGCTATCGGAGGATTTTTTTCTTATAGTTTGGGGACTAAGATCCGGCTGAACAACTTGTATAATGATTCCGGACAGCGGCTTCCGCAGCCTCAGCAAAATATGAATCAGGCGTTTGTGAACCGGTGGAAACAACCCGGTGATGAAAACCGTACGGATATTCCGGTATTGACGACCGATCCGCTGGATATGTACGGATTGGGGATCGACCGGAAAATCAAGATTGCCGATAATGGCTGGGAGATGTACAATAAGAGCGATCTACGGGTGGCTTCAGGGAATTATCTGCGCTTAAAAAACTTGTATGTGCGATATAATTTCAGCGATAGAATCTGTCATAAGATCCGGGCCCAAATGATCAGTGTGCGCTTCGAGGCGACTAACCTCTGGTTACTGGCCGATAAAAAATTGAAAGGACAGGATCCGGAACAGGTGACTTTGGGAGGAGTTTCTACACCTCCGACTTCTTCATATACTTTGGGATTAGATATCACTTTTTAAATAGCAGACTATGAAACGATATATAAGATTATTAGGGGTATTACTGATATTGTTTTCCTCTTGCTCTGATTTTTTGGAAGAGAAATCACAGGATTTGATTATTCCGAAGTCGGTCAAAGATTACCGGGAGTTCCTTTTCGGTGAGGCCTATATCCGGGATGAAACCCAGATACATACTTACCTGGACATCATGACGGACGATGTGAAAGAAAATATCAAGGGTAGTTTTCTGGGGGGAGATACCCGGGCCAGCGGTTATGGCTACTATCCCTGGCAGGCCGATCCGGAGCAGACGGTTTCCGGAGCGATCAGTGAAGATAAGGCTTGGGAGACATATTATCATTCTATCCTGATCTGTAACATTACGCTGGATAATATCGGGGATATCAGCGGATCGAAGGCCGAGAAAGAAGACTTGAAGGCAGAAGCTTATGCTTTGCGGGCTTATTGTTATTTTATGCTGGTGAATTTGTATGGACAACCTTATAATCAGGCGACGGCCGAAACGGATCTCGGAGTTCCGGTCAACGATGTGGTAGGGATGGAAGACCGGAAGTTTGTCCGGGAGAGTGTGGCTGAAATCTATCGGCAGATAGAAAGCGATCTGAAAGAAGCGATTACTTGTTTCAAAGCCTCCAACCTGACGAAGACCTGTTTCCGCTGGAACCTGCCGGCTACGTATTTGTTGGCTTCCCGGGTGAGCTTGTATAAGAAAGAGTATGATAAAGCCATCGAATATGCGACGTATGTGATCGCTGCACAACCTCAGCTCTATGATTTGTCGGCAATGAGCGACGATGATTATTTTCTGAATGAAAAGAATCCTGAGATATTGTTTACTTATGGCTATTATCTGGTGAGTTATTATGCCTGGCTGGCCAAATGTAATTTCCCGATTTCCGACGATCTTCAGGCATTATACGGGGATAACGACTGGAGATTGACGCATTTCTTCTACAAACGGGGAGCTGTTTATACGGCCCAAAAATCGGAAACTTCGGGAACTACCGGCATATACGGATATGCTTTCCGGACAGCGGAAGCCTACCTGAACCGGGCAGAGGCTTATGCCGAGAAAGGAGATAAAGACAAAGCTTTACAGGATCTGAAAACCATTCGGGAAAAACGCCTGAAAGTGTACGAAGAGGTACAAGCGGTGACTAAAGAAGACGTCATCCGGAGGGTAAGGGAAGAAAGACGGCGGGAACTCAGCTTCGAATTTCATCGCTGGTTCGACCTGAGGCGTTGGGACCGGCCCCGGATAGAGCATACCTTTACACCCGATATCAAGCAACCCGATGTCGTTGAAAAATATGTACTCGAAAAAGACGATCCGGCCTATACCTTGCCTTTACCCCGGTCGGTAGTGGAATATGATCCGACACTGGTCGACAATCCCCGTCCACAACGGGAGAATCAGAATGTTACCGGAGAAAATTGATCATATGAGTCTCGACAATGAAACCTTTAACTTAAAACGATAATTGTTATGAAAACTAGATGGTTGATATATATTCTGTTAGGTGTTTTCCTGAGTTCCTGTTATAAAGAGGAGAATATCGAGGGAGAAGAAGACGAGCCCAAGTACAAGGTGGAAGATAGTGAAGACCCCCTGGATCACTTTATTTATGGGTTTTATCATGACTACGGTGTATTTATTTTATATGATTATGAGGAAGTCGATTATCGATGGAATATGAGTACCGTATTGGATGTGGAATTGATAAAACAAACGGATAAGGTTACTTTGAACGAAGGTTTGGCCTATTTGGACAACGTTTTGTTCCAATATTATACCGATGATTTTAAAAAACATTATTTCCCCTTCAAGATTTTACTGGCCGATTCAGTGCAAGTGCTTAAAAATGGTGTATGGTACCCGGATGAACCGGCGACAGCAGGCTTGAGTTTTCTGGGAATCGGTCGAATCCGTAACGGGATAGGTGAGATTCCGGCCGATAGCCTGTTTGAATTGAGAGGAAAGGTACAGGCTGCTTTCTGGGCGAATTTTTTATACAATAATGAAATGATGGATCTTCCCGAAGCTTTCTGGAATATCAGCGAGGATTATTACGGGGGAAATCTGAAGTTGGTGGATGGGAATAGTGGGCTCAAACCCGATGAGATCGATATGAAGAAATATGGATTCTGGGACCGTGACCGGACGGCCGATAATGGGACCAACTACTGTATGGCTCCTAACAAAACGCTGGATATCAATCAATTTATCGATATGGTTACGACCCATACAACCGCGGAAATGGAGGCATTGATCGCTCCGTACGATCGGCTGAAAGATAAATACCATTTATTGGTAAATCAACTGAAAGAAGTGTATGGAGTGGATATTCAGGCAATAGGAAATGATCAATATTAATAAAACGAGAAGTATGAAAAACAGATTTTTTTATTTCGTGATTCTTTTATTGGCTGTATGTTTATCGGCCAATGCCAATGATTTTAAGAAGAAACGTAAAAAGCAAGAGACGACTCCGGCTTTGGCCGACGCCTTGAAGAAAGAAAAAACGGAGGACAAAAGCTATGATAAGGTGATTACTAAAGAAGCCCGCACGAAGAAGGGACTGATCACCTTACATATGGTGAAAAGTACATTCTATATGGAAATACCGGTGAAGTTGATGGGAAAACCGATGTTGTTCGCCGGTAGGGTGGCGGAGATCAGCGACAATAAGGATGTGGTGGCCGGACAGATGCCTCAGGATCCGATGCTGGTGGAATGGAGCTGCGATGAGGAAAAAGTCTATCTCCATAATGTGATCAGTAGATCGGTATGTGATGAAAACGAACCGATTGCAATATCTATGGAACGGAACAATCTGAAACCGGTCATCCGGGCTTTTCCGATCAAAGCATTCAGTAAAGATTCGAGTGCGATGGTGATCGATGCCACTAAATTGTTTTGTGCCGACGAACGGCCGGTAAGTCCTTTTATTCCTGCCTCTCCCTTCGATGCTTTGTTCGGTATGAAAAAGATGAAAGGGGTTTTTAAGGCCGATCTGTCGTCGATCCTCGATTTCAAGGCTTTCCCGCAGAATATTTCTGTAAAAAGCCGGGTGGCCTATACGGTCAACGGTACTCCTTTTACGGCTGTCGTCCATTTGTCGATGATACAGCTGCCGGATGAGCCGATGCGGCCTCGTTTACTCGATCCCCGGATGGGGTATTTCTCCGATCGGAAAGTGTTGTATTCCACCGAAAAAGATCAGAGCGAGAAGATCGCTTATGTCAATCGCTGGCGTTTGGAACCTAAACCCGAAGAACTGGAACGGTATAAAAAAGGGGAATTGGTAGAGCCGGCTAAACCGATTGTTTTTTATGTGGATAACGCCCTGCCGGCTAAATGGAAAAAATATATCAAATTGGGTATCGAGGACTGGCAACCTGCTTTCGAAGCGATCGGTTTCAAAAACGCTATCGTAGCCCGTGATTTCCCGATTTCGATCCCGACGATATCCGTTATTCCTGTTTCCGCTATGCGACGACGACGGTGGCCAATGCGATGGGACCGTCCTGGACCGATCCCCGTTCAGGTGAAATTATTCAGGCATCGGTGTATATGTATCACGATGTGTTGAAATTGTTGCACAACTGGAAGTTTGTTCAGACAGCTCAGGTCGATCCGAAAGCCCGGGCTGCCGTTTTTGACGAAGAAACGATGGGAGCGAGCCTGCGCTATGTCGCCTCACACGAAATCGGACATACGCTGGGATTGATGCATAATATGAGGGCTTCTTATTCGATACCGGTGGATTCGCTCCGTTCCCCCGCTTTTACTGCAAAATACGGAACGACGACTTCTATCATGGATTACGCCCGGAATAATTATGTGGCACAGCCTGAAGATAAAAATGTACGCTTGATTCCGCCCCTGTTGGGTGTGTACGATATCTTTATGATCAAATTGGGATATGCTCCGATTTACGATGCCGAAACACCGGCCGACGAATATGCTACTCTGAATAAATGGATTCAGGAAAAAGCGGGCGACCCGATGTATACCTATGGTGAACAGCAAATCCTGGGAACCCTGGATCCCGCTTCCCAGTCGGAATCGCTCGGGGACGATGCGGTGAAAGCCAGCCGGTATGGGATTAAGAACCTGCGGTATATCATGGACCATCTGGTGGAATGGAGTGCAATTGAAAATCGGCCTTATGATCAGACCAGTGAGTTATATTACGAACTGACCAAACAATACCAAAGGTATATGGGACATTGTATGGCCTACATCGGAGGGCTGTATCTCAACCATCCGGTAGCCGGAGATGAGCAGAAAGGATTTGTACCCGTGTCCAGGGAGAAACAGAAAGAGGTCGTGAAATTTTTCTTCGACGAATTTAAAGAACAACCCAAATGGATGGCGAAGAAAGAAATTATGACCCTTTTCG
>ENA-ORPD01002792-ORPD01002792.1-human-gut-metagenome-genome-assembly--contig:-NODE-2792-length-10109-cov-5.762184_pt1 | contig 10109 bp, 10 predicted proteins | sample MGYA00242143_ERZ509076 | MGnify/ENA primary metagenome ERZ509076 (study PRJEB26280, sample SAMEA2338706) | human gut metagenome | biome: human gut; feature: human-associated habitat; material: faeces... | reverse complement strand
ATCAAAGAAAGCGCGTCCTGCGGCAATTTCCTGCGCCTTTTCCGGATAGGTACCTTCCTTCAACACATATTCCTGATTATAGGGAAGCATTTTCCTGACCGTTTCATCCGCACTGACAAAGCCGCCATTTTCATTTCCTTTCAGGATGCCCTCCGTACACATGATGCCGATATCAGATATCTCAGCTCTGCGTTCCACTTCTTTTAATTGCGTACCATCTGCGGCGATAAACAGGCCGTAGTTGCTTCCGTATGAGCTTGCAGCCTGATCCTTCTGTAAGAGGATCAGTCCGTTTCCAATTGTACTGATAATGACCAGAAGCATGGTAGTCAGGCAAATCGCCGTCATAATGAGGACACTTCTTGTCCGATTTCTTTTGTCGTTGCTGAATGCAATTTTGCTGATCGTCCTCAATTGAAATCCACCACCTGTCCATCCTCGATGACTAAAATACGGTCAGCAACCTGCGCGATCTCATCATCATGGGTAATCATTACAATCGTCTGTCCATATTTTTTTGCGCTCATTTTCAGCAGCGCGATCACCTCGTCACTTGTCTTGGAGTCAAGATTTCCGGTTGGCTCGTCCGCAAACAAAATCTCCGGTCTGTTTACCAAGGCTCTTGCAATCGCAACGCGCTGCTGCTGTCCTCCGGAGAGGGTATTCGGAAGATTATGAATCCGGTGTTCAAGACCCAGTGTGGTGATAATATCATTGACATAAGCTTTATCCACTTTTCTTCCGTCAAGCCCCAACGGAAGGACGATATTTTCCCACACATTGATGGAGGATACCAGATTGAATGCCTGAAATACAAATCCGATTTTTCTTCTGCGGAAAACGGCAAGCTGATCCTCCTTCATGGAATACAGGTCCTTGTCAGACAAGATCACGCTGCCGCTGGTTGGTGTATCCAGCCCGCCCAGCATATGCAGCAGGGTACTTTTTCCGGAGCCGGATTTTCCGACAATGGCGACAAATTCTCCCTGCCCAATCTGGATATTCACATGATTGACGGCTTTGACCTGATTTTCCCCCGTCCCATAAAATTTGCAAAGCTGATTCGTTTCTAATATTACGCCCACTCCAATGGCCTCCTTTTTTTATTTACCAGCATTGTATCAAAGGAACCTTTCATTTCACTTTCAAAAAGAGAGCAGAAGTCTTACAGATTTGAAAGACTTCTGCTCATCATCTCTACGAAAGTCCATTCTCCGGCAGCTGAATCAAAAAGGTACTTCCTTTTCTGACTTTGCCAGAGGCTACCGTGATTGTCCCACCATGCTGCTCAATAATCTGTCTGGACAGATACAGACCGATGCCAGTTCCGCTCTTTTCGCGGACTTCCGGCGCAGTCCCTCTGTAAAACCGCTGGAATATTTTATGGTATTCACTCTGCGGGATTCCGATTCCCTGATCCTCGATCTCAATTCTCACAAAGCCGGTTCTTTTTTGTAGACGGATCGTGATTTTTGAATGTTCTGGGCTGTATTTGATGGCATTGTCCAAAACGTTAATGATTGCTTCTCCAAGCCAACGTTTATCCTGCATGAGTGCACAATGCTCCAGTGATTCGTTGCAGTCGAAAATAAGTTCTATCCCTTTCTCCGCTGCCTTTGGATACGTTCGGTTTACTGCGGAGATGATCGTATCCATAATGGGAAGTGTTTTCTGATCAAGCTGAATCAAGCCTGTCTCCAGTTTGGATATTTCCAGCAGAGACTGCAGCAATGTTTCCAATCCGTCCAATGCACTCCGGCAGCGGATGCGAAATTCCTGTTGCTCCGTCTCACTCAGATTGTTCCGCAGCAATATGCTAAAGCAGGTATCCAAGGCTGCAACCGGGGTTTTCAGCTGATGGGAAATGTCGGATACCATTTCCTTTGTGCTTTCCTTCTCCGCTCTGGCTTCCTCTTGCAGCAGCTGGATATGATGTCCGATTGCTTCAAGTTGAAATTTCAGTCTTTCCTGCCCGACATGATCTTCTGTGTCCGGCACTACCTCAAAGTGATTTTCCCGAAATGCAATCAGGATTTGCTCTAGCTGCTCCAATCGTTTCCGACTTTCTTTCGCCTCAGCTTTCTTCCGGTAAAACAGGAACGTTAGCAAAGACAGACATAGCACTGCACTTGTACAGCCGGTTATCATGATATTCTGCCGGAAGCGCACATAAAACGAAGTCCCTTTGTTTTCCCAGTACCCGTATTGCTCTAATAATTGCTTACCTTGTTCATTGGCTTGATGGTCGTTTCCTTTCAGCCATCCTGCGGCAACATCCATGCCGGTGGTCTCTGCGCCCGCCGCAACTTCTGTCAGGATATCCATTTTACATTGATAATCCTGATAATATAAATAGGTGGTAAAGCAGTTCAATACCGCAAAAAAGAGTAGAACCGGCAGCACCAGTGACAAGGCATCAACCCACTTTTTACGATGTCGTTCCGTCACTGACTTACCTCCTGATTCCATATATACCCAAGACCTCTGATATTCTTTATATAGACCGGTGCAGCCGGATTGTCTTCGATTTTCTCACGGAGTCTTCTGATATTGACAGCGATTGTATTTTCATCCACAAAATCCCCTTCCAGATCAAACACATTTTCCAATATTTGTGTTTTTGAAAGAATCTGTTTCGGATTCTGAAGAAAAAAAGTCAGCATTTTCAGTTCATTCTTCGTAAGGCTTATTTCTCTTTCCTTTACGAACGCCCTCATCTCTCCGGGGATAAATACGATATCCTTTGAATGAATCTTTGGAGTTCCGGGTTCATTCTTTCTACGGCGGAAATGAGCCTCGATTTTCAGAAGAAGTACGGAAAGGCTGAACGGTTTCGTCATATAATCGTCCGCACCGGCTTCATATCCCATGACCTGATCTGTCTCCTGATCCAACGCGGTAAGACAGATAATATATACATTTTGACAATTCCGCATCCATCTGACAAGCTCTAATCCGTTTCCATCCGGAAGATTCACATCACAAATGGCAACATCCACATGATTATCACTTGCAATTCTTTTCGCTTTTTTCACTGATTCTGCTGAAAAAACCTCATATCCGGATTTTTTCAGTGAAAATGTAATTCCACGATTTAAATTTTCATCATCTTCAACCACGAGGATACCTGGCATAGCATATGCACCTCTCTTTATTAACTATATATATCAGCTGGGAGATGACTCCCACCTCTATAGGTGGTGAGAAACAAGCTTGTATCAGTGGGGGGAGTCAATCCCCCAGCTGATATAGCCTCCGGCAGGATTGCAGAGGTGCGCAGTAGAAGTATGTCATGCAATTGCATGACGCGCACCTCGCAGCAAGAATGCCGAGGCATTCTTGAATTAATATCAGAGTACTGCTTCTTCAATTCTCTCATCGTTTGTATCTCCAAAAGATAAAACAATTATAACATAGCCTGGGTGATACCGCAAAGCCAGAAAAACCGAACTTTTACTATTTTTATTCTGCAAACCAAAATAGCTTTCTATTGTGGCGATGTGTCGCTTGGCTCAAAGCTCCTCACACTTTTACATAAGATGACCGATATGCTTGATGACAAACGTATGACCGCACATCCGAGCAAGTCTGATGTGCGGCCATTTCGCTATATTGTACAATTTGCACATTTAATATTTGTCGATTATGCCGATACGAAACATGAAAATAAGTTGCAACATCGGTTGCAGCGGCACTTGCGGTGCTTTATACTGGGTACATGAAAACAAAACAACGCCAGCCTATGGGAGCGCCAACTCCCATAGACCTGCGCAGGTGACATTCCCACCTACACAACGACTGACGTCGCACCGCGCTACCAGTATACCCTTTTGTAGTTCTTTTGGCAAGACTGGGAATTAGGCGATTGCGCTTTTTGTCGCGGATTTGATTCTTCCAACGTGTAGGCCAAAACAGCCTGCACGTTGTTTTGCTTTCCAAAAATATTTTTATAAGGAGAGCAAACAAATGAACAACATCAAGTATCTGAATCCGCAGACACCCATGACCGCCGCTGGGGTCGGCTGCACCAGACTGGAACTGTGGCTGGTAGACCTGCCTAAGCCCAGCGACGACACGCATGTGCAGTATGGCGTGCGTCCTGCTATCGTTATTACCAACGACGCGGCGAACGAAAACAGTCCTGCTATTACGGTTATTCCTTTGACAAGTAATCGCAAAAAGGGGCAGCTGCCGACGCACGTTTTCATTTCCAACGCCGGACTTTCTCGCAGCAGTATTGCCCTTTGCGAACAGATTCACACGCTCGACAAGGGGCGTATGCTCAAGAAGCTCGGCCAGATTACAAACCCGTTCACGATTCGTGCGGTCGAGTATGGTCTGGCGGTACAGCTGGGGCTCGTGAGCCTCCTGTGCCCGGCAGCTTGAGGGAGGTGCGGAACATGAAAAAGAAAAACGAAGCCTTTGTTCCGAAGAAAAACGAACCCTGTGGCGCGTATATTTTGCACGCTCTTGAAGACCATTTTTTGAACGGTGACGCATACACCACGGACGACGAGGCCATTCACATCTGTATGCAGGCGGCGCACGGTATTTCTTACCGGCAGCTTCGCTCTGATATGGATTACCTCATTTCTATCGGCAAACTGGTTTTTGAGGGCAGCCGCCTTTATCTCGCCAAAACTAAGCGGTATGAGGATTTTGCGGCGAAGGAGCTGGCGGAGATTCTTCCAAACAACAATCTTGACGCAGAAACTGCCACTATCGAAATTAGCGGCGGTGTTCATTTGAACGAATTGCAGCAGGCTGCGATTCAGATGGCGTGCTCGCATCGGGTGAGCATGATTCTCGGCGGCGCGGGTTCGGGCAAAACGACGCTCGTGAACGCATTGACAGAAAAGTATTTCAAGGACCGGACGCTTGTGCTGGCCGCACCGACGGGAAAGGCGGCCCAGAATTTGCGTGAGCACGGCTGCTGTGGCGCCAGAACGGTGCACAGCGCGCTCGGTAAGACACCCAACGAGGATTTTCTCAGTCCCGTTCGCTGGGCGACGATTCGCATGGTTGTAGTGGACGAGGCGAGTATGCTGTCGATTGAGATGCTTGCAGGCATTCTGTGCAAAATGCCCGCAACGTGCAGCCTTGTTCTCATCGGCGACCCGAATCAGCTTGGCTCTGTTGGCAGCGGAAATGTACTCCCTGACCTGCTGGCACTTGGATTTCCTGTCACACGTTTGACTCAGCAGTATCGGCAGGCAGCAAATGACAACGCATTGCAATATAATGTCACACAGTTTCCGTGCCTTACTGACAAAGATGATTTGAAGTTTGACAAATCCTTTAAGTTGGTGCCCGCAAATGAAAATAACATCTGTGCGGTCGTCAAGCGAGAAGCTGCGAAGCGGTATCGGAACGGCGAGGAAATTCAGGTTATCACCGGCACAAACAAGGACGTCTACAGTTTAAATCAGGTCATCCAAGAGGCGGTGAATCCGCCGCTTCCAACGAAGCCGGAAATCACGCACCGTGGCGTGACCGTCCGACAAAACGACCGTGTTACGATTTTGAGAAATAACCGTGAGAAGGACTGCGTCAACGGAGATGTTGGGATTGCCCAAAAGATGACGGTACTCAAGGAAAAAGACCAGTTTGCGGATGTGACCATCGCGCTTTCCGGAGACCGCGAAGCCAACTATCTGGCGAGTGAAATCGGCTGGGATGTTGTCCTCGCGTATGCAATGACCGCGCACAGAAGTCAGGGTTCTCAGTACGACACGGTCATCGTAATGCTGCCGCCCAAATACCCCAATGTGCTGCGCCGAAACTTCCTTTACACGGCTATCTCGCGCGCGAAGAAGCAGGTCATTCTGGTCGGCACCGAGGAAGCCTTGCACGCGGCTATGACCACGCCTGCAGAACCCCGCAAAAGCAAGCTGGTCACCAAAGTCCATCAGAAGCTTCATTTTGCCGCATGAGTACGGAATTTGTTTACCCGGTTATTGATATGCGTGCCACAGGCACGCATATCAAAGAGCTGATGGACGCGCGGGAACTCTCAGTTCAAGACGTGCAGGAAGCAATGGGGCTTGCCTCGCCGCAAGCGGTCTACCGTTGGTTATGTGGAAGTAACTTACCATCGGTTGACAACTTGTTTGCGCTCAGCCGGTATCTGAACGTGCAAATGGAAGATGTGATTGTAGAGAAAGCAGCCTAAAGTAAAAGACGAGCCGGAAGCAGAGAAACCTGCTTCCGGCTCGTGCTACGTCATATAGGTTCGGGCATTGAGGAACCAGGCAGTCATTCTACGTGATGACGTAAAACGTGTGAATCCTCAGTATTTTCTGTAGCCGCAATTCGGTTGCAGATACCGAAGTGGGTACAAAAGTGGGTACGATAGGCAAAGAAAAAACCTTGAAACCGGATGGTTTCAAGGTTTTTTTTGGCAAGCAGCACCCTTTTAGATCCCCTAACCTAAAATCTCTTGAAATCTCAAGGGTTTTCACGTTTCTTACAAATCAAACTGATCAATCTCGAGAGTTTAAGCTAAACCAAAATAGATACTTGCCTTGACGCACAGGACCCTTGCTTGGAACGCGATGTAGCAGTTTCCAAGCAAGATGAGAGCCAAGACGGTGGTGCTCATACTGAAATCAGGGACGCTGCTGCCGAATGTGAAATAGCGGAAACCGATAAAATGCACGGGCCGTTTGATACGGTGCGGAAATTGCTTTCTATTTGCCATAATCCCATTACTGCGAGAAGCTGCACAAAAAAATAGTAGAGTCCCTTCCTGATAGCAATGTCAGAAGGGGATTCTACTGGACTGGTGGCGGTAGTATTTACTTTGGTTCGTTTTGCGTTATGGTTGGTAACTTTTCAGGGACAACTGGCATGTCCCATTCTTAGTTATTCTTCGTCCTTATCGGAAGAGGTGTTTTCAGGTGCCTTATCATCATCGACCCAGAAACGGAAAACCTTTCCGTCTTTTCGGTAGATGCGGACACCGTTCTTAGTAATGTAGCGGCTGTAAACCCACATACTATCACCCTCCTTATTCGCAAAATATCTATGTAAACTATCTTGCGCAAATCAGAAAAGTGTGCTATCATAAATATGCTATTATTCCATGCTAGGCCAGTCGCACTATCTTCTTCACGCAGTAGATAGAGGACTGGCGATTAACGGTTGAGCTTTTCTTGGCTCGGCCGTTTTTCTTTTGAATGTGTTTTTTTATCGTGCCGCTTCTTTCCCTTTGCTGCCTGCCGTAACTGCGCCTCCGCCGCGCTCTGAGATACACCGAAGTGCTTCTTAACCTGATAGACGTTCTTGTCCCTTATTAGATGGTACGGGATCAGAAGTTCGGCAGCAAAGATGTCCGCTTGGCGTTCGGGATCAATATCCGGGGGAAGCTGACCCCCTTTTTCAACATAGGCAAATGTAGTATTTTGGGTATTGTGGAAGAGAAAGTGACCTAACTCATGTGCCATAATCATCCGTGCCCATGCGACTCCGTTACAAGCTGCCGTGTAAACCGATTGCCTGACGCGAATCACCCATTGCTCAGGGGTTGTTTCGGCCATCCGTCCAGGAAGCTCTTTGTCTTCGACAGCTTCAACATGAAATTCAGGATAAATCAGCGGAAGAACATTCTCCAAAATACGCATAATCGGGAAATACTCCGTCTGATCCAGCCCCAGATCTTTGCGCAACTGGTATGTGTATTTCCGGATCTGATTCCTGTTCTTTGCTTGTGCGACGCGCTTGCTGATAAGGCTCAAAAGCTACTCACTCCTTTTTGTTACCCTTCTGGACGACCTTCATAATTTTCTCCAGTTGCTCATCGGAGAGCCCCTCCAAGGCTTTGGCAAAGGAAATTGCCGTGCTCCTCTGCTGGGCAGAAATCTGCTGAAGAGAGATTCTGAGTTCGTCTTGGGATTCGTCGAATGCGGTACGAAGCTGCGCTACTTCGTCGGAATTCAGGTGGTACGCCTGAATGATTTTATTACACCACGCTATAGGGGCATTACGCTTACCGGTTTCTACGGCAGAAAGATAAGCGACGGAAACTCCAAGGGTACTTGCCATGTCACGAAGGAGTTCCTGCCGGTCAATCCGGATCTTTCTGAGAAGTTTACCGAGTTCTGTCAGCATTGCTAACAACTCCTTTCTTACATTTTGCATTTTAACATAGATTGCGAAATTTGTCAACATTTTTTGTAGAATAAATCTACAATCTGTGTTTTGCTCAGAACTATGTCGCAGAGGAACGAATTTGGGCGCGTAAAGACTCATGAACTCGCCTCTTTTGTTTATCTGTTTCCTTTTATCGCAATGTCATTAAATTTGCGCACAAAACGCTCAATCACTTATGATGGTGATTGAGCGTTTTTATTTCAGCACAGGGGGACATATAAAAGCAATATTTCTCAAAAAAACACTTGACAAATCAATAAAAATCGAAGGCTTCGCCTTGAAAATGATGACATTTTTTAAGGAGGCCTTCCAAGTGAACAGAAAATCATATCCAGAACGTGTTCGGTCCGCATTGTTCCATGCAATAAAGAAAACCGCCGCAAATTTAGACGCATGCGTAAAGGTCCCGGGAAAAGATTTTTCAAGAAAGAGAAAACTTCCACTGCAAACGATGCTGCTAATGCTGATCGGCATGGGAGGCGGAAGCCTTTCAAAAGAATTATATGACTGGTTTGGATACACACCAAGTACAGCAACTGCTTCCGCATTTGTCCAACAGCGCAATAAAATCCGCTCCAAAGCTGTCGAAATGATATTCAACGATTTTGTCTCATCGGCGATGCCGACTATGACCTTTCGGGGGTATCGTCTTTTTGCAGTCGATGGATCAGATCTACGTTTACCATCCGATCCAACCAATGATTTTTCTCTAATTAGGAATGCGGAAGGGCAAAAGCAATACAACCTTGCTCACCTGAATGCCATGTTCGATCTAATGAGCAAAGCCTATGTTGACGTTACTATGCAAGGCAAAAAAGGGATGAATGAGCACAAAGCTCTCGTTTCGATGATAGATCGCTCTAACATTCCGGGAAAGGTAATTGTGTTAATGGATCGCGGATATGAATCCTTCAATAACATCGCCCACTTACAAGAAAAAAAGTGGAATTTCATCATCCGCGCAAAAGAATCCTACGGCATGATTTCAAATCTTCAATTGCCAAATAGCGAAGAATTCGATGTCGATACAACATTGACTCTAACGCGTCGACAAACGAAAGAGACATTGGCACTGTTATCTGCTTATCCAGAAAGATACCGTTGGATCCAGCCACATACTACATTTGATTACATTGCTCCCAAAGATCCCAAGATGTATGATTTGCGTTTCCGCGTTGTTCGCTTCCGAATTTCTGGCGGATGCTACGAGACCGTCTATACGAATCTTGATTCAGAGACTTTTCCCATTGGAAAAATCAAAGAACTTTACCGTCTCCGTTGGGGAATTGAAACTTCCTTTAGAGAACTTAAATATACCATTGGGCTATCTTGCCTGCACGGCAAGAAAACGGACTTTTTACTGCAAGAGGTTTTTGCCCGATTGATCCTATATAATTATGCTTCGCTTATTGCGCGGAAAATACCTGTCCCACAGGAAAAACAAATCAACTTTTTGGTTGCTATACTTGTATGCAAACAATTCCTGAAAGGGAAAATCAGGCCTGCTCAAATATTTGGAATATTGTCTAAGCACCTGTCGCCAATTAGGCCGGGGCGACAATATAAGCGTTATCAAAACCCTGTTTCCGCTGTAGCTTTCCAATACCGTTTTTCTTAAAACACCTTACAATATTACGTAATTACAGATGTCCTCTGGACATCTGCTTTTGTCATGCGCAAAAAGGGCAGCTACCGCAAAAATAAGCGCTTTTGCTTACTTGCGGTAGCTGCTTTGCCCTTTGCGCAGGCTTAACTTAATGACATTGCTCATAAAGGGAGCATATCAATGAGGGGGCTGCTTTTGTGGGGCCCCCGGGCAGGGGACCCGGGGGGAGGAGGGGGTGGTCAGTGCACTTCGCCGCCCTTGCCGGTGTAGGCGCTGGCCCAGTTGTTTTCGAGTGCGGCCCAGTCGCGCTGCGGGAGCTTGCCGTTCCAGGTCTCGACACGCTTGCCCATCT
>ENA-ORPD01002790-ORPD01002790.1-human-gut-metagenome-genome-assembly--contig:-NODE-2790-length-10121-cov-4.048579_pt1 | contig 10121 bp, 9 predicted proteins | sample MGYA00242143_ERZ509076 | MGnify/ENA primary metagenome ERZ509076 (study PRJEB26280, sample SAMEA2338706) | human gut metagenome | biome: human gut; feature: human-associated habitat; material: faeces... | reverse complement strand
TCAGATCAAAACGGTTCTCGGAGAATCGAAATGGACAGCGACATCCATCAAGGGTATCCTGACAAATGAAAAATATTGCGGCGACGTGCTGCTTCAGAAAACATTCCGGACAGACGTCATCAGCAAGAAGGTTATCAAAAACGTTGGACAGATGGCGCAATACTATATGCCTGACCACCATGAGGGCATCGTCAGCCGGGAGCAGTACAATGCAGTGAAAGCAGAAATGGCAAGACGGAGCGCCCTGCGCAGCCCATCCAAATCGGCTGTGACAGGACGTTCTTGTTATACCAGCAAATACGCGCTGTCGGACAGGCTCGTGTGCGGTGAGTGCGGGACGCTCTACCGGCGCTGCACATGGACATCCCTCGGACGAAAATATCCCGTCTGGCGCTGCACCAGCCGTCTGAATTACGGCACAAAATACTGCCACGATTCCCCGACGATCAAGGAAGAACCTCTGCAGGCGGCGATTCTGGCAGCCATCAACGCTGCTATGAGTGACAAACCGTCCCTGCTTGACCGTATCAGGAATGCAGTCTCCTTGGAACTTCTGCCGGTGCAGGGGCAGACCATGAGTCTCGCTGATATCGAACGTCGTCTGGCACAGCTCAACGAGCAGTTCCAGTGTCTGCTGGCGGAAGCCATTGATTCCGACGATAAAGAAGCCTGCAACGCACAATTCGCAGAAATCCTGGCCGAGCAGACCTCTCTCAAAAAGCAAAAAGAAACTATTCTGCAAAGCAGCATGGACACTGACCGCGTCTGCACCCGCATGAAGCAGGCAGAACAAGCCATAGAGAGCACCGCATCCACGATCACAGAATGGAACGAAAACGCTGTCCGTCAGATCGTAGAGCGTGTGACCGTCCTTTCTGCCAACGAGATTCTGGTGCGGATCAAGGGCGGTGCGGAGATCAAGCAAACGATAAATAAGTAAAAGAAGATTCCCTGTTCGATTCCGTGCTGCACCTCTTTGTGTGGGCAAGCAAAGTCTTTACCACAAAGTCCGCTTCAAAAAAGAGCACCGGAAAGCCGCACCAGCTGAATGAAGCGGTCAACAAAAACATACAGCGAAGGCACGACCAAGCGTCGTGCCTTTTACGTTATCCACGATTATCGTGAGCCATTCAGAAGCGCTGTTGTCCTTGCGTTGACACCCATAAGCTCCCGCTGTGTCTGCCGGTTTGCTTGACACATGGGCATCAAAAAGTTCACAGCTTTCCGGATCTGCTGAAGGTCAGAGGAAGTGAGTGCATTCTGATGCAGATGCTCCAAAACACGACCATACGCATCTTTCAAAGACGCGGACACGGCAGGCTGAAAGAAATAAGTTGAAATCAGACCACCGATCAGGGCGGCTTCGTTATCGGTGTATTGCATGATTGCTCCTCCCTCGCAAGAATCAAACGAACGGAGCAATCATACCACAAAATATTGTAGCAGGCTATTCGCAAAACGACGAAATATATGATGCGCGTCAGCGCGGAAAGGAGAAGCTATGAACGTCAGAAAATCTGTGGATTACGGCGTGATGTATGGGGAATTGACCGCAATTCTCGCACAAAATCTTCCGCAGATGGACGAAATCTATGCCATCGGCAAGACCATCAGCCAGCGTCCTGAGAAGGGCGCAGCAGTCGCAGCCGCGGAGTTTTTGCAGGCGAATTTCCCTGACCGAACAGGCTTTTCCCCGCGCAACGTGCGCCGGATGCGCGACTTTTATCGGACTTATGAAAATGACCAAACGCTCCTCCGGTTGGCAATGAAAATCGGCTGGACTCTGAACGTGGTCATTATGGAATCGGAGTTGACAATGGATGCAAGATGCTGGTATCTCCAGAAAGCCAACGTAGGCGGTCTATCTAAGGCAGAGCTTCTGCGGATGATAGAATCTGCCGCACATTTGGAAATATCTCTCGACGAAAGCAAGCAGGACTGGTATACTAAAGAAAATGATGAATGTTCGGAGTGAATGCAGCGTGAAGAATATCCTGTTTATCTGCCACGGCAGTATCCTAAGAAGCCTCGAAAAAGCCTGTTATATCAACGGTTTTCGTCGCTCAAACGGCGCGTACTACACCACAATTGCACCATTTGTGAAAGAGCTTTGATGTGACAGATAAGACGCTTTGATAATGTTCCGGGATCAAGGTTTAATAAATCCTCTACTAATTCAGGCGAAATGGAAAATTTATTACTGGAGAATATATTCATGATTCCATTACAACTGGGGCCGGGGATAGCACTCGACACTTTCCGCTCTTGGGCGTTTCCAGAAAGTAAACGCCGTCTTTGCATTGAAGCTGCTGCTTGATGGTGATCTGGCCGGTCTTGAAATTAACGTTGTCCCAGGATAGACCTAACAACTCACCTTGACGCATACCTGTGAACATCGCAACGATAAACAGGTTATCGTATGCGTCCTTCTTTGCCTCTTTCAGCATTCGGGCGATTTCCTCTGGCTCCAAGGGCTTGATTTCCGGCCGAACGACTTTGGGGAGTTTGCAGCCGGCGGTTGGGTTCTTACTGATGTAACCATTTGAAATTGCCTGCTCTAAAGCGGCATGGAGGACGCCATGTATGTTCTTTACTGTTTTCGGCGCCAGCCCTGATTTTGTAAGGGAGTTATAAAAGAGCTGAATTGTATGTGTGTCCAGATCTTCCAGTTTTGCAGCGCCGAGACGCGGAATCAGGTGCTTCTTGATTTGCTTTGAGTAGTTGCAGACTGTGAGCGGCTTCCAGTCTGCAGTATACTCTGAGATCCGCGTATTCAGCCACTCACCAACTGTTAGTTTGCAGGAAGGTAGGCAGGTGCCGGTATCAATCGACGTTGTGAAGATGATGTTGCCGAGCTGAAAGCGCAGCAGGCCGAGATCTGGGAGCTGCTGAAAGCGCGGCAGAAAGATGAGCTTTGACCGCAATGGGATTTTCCATGTGTGGGTTTTCCGTCACCGGTTTTTCGGACGGTGGACTAGTTGACGCCCCGGAGCGTACCACAACCGGATTTTAGGACGACGGTTATCGTGCCCTCCATCGGGACCGAAATTCATCCTCTAACTAATAAGAAATAACTCAACTCTCAAAAGAATCAATCTATCAATCCAATCAATACACCTGATGGGATGGATGGGATAGGAGGTCAGATAAAAACTTTTTGCAAGATCATGGCGCAGAGCCCAGCGGCGTCCTATGTACCGCTGCCGAGGTTTCTTCTCCAAGACGAAGCCCTGCGGGGCATCAGCAACGACGCCAAGGTGCTCTATGCGCTGCTGGACAGAGCAAGCATTTCCCGGCAGAACGGCTACGTCGAGCCGGACGGCACAATTCGGCTATACTTCACCTTGGAGCAGGCGCGGACGAAGCTCCACCGCAGCCGCCAGAGCGCCACACGGATCTTCCAGGAGCTGGAGTACAGCGGCCTGATTGTTCGGCGCAAGCAGGGCTTGGGCAAGCCCGCGCTTATTACGCTGAATTACCCAGCGGACGCAAAGCTGATTCAGCCAAAAGAGGATGGCGCAATATTGCATGAATAAAGGTCGAAAACAAGGTGTTTTCCGCCCCACAAGCGCTGAGAAAACACAGGGGAATATCTTTTCTTATGATCGTCCCCGAATGCGCCTAAATGTTCTACAGAAGCGATAAAGGAGGTACCATGTGGACGCAGAAAAAGCGAATATTCAAAACAGCATGGATGCAGCCGAAATTCCGGAATGCGTCTTCGAATCGCTGACCTCATGACTGCCAGATGCTATCGGTTCGTGATATTGAGCGTTTTTGCGTCACATACGTCCGTTTCGTCAACGAAAAGTGCGGAATTTCAAAGCAATTTCCCCATTGCATCCACACGCTTTCGCACACACTTGGGTCACAATCTGGGTCAGGGGAGTTGGGTGGATTTGGAGAATACCTGAAGGAGTGATATGGGATTATGGCTTGCGTGTTGCCGATAGGCAAGCTGTATCGGGGCGTATCATTTTCCAAAGACAAAAGGTCTTTCGGTTTTCCGGAAGGCCTTCGTATTTTATTATGCAGGGTCAGGTCAGAAACAAGCGTTAGCCATTATTCTGATGGAACCGCTTGCGGAACTCGGTGGGTGGGATGCCGATGATCTGCGTGAAGACGCGGGAAAAGTAATTCGGGTCTCCGAAGCCGACGGAGGCGGCGATCTCCGCAATGCTCTCATCGGAGAGACAGAGCGGACTTTTGGCGAACTCCATGCGTACATTGTTGACGTAGACGTTGATATTAACGCCGGTGCGCCGCTTGAAGATGCGGCTGAGGTAGGAATCGCTGCAATGGCAGAACTCGGCCAGCGCGGTGACGGTGATGCGGCTTTTATAGTTGATGCGGATGTATTCCAGTGCGTGGGCGAGGATAGTATCCTCGCTCGAATCATGATAGCGGCCCGCGGCGTCGGAATGCGGCTGCGCGCTGTGGAGCAGGTGATAGGTCTGACCGAGATATTCGGCCAGCAGCTCCAGACCGGCGAGCATCTGCTCCACATTTGTGGTACATCCTGCGGATCATGGTGAGGCAGGTGTGATAGTGCTCCTGATCGGACTTCATGTACATACAGAATGGATTTGTGTGCGCGAGAAAGGGGCGGAGCGTCTCGTCGAGCTGCTTGTTGATGGCGATGAAGCCGCAGAAATCCTTGATGCAGAACTGGACGCCGTGTACCTCGGACAGATAGTGCAGGTATTGCCCGATTTTTTCGAACGAGATCGGCATATAACCACCCCATTTTATCATCTTTAATTATATTATATCAGGTGTATGCACCCAGGCCAACACATACTGTATTTTGGAACACTGAACGATCGCCATTTTTCGATACCGTGCGCGAAGCCGAAGCGGCTTTGTAGCTCTCAAACGGGCAATCCGCGTTCCATGTGCGGACGGGGATCTAAAAGGGTGCTGCTTGCCATAGAACCACCGGATTTCGATTGAAATACGGTGGTTTTTCTAATGATGCTGATATTTTGAAATGATGGGCGGATGAGGAATTCAACCTTTGATCAAAAACATATATGGGTAGATCAAAAACAGCGCAAAACCATTTCCGGCTGTCCGTTTGGGCAGCTGGTTTTTTACATGCCGCGGGCTTTGGAGGCGGCTCCTGCCTGCAATTTTTTTGTCCTGCTTTTGTGCGGTGGGCCGCTCCGGCCTGCGAAATTTGGTAAATCCCGAAAATGCGCCCCAATATCTGGACATATTTTCGGCAAAACGGAGAAAAAGGAAAACCGGAACAAAATTTCTTTTCATCCACCCAGGCACGTGATATACTCGGAATATCAAGAGAAAAAAGGAGGAAGCCGGGATTGAGTGAATTGCTGCGCATGGAGCACATCAGCAAACGGTTCGGCAACTTTTACGCCAATCAGGACATCAATTTCTCCGTCGCCAAGGGCGAGGTACATACGCTCCTCGGAGAGAACGGCGCGGGGAAATCGACGCTCATGAATATCCTCATCGGCCTCTACCAGCCCACTGAGGGCAAGATCTTTCTGAACGGGCAGGAGGTCCGCATTGAATCGCCGAGCCAGGCGGTCAAGCTTGGCATCGGCATGGTGCATCAGCACTTCATGCTCGTCGAGGCGATGACCGTCTTTGACAACATCATCCTCGGCGACAAACACGCCAAGGGCCTATTTATCGACCGTGCGGCCCGCAGAAAGGAGATCGAGGCGCTTTCGGAAAAATACGGCCTCGACGTCCAGCTCGACAAGCTCATCACGGAGATCTCCGTCGGCGAACAGCAGCGCACCGAGATCCTCAAGGCCCTCTACCACGGGGCCGAGTTGCTGATCCTTGACGAGCCCTCCGCCGCCCTGACCGACATCGAGGTCGAGGGACTGTTCGCCATCATGCAGAAGCTTGTCGGCGAGGGCAAATCCATCATCTTCATCAGTCATAAAATGCGCGAGGTGCTCCGCATCTCCGACCGCATCACCATTCTCCGCCTCGGCAAGGTCGTCGGCACGGTCGACCGTGCCGAGACCGACGGCCAGAAGCTCGCCGGCATGATGATTGGCAAAGAGCTGACCGAGTCACACTATGAAAAGGTCGACGCTTCCGGCCATGAGATCGTCGCGGAGCTCGACCATGTGGACTATAACAAGGAGAGCAAGCACAGCGGCCTCGCCGATCTGTCGCTCCGCATCCACGCCGGAGAGATCGTCGGCGTCGCGGGTGTCGACGGCAACGGCCAGACCCAGCTGGCCCAGCTCATCACCGGCGTCATCGCCCCGGAGAGCGGCACGGTCCGGCTCAAGGGTGACCGCGTCGCCGTCTTCGACCCGAACGGCTTCATCGAGCACGGCGTCAGCCACGTCCCCGAGGACCGCAACCTGCAGGGCCTGATCGGCGATATGTCGATCGCGGAAAATCTTGTCCTCAAGGACACCGACGATCCGCGCTTCAGCCACGGTCATGGTTTGCGCCTGAACAAGCGCGCCATCCACGCCTACGCGCAGTCCATGATGGAAAAATATGATGTCCGCGCCACCTCTGACAGCCAGAGCGTGCGCGAGCTGTCCGGCGGCAACCAGCAGAAGGTCATCATCGCCCGCGAGCTCGAGAGCGGCCCGTCCGTCCTCGTCATGGCGCATCCTACGCGCGGCCTCGACATCGGCGCGACCAGCTTTGTCCACGACCAGATGATCGCCGCCCGCGCCCGCGGCGTCGGCATTCTGCTCATCAGCGCCGACTTTGACGAGATCCTCGAGATGTCCGACCGGATCGTCGTCTGCTTCGAAGGCCGCATCATGGGCGAATTCTCCGGCAGCAAGCCGCCGATCAACGAGATCAGCCTGGCCATGACCGGTAAGTGAGGGGGAGAGGTATGGGAAAAGTGAAAAAAGCGTTCGGCGCGTTCCTTGTGCCGCTGCTGTCCGTTCTGCTCGCGTTCCTGATCGGTGGTATCATCATGGCTGCCCTCGGCGCGAACCCGTTCCTTGCCGTGAAGTTCCTGTTCCAGGGCGCGTTCGGCTCCAAGGCCGGCATCGGTACCACGCTCACCAAGGCCACGCCCCTGATCTTCACGGCCCTCTGCGCCTGCTTCGCGTATAAGTGCGGCGTGTTCAACCTCGGCGGCGAGGGGCAGTTCCTGATGGGCTCCATCGCCGCGTTCCTGACCTGCTATTTCACCGGCCTGACCGGCTTTGCCGGCGTGCTGCTCGCGCTGCTGGCCGGCGCGGTGGCCGGCGGCTTCTGGGGCATGATTCCCGGCGTGCTGAAAATCGGCCGCGGGCAGAACGAGATGATCATCTCCATCATGCTCAACTATGTCGCCACGCTCTTCATGGGCGTCATCTACACCAGCTGGATCCGCGATGCCTCCGTCCCGCAGACACCCGCCATCGCCGATGAGGTGCATCTTCCGCGCATCATCACCGGGATGCGCTTCACTTGGGGCTTTGTGATCGCGGTCGCGGTCGGCCTGATCCTCTATTACGTCCTGTTCTGGACGAGCGCGGGCTTCCGCCTGCGCGCCGTCGGCTGCAACCTCACGGCCAGCCGCTTCAACGGCATTCCCGTCAAGCGCTTTATGCTCGCCAGCTTCATTGTCTCCGGCGCGATTGCCGGTCTCGGCGGCGGCGCGGAGCTGCTCGGTACGCAGTTCCGCCTCATCAACGGCTACGGCGCGGGCTACGGCTTCGACGGCGTGGCGATGGCCCTCATCGGCCAGCTGCACCCGATCGCGACGATGGTCGTCGCGCTGTTTTTCGCGGTGCTCCGCGTCGGCTCCACCACCATGCAGGCTGCTACCGGCGTGCCCACCAGCGTGTCCGACATCATTCAGGCGCTTGTCATCGTCTTCTCCGTCGCTGGCATGGCGCTGACCAAGCTCCCGGAATTCCAGGCGTGGCGCAGCCGCGTCTTCCACGGCAGAAAGGCGGGTGAAGCGTAATGGATTGGATCTCGAGCCTCCTTCTTGCAACGGTCCGTCTCGCCATCCCCGTGCTGCTCATCTCCCTGGCTGAGCTCTACGGCCAGCGCGCGGGCATGGTCAACATCGGCCTCGAGGGCCTCGCCTCCATCGGCGCGCTCGTCGGCTTCCTCGTCTGCTATGTCACGGGATCGAACTGGCTGGGCCTGCTCTGCGGCGCGCTTGCGGGCGTGATCGTCAACATGATCTACGCGTTCTCCACGGTCACGCTCTGCGCCGACCATACCGTCTACGGCATGGCCCTCAACATCTTCGCCCCGGCGCTCGCGTCCTTCATCTACCGCGTCTACTTCGGCACCGGGTCCGACCTCAAGCAGATCACCACCATGTCCTCCGTCGCCATCCCCGGCCTGAAGGACATCCCGGTGCTCGGGCCGCTGCTCTTCGACCAGAGCCCGATGGTCTATCTCACATTCCTGCTCGTCCTCTTCACGGCCATCTTCTTCGGCAAGACCCGCGCGGGCCTGAGCTATAAGGCCGTCGGCGAGCATCCGCAGGCCGCCGCCACGCTCGGCATCCCGGTCGTCGGCGTGAAGTACCTCGCCTGCGTGATCTGCGGCGCCCTGTCCGGCATCGGCGGCGCGTACCTCACCACCTGCTATTCCAGCACCTATACCGATGGTATCGTCGCCGGGCGCGGCTTCATCGCGCTGGCCGCCGTCATCTTCGGCCGCTGGAACGCGGGCGGCATCCTGCTGGCCTGCCTGTTCTTCGGCTTCTGCGACGCGCTCCAGATCCGCCTCCAGGTCTCCGGCATCGCCATCCCGTATCAGTTCTTCCAGATGATCCCCTACGTGGCGACGGTCGTCGTCCTCACGCTCATCGGCGCCCGCCAGGCCGGACCCAAGGCCAACGGCAAGCCCTACCGCCGTGAACAGCGGTAAACCGGTAATAACGCTTCGGCGTTGTTATAAACTTATGGCAGCACCGCATTGTGCGCTGCTGCCGAATCCTAATATTCTATGGAGGACAAAAAATGAAAAAGATCATTGCAATGCTTCTGGCGCTTGTCATGCTCCTGTCGCTGGCGGCGTGTGCCGGTACTGCGAAGACCGACACAGCGGCTCCTGCGGACGACACCAGCAAGACCGACACGACCGACACCGCCGCCGAACCGGCTGACACCACCGAGCCCGCCGACGCGACCGATGAACCCGTTGTCACGGAAGAGCCCACCGCTGCCACCAAGGCTGACGGCTCTGCCTATAAGGTCGCCATGATCTGCGACTCCAGCATCAACGACGGCGGCTGGGGCGCGGCCTGCTACAACGCCATGATCGCCGCGGCCGAAAAGATGGGCTGGGAGACCGAGGTCACCGACTCCATCTCGCAGGACGCCTACTATGATTCCATCGTCGCCTACTGCACCCTCGGCTACGACATGATCTACGCCCCTGGCAACCAGTACACCGACGCCGTCCTGCAGGCGGCTGAGGAATATCCCGACGTGGCCTTCGCCCTGCTGAACGGCGCAGTCGACACCCCGGAAAAGGCTGTCAACAAGAACGTCTCCTCCCTGCTCCCGAACGCACAGCAGATCGGCTGGATCGCAGGCGCTCTGGCGGGTCTCATGACCGAGAGCGGCAAGCTCGGCTTCATCGGCGGCATGGAGCTTGACACCACCAAGGGCAAGATTGCCGGCTTTGAAGAGGCTGCAAAGTATGTCGGCGAAAAGGAAGGCAAGACCGTGGAGCTTCTGAACGTCCCGTATGCCAACTCCTTCTCCGATGCGCCCAAGGGCAAGGAATTTGCCACGGAGCTTATCTCTCAGGGTGCTGACGTGTTCTTCGGCGACGCTTCTGCCGTTGACTCCGGCGCACGCGAAGCAATCGACGCTGCAAACGCAGCTGCCGGTGAAGTCAAGATCTACGACATCGGTCAGCCTGCCGACATTCTCGGTCAGAACGAGTGCATCATCTGCTCTCAGGTCACCGACAACTCCGCCATGATCGTCGCCTCCATGCAGGCTGTCATCGACGGCACCTTCGGCGGCGCGACGCTCTACGGCACGCTGCAGAACAACACCCTCTCCGCCGGCGCGCTGAGCGATCTTGTTCCCGCCGACGTGCAGGAGAAGTACCTCGCCTACATCGACCAGATGATCGCGGGCACGTTTATGCAGTAATCTCTTGCGGAACGCCCAAAGCGCCCGGCGGACCCTGTGTCC
>ENA-ORPD01002785-ORPD01002785.1-human-gut-metagenome-genome-assembly--contig:-NODE-2785-length-10128-cov-7.038320_pt1 | contig 10128 bp, 8 predicted proteins | sample MGYA00242143_ERZ509076 | MGnify/ENA primary metagenome ERZ509076 (study PRJEB26280, sample SAMEA2338706) | human gut metagenome | biome: human gut; feature: human-associated habitat; material: faeces... | reverse complement strand
GGACAGATGCCCTGCACCTGCACGCCCTCGCTCCAGCTCTCACCCGCCGTCGCCGTGGCATAGTCGTAGAGCATGCCCTGCGTCGATACGGCCGATGCCCCGCCCGCAGGATTCCACACGCCGCTGCCCAGCGCCGCACCCTCGGGCATGCAGCGCAGGTTCTCGGCCATCCAGAGCCGGCCGTCGATCGCCACCGTGCGGTAGGTCTCGCCGGCATGGGAGATCGTCCCGTCGGTCACCGTCACGTCACCCGAACCGGAGCCACCGTTCCCGTCATCGAGCGAGCCGCCGTCCTCCCAGTCGCTGATCTCGCCGCTCAACGAGAGCGAGATGTCGATATTGGTCACCTCGACCGACAGATCGTAGCGCTTGCCGCTCTCGAGCAGGGTCGAGGAGATCGTGCGGCTGCGGCTCTTGCCGTCGTCGGTGCGGACCGTCACGGTGAGCGTCCCCTGCTGCGGCACGAGAATGACCCGATACTCCTCGTCGGGCGTCACGGTGAAGACCGTGATCTCCTCCGCAGCCGCCCCTTCGAGCGCCGAAGCCGTCGGGACCGAGAGGTCCACCGCGGCCGTGGTGACCGTGCCGCCGACGGTAATGCCCGTAACGGATGCATCGGAGACGTTGTTCACGCGGATCGACAGCTGCGTGAAAAGGTGATAGAAGACCATGCCCACGGGGGCCGATGCCGGCGTGACACCGCGTTTGACGGCACCCAGCAGGTCCGAAGAGGCACACCCCGCGGTCTGATCCGTCTCGATGTGGAACTCCTCGGGCGTCCCCGTCGCCGAATAGGGGTAGTAGGCCGTCAGCGTCGAGGTAACGTTCAGGTCGTTGTACCACAGGAATCCGGGGGATGTGAAGGTCGAGCCGTTGTAGGTCATCATGCGGTTCTCGACATAGGGGCCGGAACCATCCATCATGACGGTCAGACCGATCCGGTCTCCCGCATCGGAATAGAGTCCCGTCACGCGGGTTTCGATCGTAGGCATGATTCGCACGGAGGATGTTGCAGTTTCGGCCTTATCGGCACATCCTGCGAGCAAAAGGGCGACAAGCGCCGCCCATGCAGTAAGAATCGATCTTTTCATTTGGAATCAAAGTCTTAAAAATGCGTCTTTATGCCGCAAAAATAAGACTTTTTATCCCATTTCCACCATTTCCGTCAGTTTTTATAGTAGGAAGCATCCAGTCCGAGCGTGAAACGGTTGCGCCGCAGGCCGGCGGCCGCGGCGAGGATGAGCGTCAGCAGCGCGTTGAGCAAAAACGGGAAGCGGTCGCCCTGCGCATGAAACAGATGTCGGAGGAAGTCGACCACAAAGGGACAGGCCATCACGGCCAGGTAGTTCATCGCCATGACGAACGACAGGGCCAGCATCGCCGAGCGGGGCGGGGCGATCGTCGCGGCCTTGTCGTAGATGACGGGCTGCATCGCGCCGTAGCCCAGTCCCGCGAGCAGCGCCCCGAGCACGATCAGCGCACGGTCGCGGAACAGGCCGATACAGCAGAGCCCCACGGCGATCGACAGGAGCGAGACGAAGTTCACATACTGCTTCAGCCGGGCGATGATGCGCCCGATGAAGAAGCCCGGGAGCATGATAGCCAGAAAGAAGAGCGAGATGACAACCCCCGAGAAGGAGCTCTCGATGCGGTAGTCGTCGATCAGGAACGACATGTAGAAGGTCACCACCAGCACGGCATAGGTGATGAAGAAGTAGAGCCCCATCAGCCCGACGAGTTTCGTGCGGTCGATCGTCCTGTGCTGCAACTGGATGCTCCGGGCCGGTTCGGGTACGGGGCGGCAGCGGCGCAGCGCCCCGACGAGCAGCAGCGAGACACCCGGCAGCGTGTAGACCAGGAAGGGAAGGTGCCAGTCGACGTCGGCCAGATAGCCCGTCAGGGCCGTTGCCAGCACGAGCGTCACGTTGTTGATCGCCGAGCTGTACCCCAGCTGCCGGACACGGAAGTCGCCCGTGAAGTAGTCGACGACAAGGCCCGTGGAGAAGGGGATGACCATGCCGGCCCCGACGCCGAGCAGGCAGCTGATGACAATGAGCATCCCCATGCTCCGGGCGAAGAGGCAGGCCACGCCGCTCAGGAAGAAGAGCAGCAGCCCGAGGGCGAGGATCCGCAGGCGGTGCGGCCCGACGGAGAGGCGGCCCGAGAGCAGCACGAAGGGGATGATGAGCAGCGACGGCAGCGACGTGAGCATCTGGATTTCGAGGTCCGTGGCTTTGGGGAAGATGCGGTTCAGATCGCCCAGCACGGGCGAGACGGCCAGTCCGGGCAGTGACGAGATGGCCGAGACGGACCAGATGGCCAGCAGCACCACCAGCGGGATCGTACCTTTACCTGTTTTGATTTCCATGACGAAAGGGGAGTTTCCGTCACACCCGCAAGTGTCGTACCAAACGGCCACAGACGACAGGCGACGGAGCCGCTTTCGCCACTCCGTCGCCTGCCATATCACCTCCGCTCCGATCAGCGGTCGGCCACACAGCGCACCGGCATGCCGTTGGCCCGGTAGTGGAGGACGGGCCCCTCGACACGGCTGTTCTCCACATGCAGCTTGTTGAAGAAGAAGTAGAAGGCCGAGGACTGCGACGACGAGATGTCCGTCGTCCAGTAAAGTCCCACCCACGGCTGGTCGTACATCGCCACGTTGCGGACCTGACGCTCCGAATCGGGGTTCACGTAGATGTTCTGGAATCGGCCGTCGGGATAGATCCGGCGTCCGGCGCCCATGAAGAGCGACTCGGCGCTGCCGTCGGTCAGCGTCCAGCCGTACTTGTCGAAATATTCGTCAGCGGAGCCCCCCTCGAGCGGGTCGGCGATCGTCAGCCCGGCAAAGGCTGCTGCCGGAGCCACCTTCCAGCCGTAGGGGCAGGGGTCGTTCGCCGTCTTCGCATCGCTCCACAGCGCCTCGGAGTGCGAACCCCACATCCAGTCGTATTCCGAAGCCTCGACCCCGGCGATGAAGGTCAGCGGGTGTTCGCGTGCATAGTCCACCGTACCGGTCTCGGCCGACGACTCCTCGACGGAAAGCGACACGACGTCGCCCTCGTCGTCGTACAGCGTGGCCGACGTGCCGTTGCTGAAATCATAGGTGCCCGGACCGATGAAGGGCTCCTTGCGGCCCCACTGGTAGTAGAGCCCGAACGAGTTGAGCACATCGTCCGACGAGGCGTTGGAATCGGCCAGAGCGCCCAGATTGCGGTCCATCATCTCGTACCCGTTGAACGAGACCGTCCCGCGATTGTCGGGATCGTAGTCCGCGGCCCAGACATGCCAGCTCCACAGCAGGTTTCCCTTGGTGTCGTAGGCGCCGATCAGGGCGTTGCCCTGCTTGATGCGCCCCTCGTCGTCGTCATCGGCTCCGACGAAGAACGAGGCCCGGCCCTCCTCGTCGAGCGTGAGGTATTCGATCAGATCGGAAGGTCGCTGCCAGATGATCTGCAGCCGGGCCGTCTCCAGCGCCGTGGTGCCGTCTCCGGCGTGCATGGCATCGAACAGGTAGTTGGTCTGCCGGCTGTTCACCAGGTAACTGTTGGCCGGGCGGTCGCTCATGTCGACCGTGCGGCTGATGCTCACGTAGATCGACGCCGAGACGCTTCGGCCGTTGTCGCCCCGTCCGGTGATGGTCAGCGTACCCGACTCGGCAGCCCCCTCGGTATTGGGGGCCGGCGCCGTGATGCGAACCGTCTTCGTCTCGGTGTTGATTACCGGATCGCCCCACTCGGCCGGCTTCGACGAGACGGTGAGCGAGCGGACGTCCGACGCGGAGAACTTCACGCTTTTCGTCTCTCCGGCCATGAAAAAGAGCGCCGACTTCTCGAACGAGAGTCTGCCGCGCTCGCCGTCCTTGCTGCACGAGACAACCGAGAGAGCCGCGGCCACCAGCAGGAGCGTGCTCCTGAAAAATCCCTTCATAATATTCGCGTTTACCAAATTTCGCATGTTGAAAAATCCTTGCAAAGATACCAAAAAGCGGCATATATCCCAACAACGTCCGTCATAATTTCGCCGCCTCCGCCCTTCGTTCTTCACATTAACGGATTCACCGCCCGATTAGTATGTCGACGCGCCGTTTCCGGCACCGCGACCGGCAGCAGGTCCGCCCGGGATTGCCGCAGCAGGCGCCGGGAGGGGCACCGCCCGGCATCCGGATTCGGAGCATCCGGCATTATGCGCCCCCACACACCGCCGCCAGGCGCTTCGGACTCCCAGCCGCATACGCTTCGGGAATCAGCGATACGGCACACCACGGGCATCGGGTGCCCGAACATCGGGCGCTCGCCGGACACCGCCGTCAGGCGCTTCGGACTTCCGGCCGCATACGCTTCGGAAATCAAGTATCCCGTGTTCCCGACATCCGGCGCTGCCGGGCGTCTTGCGTCGGGCATGAAAAAGTCGGACATGAAAAAGGGGAATCCGGTATCGGATTCCCCTTCGGACGCCCCCTGTTGTGCCCGCATCCCGGGCGGCGGGGCTATTTCTTCTCGGGCCGGGCGATCGACTCGCGCATCGACGTATCGGCCATGATGTTCTTCATCTTGTAGTAATCCATGATCCCGAGGTTGCCGTTGCGGAACGCCTCGGCCATGGCCAGCGGCACCTCCGCCTCGGCCAGGATCACCTTGGCGCGTGCATCCTGCGCCTTGGCCTTGTTCTCCTGCTCGAGCGCCACGGCCATTGCACGCCGCTCCTCGGCCTTGGCCTGCGCGATGTTCTTGTCGGCCTGCGCCTGGTCCATCTGCAACTGGGCGCCGATGTTCTTGCCCACGTCGATGTCGGCGATGTCGATCGAGAGGATCTCGAAGGCCGTCCCGGCATCGAGGCCCTTTTCGAGCACGACGCGCGAGATGGAGTCGGGATTTTCGAGCACGATCTTGTGCGAGTCGGCCGAACCGATCGACGAGACGATGCCCTCGCCGACACGCGCCAGCACGGTCTCCTCACCGGCGCCGCCGACCAGCTGCTTGATGTTGGCACGCACCGTCACGCGCGCCTTGGCGATGAGCTGGATGCCGTCCTTCGCCACGGCGGCCACGGGCGGCGTGTTGATGACCTTCGGGTTCACCGACATCTGCACGGCCTCGAAGACGTCGCGGCCCGCCAGGTCGATGGCCGTTGCCATCTTGAAGTCGAGCATGATGTTGGCCTTCTGTGCCGAGACGAGCGCGTGCACGACGTTCGTGACGTTGCCGCCGGCAAGGTAGTGCGCCTCCAGCTCGTTGGGGTTGAGCTTCAGTCCGGCCTTCGTGCTCTCGATCATCGACGAGACGATCGTCGAGGGCGGCACCTTGCGCCAGCGCATCAGGATGAGTTGCAGCAGGCTGATCCGCACGCCCGATACCAGGGCCGAGAACCACAGTCCCACGGGGATGAAATAGAAGACGAGCCAGACGGCAAACAGGCACACAAAGACGATCAGTACGATCATTCCAGACTGGAAATCCATAGCGAAAAGGGCTTTTAGTTAGGTTATTTGACTACTTTCACGATCACGCTGAAGTTCTCGAATCCCACAACCTCGACTTCGCGCTGCGGATCGACATAGGCGTCGAGCGACTTGGCCTCGTAGATGCGGCCGTCGATCTCGATGCGGCCCATGGGCGAGAGGCGCGAGAGGGTTTTTCCACGCTCGCCGACATGCAGCTCCTCCTCGGGGCGGGGCATGCTCGAGGAGTCGATCTGCTGCCTGAGCGAGAAGCGCTGCCACGTTTTGGCGCGCAGCGAGATGATCGTCGCCACGAGCGACAGCAGCAGCACGACGGCGATGGCGATGATACCGCCGACGGTTCCGAACGCACGGAACGCGAGGTAGACGGCGCCGCCGTAGCTGACCAGCGCCAGCAGGGCACCGACCGATACGCCCGGCAGCAGCACGATCTCGGCGACGAGGAACAGCACGCCGAAAAGAATCAGCAGCACGACATACAACAGGTCCATGGAGAGCGATTGCAATGGTTATACGGCAATATACGGATTTTTTCCGATTATTCCGCGATTTCGACGACTTTTATTTCCAGCGTGTCGTCCGCCCGGCGGATCGCCTCCGCCACGCGGTCGGCAACGGCGCGGTCGTCGAACGTCCCGACGACGAAGTAGTGTCCGGCCCGCGAGAGTTCGGCCGAGCCGGCCTGTTCGGCGATCGCCTGCTTGACCGCCTCGGAGAGCGCCTCCGTTCCGGCGATCTCGATCCGGAAGAAGGTGGAGGCGGTATCGGGCTCCTGTGCGAGGTTGCGGTAGACACCGTCGGTCCAGACCACGATCTCGGGCCGGATGAAGCCGTGCTCCTTCAGGAGCTTGCGCGCCGCCTCGGCCTCGTCGAAGGTGGCGAAGCCGCCCGTATAGTAGCACCACTTGCCGGCGTCGTTTATCAGGTAGAAGAGCGGGTAGGCGCCGCGGAAGGTCGCTGCCGCACGCTTCGTATTGAAGGTTCCGAGCAGGATGCGGTAGATCGTGCCGTTGGCGTAGACCTTGCACTCGGGAATGGGGTTCTGGTAGGTGTATTTCGGATGCGGCGAGAAGGCGACCGTATCGTAGTCAAGGAAGCTGCGCTCGGCGATGCGCACCTTCGGCAGGCGGAAGTCCACCGTCTCCAGCTGCCCGGCAACCCCCCGCAACGAGTCGGCCGCAGCCGTCAGACCCAATACGCGGGCCACCTGCTCCTCGTAGTCGACAATCACGCGCTTGCGCAGGAAGTAGTCCGCCACGGCATCCGAGGCGGTCTCGCCGCGCAGCGTGGTCATCTGACGCGACGCCCGCGCCGCAAGCTCCTCCTCGCGGGAGAGAATCTCCTCCTCGCCCAACCGGTCGAGCACGTAGGAGTAGGCGTAGCTCTTGTTGTCGTAGATGTAGTTCCAGAGGGTCGACAGCGAATCGGCCAGCCCCGCGTTCTGCCGCTCGAGCGCCTCGAAGCGGTCGTGAATCTCCAGCGCCTCGCCCTCGGTGCGGGCGACCGCATAGGCCTCGGCCAGATCGGTGGCGGTCCCGTGGTTGACCAGGAAGCGGTTGACATAGTCCACGGCCTGCGGCTCCATGCGCTGGGCACGGCGCAGCGCGGCGTAGTCCTCCGGAGCGAGACAGTCACGGAAATAGCTGTTGTATACCAGGTTGCGCACCTTGAGCGAGTCGGGGATGGAGACCTCCGCCGCGGATGACGGCTCCGAAGCCGACGCGGAGTTCAGGTTGGCAAGGACCCACTCCTGCTCGATGGCGTTGATGCGGTCGATCAGCCGCCCCTTGGCGGTACGCAGGTCGAAGATCAGGCTTTCGAGCCGCAGAATCTCCTGCGTGTAGCGCTGGCGGTTGTCCGGTTCGTCGTGCAGGCGATGCCGCATGCCACTCACGACGCGCATGATCGAATCCTCACGCACCTGCAGCTGCGCATCGCGGCGCAGCAGCGACATGTACTCCTCGTTGCTCTCCAGCCCCGCAATGCGGGCCTCCACGGCCGGCTGCTGCGCAACGGCCTCCCCGCAGAGAAGCAGCGCGGCAAGCGACAGAAGCGATATGCAAAATCGACGAAACATCGCAGTTATCTCCACCATTTAATGAAAAAGAGTTGAATGAGACCGAAAATCTCCAGACGGCCCAGCAGCATCAGCAGCGAAAAGACCAGCTTCACCGCGGAGGGCAGGGCGCCGTAGTTGCCCATCGAGTAGACCTCGCCGAAGCCCGGACCGACGTTGCCGATCGAGGCCACCGAGCCCGAAAAGCTCGTCATCAGATCGCAGCCGAAGAGCGTGCCGACGACCGTCCCGAACAGGATGAACATCAGGTAGGTGACGATGAAGATCAGCACCCCGTAGAGGGTCTCGTTGTCCTGGATGATGCCGTCGAGCCGGATGCGGATCACGGCATTGGGATGCTGCTGCTGCTTGAGGCGTGCACGCATCATCTTGCCGGCCAGCACCAGCCGGTTGACCTTGATGCCGCCGGCCGTCGAACCGGCACAGGCGCAGATGATCGAACCGAAGATCAGCAGAATGATCGCGAACGAGGTCCACACGTTCGTGTCGGCCGTGGCGAATCCGGTCGTCGTCACCAGCGTCACGAACTGGAAGGCCGCATAGCGGAAGGCCCGCCAGAACGTGGGGTAGATGTCCGCGGCATAGAGGCTGACGGCGATCAGTACGCTGCCCAGCAGCAATATGCCGAAGTAGTAGCGCGCCACCTCCGAACGGAAGATGTTGTTGCGCTTGCCCGTCACGGTGGCGTAGATCAGTCCGAAGTGGACGCCGGCGATGGCCATCGCAAAGATGAGGATCGTCTCCATGGCGGGACTGTTGTAGTAGGCCAGACTGGCGTTCTTGGTCGAGAAGCCGCTCGTCGCGCAGGCCGACATGGCATGGCAGAGCGAGTCGAACCAGTTCATGCCCGCCGCCTTGAGCAGCAGGGTTGTCAGGGCCGTCAGCCCGACGTAGACCACCAGCAGGATCTGCACGATAAGCTGCGTATGGTAGCGGTAGTTGTCCTTGGCCAGCGTCGAGAGTTCGACGTTCGAGAGGGTCATCTTGCTGCGGCCCATCGACGGCAGGATCACCAGCGCGAACATCACGACGCCCATACCGCCGATCCACGTCGTGCCCATACGCCAGAACTGCATGCCGCGCGGCAGGATCTCGACGTCGTTGAGAATCGTGGCGCCCGTGGTCGTGAAGCCCGAGACACTCTCGAACCAGGCATTTTCCAGGTTGAATTCGCCGCCCCAGATCAGATAGGGGAACATCCCCACGACGCAGGCCACGAGCCACGAGCCGACGACGATGCAGAACCCCTCCTTGTTGGTGATCTGCACCTTGCGTTCGACGAAGATCAGCGGAAAGGCCCCCAGCAGCGCCGTCAGCAGCGACGAGAGCAGCAGGGGATAGAACGCCGAGTCCACGCCGCTGACGTAGGAGATACCCGCCGACAGCAGCATGAACGCCGCGATGAAGAGCATCACGACGCCGACATAGCGCAAAACCACATCCACTCTCATTGCGGCATCACGATTTGGACTGTTTCGACTGGTTGATCAGCGTGTCGATCTTCTCCTTGAGCTCGAGCATCTCGTCCTTGCACTCGCCCTTGACGGCGAAGGGGATGCGGAAAGAGAGGTAATCGCCCAGTCCCTTGTTCATCCCGAGGATGGGATTCACGCAGTAGATCGTCATGAAGTAGTAGAGCATCAGCACGATGGCGATCATGACGGCCAGCGAGATCAGCACGGGGGTCACGGCCCGGTAGGCATTCTTCTTCATCTGCTCGGCACGCGGGGCGAGCGAGCTCTGCGTCGAGGTCATGTAGTTCTTGATGGCCGAGGTCAGCCGGCCGTAGAGCGCCTCGTACTCGTCGTTGTACCAGCGGCCGCCCACCGAATCGACCTGCTGCCGGCCGAGCGAATCGGCCGACGGGCCGAAGGCGAGGTAGTTGTCCGTCAACAGGCGCAGCTCGGTCGTCGCGAAGGCCAGCGAATCGAGAAACGACTTCTCGAGCGCCTCGTTCTGGGCGACGAGCAGCGTATTTTCGAGCCGTTCGAGTTCGGCGCGGCAGAGACTGTCGTAGGAGCGGTCGCCGAAGACCGCCAGGTGGATCAGCGCGATGTTCTGTTCGTGTGCGGCGTCGAGCATCTCCTTGGCCAGTTCGATGTTTCGCTTGTTGGCCTTGAGGATCTCGCCCGTATCACGGCTCAAGTGGCTCAACTCCAGGAAGGAGACCATCCCCGAGAAGAAGAGCAGGCAGACGATGCTCAGAAATCCGACCGTCACCCTTTTGCGCAAGCCCGTCATGTTTCCGATAGATTAATCCGGTTGTCTTGGAAAAAATATACGTGCAAATATACGAATAATCCGCGATTAATCCCGAATTTCGCCGATCAAATCGTGCGAGGAGTCCATCTCGCCGAGCGCCACGCGGCAGATCGTATTGATGCGCGAGCGGTCGTAGGGGGCCTTCACGCGCCGGTAGTTGCCCGTATAGCCGAACATCATGCCGCCGCGCATCGTGTTCTCGAACAGCACGGTATCCTCCGTGCCGCAGGCCCGGCGGCAGAAGTCGCCGTGCAGCCGGTCGCAGAGCGCCTCGAGCACCTCGACGCGATGCGTGGCCACACTCGGCTGCACCTTGCCCGGCAGGTCG
>ENA-ORPD01002776-ORPD01002776.1-human-gut-metagenome-genome-assembly--contig:-NODE-2776-length-10150-cov-2.171075_pt1 | contig 10150 bp, 14 predicted proteins | sample MGYA00242143_ERZ509076 | MGnify/ENA primary metagenome ERZ509076 (study PRJEB26280, sample SAMEA2338706) | human gut metagenome | biome: human gut; feature: human-associated habitat; material: faeces... | reverse complement strand
CTTTTCCGTGCCGCCGAAGATCACGTCCTCCATCTTCGCGCCGCGCAGCGCGCGGGTGCTCTGCTCGCCAAGCACCCAGCTGATGGCGTCGGAAATATTCGATTTTCCGCTGCCGTTCGGCCCGACGATGGCGGTGCAGTCGCTGCCGAACTGCAAAAGCGTCCTGTCCGGGAAGGACTTGAAGCCCTGGATCTCCAATGATTTCAGATACACGCGGATACCTCTCCAATTTATTCTATCTTGGTATTTTACCATTTTTCCATAGGAAATGCAATCCCGGAATCGCTTTTTGGCAAACAGCGCGGATCTGTACGCACCTGAGCGTCCCTTTGTGTCAAAGGGACGCCTTGGGCGCCGGTGTATCAAAGAAAAACCGGCAGCGCCGTTACAGGCGCTGCCGGGGGATCGTTTGCGGTTATGAGAACAGATAATGCTTGACCAGCTCCTGAAGCAGCTCGTCACGGTCGAGCTTGCAGATCAGGCTGCGGGCATTGTTGTAGTTGGTAATGTAGGTAGGATCCTCGGACAGGAGATAACCGACTATCTGATTGATGGGGTTATACCCTTTTTCGCTGAGGGCGCCATATACGGCGGTCAGAATGGTCTTGATGTTCTCCCAAATCTTGATGATGTTGGCGCGGAACTTATCCACGTCAACGCCCGCCCTTTCAAGCAGGCTTCCGAGCAGGGAGTTGTTGCCCTGCATGAAGTTGATGAAATCCTCCACCAACAGAGCAATAATGATGATTTTTGCCGCCATCAAAAGAGCCTCTTTGTTGACTCCCTTTAGCCCCTTGATGATGGCTGCCACACCACTTGTAATCTTGTCGAACTTGAACGCGAATAGTAGTGCGCCTGCCGCAATGGCCAGTAGTTTCAGCAGATTCCCAGATCCGCCGAGCTTGTCGTTGAGCCATACGACGGCATTTCGGACGCGGTTCATCACGCGCATGGCTGTATCGGAAAACTTCACCATCGCATTGGCGATAGTGTTCGTCACTCCAAGCGTACTATCCATCTGCGTCAGCCAGAGTCCCCATTGGCTTCGGATGACGGTCAAGGCGTCTGTGATTCTGTACTGTACGCCTCCAAACTTTTGCTCAATGGTGTTGGCATTGTCCACGAACGCAGCCTTCAGATCTGCGACCGTCATAGTTCTGGACGATGCCATCTCTTCCAGTTTATCGGAGGTCGTGCCGAGTTTCTTGTTGAGCAGTTCTACCGCTTCGGGTGAACGCTCCAAAAGCTGGCTGATTGTTTCGCTGTCAACATAGCCCTTGGCGAAGGACTTGTTAATTGCCTCCATAAGACCGGCAATATCTTCATTTGTCTTACCGGCGGACTTAAACAGCATTGTTGCCGCATTATTGAACTTGACCGCTTCGTCGATGTTGCCAAACAGCTCTGGGCTTTCGTGCACGAGGTCGGAAATCACTCCTGCAGTTTCCGCATAGCTGCTTCGCGTTTGCCGAGCAGACTCCATGATTTTCTTCTGAATCTCAGCTTGGTCTCCGAGCGCGGCGGTTGAGTTCTTGACCTGTTCATTGACGCGCCCGAACTCTTCCACGAGGGCGTTGATCTTGGTCAGGCTGAACCCGATGCCGATTGCGCCGAGAAGTTTCGTCGCGGTGCTCTTGATGTCAGAGATTGTTCCGTTGACTTTTTTTACGTCGCCTTCGCGTACTTTGAAGCCAACCTCGTTGATAAACTTCACAATCGTCATGAGCAATCGCCCTCCTTTCATGGCAGATTTTACCGCTCCGTGTTGACCGTACCGCTCAAAGCTGATAGAATATCACTCATAAGCCGCAAGGCTATAATTCAGAGAGGAGCACACGATCATGGCAAACACGGTTCTCGCCGGTGATTACAGCGGCCTGATTTCGTTCAAGGGCGACAAAAAAGGGTTTCTCATTACCGAGAACAAATTCTTCGGTGCAAAGAAGACCTTCATCAACAAGACTACCGTAGACCACTACGAGCTGGTCATGCAGGAGGGCAATTCCAGCATGGGCAGCGGCGTGGCCCGCGGTGCTGTTGGCGCAGCACTCTTTGGCGGAATTGGCGCCATCGCTGGAGCTAACTCCGCCAAAAAGAACAGCGATTACACTGTCTCGATCATCTTCAAAGACGGGACTAAGGCTTTGTGTTCTCTTGACGCCGACAACTACAAAGCCCTCGTCCGTATCATGTACTGAGGCGCAAATGGAAAAGCTCGCTCCCACGCGGAGCGGGCTTTTTATCTGCCCATTTCGGCCTGCATCTCCTCGGCTTGGAAGCGCTCGATGTCCCTGTCCATGCTATACAGCGCATACAGTTTCAGAGCTTCGTCGAGTGTGTAGGCTTCGTCCAACTCAGACTTCGTGGCGATACCCGCTTTGATAAGCGAGTACATTCTCAGCTCAAGCTCGCTGAAGCGTCCGAAGTCGAAGTCTCCCCATTTTCGGATGTCGGAGTCCCCTTCCGCAGCTTGTCGATAAGGCTGCCAGATTGGATTCCGACTCTCTTGAAAAAACCCTTGAAGTTCAGCTTGATAACTTCGTAGCACAGGATGAACATATCCTGCAGTTCGCCGCAGAACACCTCGTCGGCCAGATCCTTGTCGAGAATGACGGTGTCACCGTCGGTGTCCTCGCCCTGAACGCTGATATTCTGCTGGTCGATCAGCAGGCGGCGCATCATGCGTTCGACCTTGTCACCAGAAATCGTAGAGAGTGCGCTGCTGATGGCAGGCATAGCCTCCTCGATGTCCATGTCCAGCGGGTTCGCTGCGGCGTCAGAGCCGCCGTCTCCCGTGTCGAGGCCGCCAAACAGCAGGGCGATGCCCGCCAAAATCGGGGACAGCAAGGCGGCCAGTTCACCGCTGATGTTCGCCGCCGCAAAGGCGCCGAACGGGCGGATATAGAACGTGTTCTCCCCAATGACCTTCTCAATAGTCTGCATTCTTCTCATAGTTCATAACCCCCTCGTTATGTACGGTAGAGGCCGCCCTTGACGGACGGCCTCTTTGCGTTGCTTACTCGGTCAGTTCGCCAGAGCCGGTGTGCAGCTCCCACTCGCGGTTGTTGGACTCTTTGCCGAAGCCGCGGGATGCGGGCTTGGCGGGCCATGCCGCGTCGGAACTGAACACCATGCCGCCCTTCAGGTCTTTAATCAGGATCGGGAACATACCGTCGCCGGTCTGGCGATCCTGCTTGAAGCGGTTCTGCAGGAAGCTGTTCGTCTCTGAGGTCTGCAGCACGGTCAGCTTCACAATGTAGGTATCATCGGGGCTGATGCTGCGGACGATCTCGCCGTCGCAACCGACCTTCTTAGTGACACCGTCTCCATTCGGGTCGATGGTGATAAAGCTGTCGTCGGCGTAGCCGGCGACAATGTGGTTGCCGAGCGCAATCGTGACTTCCTTCGGGTTGTAGGTCTTGATCTTACCCATCTCTCAGTTCCTCCTTCCTTACAGTTCGTAGGTCAGGCTGCCCTTGAGCTCGGCGAAGTGGATCGCACCGGCCAGTCTGGCCTTAAACTTGCACTTCGTCAGTTTGCGGGACGCCTTCTCGGACGCGGACAGGCTGGCAGCCAGAGGAACGGATGTGACGTAGCCGGGAATCTCGGTGCCGTCCTCGTCGAACTCACTCTCTGCGATGCCGCCGGCGTCCTGACCGGATTTCAGCGAGGCAATCATCTGGTTCTGCACCAGAGAGATGCCCGCGTCGGTGTACGGCACCTTAGGACGGGTGACGAACAGATTGACAACACGAAGCTGCATATCGTTCTTCAGCCAGTCACGGAACCGGATGATGTCCGCCCACTCGTTGCCGATGACCTTGCCGTTCATGCTCAGGTTCTTGCTTCCAACCGTGATGAAGTAGTTCAGGCTCTTGTCGGCCAGAGCCTTCATCTCCGTGCTGGTCAGCTTGGACGGGTACACAGAAGCAAGCTGCTTGAAGGCAGTCGTCTCGCTGCCGGACTCGTAGTTCAGCCACTTCGCAACGAACGCCACGTTGATGTAGCGGTTCGCGGGCGGGATGTCCTCGTCGGCCTGATCCGTAGTCTCGCGGCCATAGACGCCCAGAGTGCGGAAGTAGACGTTGCCGACAGACGGCTGTACCAGATCCTCACCGTCCTTGCGGACGGTTCCGGGGGCTGCGAAGCAGTCCAGTTCCGTGTAGCAGAAGAGCTTCTCCTGCGTTTCCATGTACGCGGCGATCTCCTCGTACTTGGCGGGGTCAACGCCCGCGGTGCAGAGCACGTACCAACCGGAGGTAGCCAGAGCGCGGGCAATAGTCGTTGCCGGGGTCTCCAGTTCAGTGTCCGGGGTGTTGGCAGGCTCATTGTCCTCGGCGGCCTGCGTGACAGGCGCGTCGGGGTCAGGGTACGAAACGGCCACGGTGTAGAGCACCGCAGTACCGCCGGCCTTGTTCACCTCGACGGTGAACTGCTCCTCGTCGCCCTTATCCATCTTCTTCAGGCGGCTCCACACGGGGCAAGCCTTGAAGCTGGCACCGTCGGTAATGGCGGTGCCCTCGATGGTCGCGGTATAGCCGTCGGCGATCAGCGCCGCCAGCATATCGAAAAGGCCGGTGTTCTTGACGCCGGTGATGGGGCCGTCCAGAACCATGCTCAGCTTGCGGGCGGACTCCTTGAAGGAGATGGCGCAGCCGGTAAGGCCCTCTTTCTTGCCCGCATACTGCGCGACCGCAGTATTGGTGTCCTTGATGGTCTGGCCGGCCACAACAGCGCCTTCGGAGAGCTGCTGAACAGCGATATACACCGCCGTCGGGCGAGGACTCTGAGCGAAGGCCACGCTTGCGGCAAGGCCGACGGGGTCGGCATCCGCGCCGCTTGTGACGAAGCCGGCGTCTTCCACTTCGCTGATGTCAGAGTATTCTCGACGTCGAACTCCTCGCTGTCGGCCAGCTTGGCACGAACCTCGCTCGGGTCGATAACCTGCTTGTCGATGTAAAGCTGGGCAGTCTGCGCTCTGGTGAACTGTGTCTGCGCCCGCTTCTGGTCGAGGTCTGCCTGTTCCGTGTCGCTGAGCGACCACAGGGGGTTGAACTCCACCTTGATCTTCGGCACTTCATCCACTTCGCCGGTGCGAACGCCAGCTTGGAAGATGACCGACAGCAGGTAACGCAGGTTCTTCTTCACCATGCGCTTCTGGATGCGCTCCAGATAGTTGTACCAGTTTTCCAAATCAGCGTCGCCGGTGGCGTTCATGCCGGCAGGAGAGCGTCCGAACAGCTTCGTCATAGGGTAGTGGGATGCGCCCAAAAAGGATGGTCTGAGGAATCGAGGTCAGCGCCGACAGGAAGTTGCAGGTCGAGTCGATGACGTCGGAGACGCCGCTGAACTGGAACTGCCTGAAGTCGTAGTCCTCGCCTTCGCTGTCAATGGTAATGCTGTTCAGCAGGCCGCGGGCCATGTCAATCGTCTGCAGACGGCGCAGGACTCTGTCCTCACCCTCTTCGGTGGCAAGCTCTGCGGCCAGATCCTTCATCTTGTAGACCGCCTGAACGGAGCGGTCGAGCAGCTTCGTTGCGCTGCCGTGGGCCACTTCCGCGTCACGGATGGCTCTATTGATGCGCACATACTCCGGGATGCCCCAGAGCTGGTAAATCGAGTTGGTCGTGTTCTCGGGCAAGATGCCGTTCTGAAACACCAGACACCGGCTGTCGTGAACGGTGAACGTGCCGGTGCGGCTCGTCACATGGTAGAACTCAGGCATACCGAGGCGGGAGCCTCTGGTGCGGAACGGGTCACGCGGGTCGTAGGAGAACATACTCTGGTAGTCGGGCTGGATCACAGAGCGGTCATAGACGCGAATATCGTCAATCGACCGGATGTTGCGCCAGTCCAGAGGCTCGTCGATGCCGCGGCCGTCGTTAATCATCATCACAGCGATGGAGCCGCCGAAGAGCCGCGCCCAGCGGATGGCGGTCATGGCCGTTTCTTCCCAGTCCAGCTCGTCGAGGGCCTCCGTATAGAAGTCCTCGATCTTCTGGTCTTTGGTGCTCTCCAGCGTGAAGCCATGCTTGATGGCCTCCTCTGCAGGCGTGTCGATGATTTTCGCAAACAGGCCGTTGCCCTCGTAGTACATGGTGAGCAGTTCATCGGGAACCACAGGCTCGGCACGGAACCGATACCCTTCCGTGGTGTCCTTGCTCGTGCCGTATTTGTTCATCATGTTCACGTAGCCGTCGGCTCGGTAGGGGCGAACGGCCTTGCCGGTCTGCATCTCGATCAGGTGGGCGTACCTCTTCACGATGCGCTCGGCTTGGTCTTTGCGTCTGTCGTCCATACCCTCTCACCTCTTTCTCAAATCAGGTTGCCGACGTTGAACGCCGTCTTCGTTTCGATCTCCGCAAATGCGTTGGCGCTTGCATCGACCATAGCCGGGGTCGATACGCAGCAGCTCTTGGTTGTCGTACACGGAAGACATGATGAACGTCACCGACTTCGGTTCGTTCTTCTCTTCCGGTGTGGTCAGATTGAAGCGTTCCCAGAGTTCCTCTCTGGTGTCCGCCCAGTAAACGACCTCGTCACGCCGAATCATGTAGCGAATGAGGCCAGAACGCTCAGGGATGGGGTAGCCGGTGTCTTGGTCGATCCACCATGCGATGAACTTCGCCACCCAGCTATCGGCGTCAGGGTTGCAGGTCGCTCGAACGAACGGCCTGACACCGCAGGTCGAACGGTTACGGGACAGCATATAGAAGAAAATCTCCTCGCTGAAATGCGTCAGCTCGTCGAAGCCGATCTCGCAGATCTGAGCGCCCTGCCAGTTGTCCAGCTCCTCCGAACGCTCGATGTGCGCGAAGGACACCTTGGAAACCTCGTTGCCGTCCTTATCTCGAAACGACCACGTGCCGTCGGAGATTTTGCGCTGTGCCCCGTTGATACCGTGGTACATCTTCTGGGCTTCATCCCACAGACCGCCTTGGGCGAAAATCTGCTTGTAGTTCTTCCTGAAGATCGTGCAGCCGAAGCCCTTGACATTCTTGTATCTCAACGCCGACAGCAGCAGGCCGTAGGTCTTGCCGCCGCCGGCCGCTCCGCCGTAGATGCAGATGTCCGCAGGGGTTGCAAGAAACTTCTCTTGCGGGCCGAACTGCGGCTTCAGCACACGGACTTTTCTCTCAGGACTCTTGCTGGTCGCCATCGTCCCTGCCGTTTGCGGGGAGATAGATCAGAACATCTTCGGAATCATCGCCGGCGGAGAGGGCGACTTCCTGCCGCTGCGCCCACTGGGTACGCTTGCGGTTGTTCAGCCAATACATAATTGCCATAGTGTCTGGCACTATGTTCTTCGTCGTGTTCTTGATGCGGACGGGCTTCGGGTTGCCATCCTTATCCATGTCGATTGTTTTCTCGGTGTCGGTAATCTGGTAGCCCAAAGCCCTTTGATAAAGTGCCTTCTCGACCTTAGAGTCGGCGATGTTCTTTCCTCGCTCGACTGCGTCGTTCAGGCTCTCATGCTCCTGCTTCCAGCGAATAAAGGTGCGCGTCGAGATGCCGAAAGCCTCGGCAATCTCGTCGTTCGTGGCTCCCTTGATTGCCAGCGACCAAGCCCAATCGTCGTGGTATTCGGGATTGTACTTGCTGAGGGCCGGCATATCACATCACTCACTTTCCTGCCAGATATTCGGTGGCAAGCATTTCGATCAACTGCCAGCGGTTCTTGCTCGTGATGGCACCGTCCTTCTCGGCCTTCTTGATGGCCTTCGTAATGGTAGCCGCAGACTCCGCAGGGATGGCGTTGCTGCCGAAAATCTTCGTCAGATACGTCCACTCCTCGTCGTCCTTGAAGCCGACCTCGTCCATCTTCTCCGTGACGCTCTCGATCATGGAGTGGATGGCGGCGCCGACGTTGCGGATGTCGGAGAACTTCTGGTAGCGGGCCAGCGCCTCGATGAACTGCTTGCACTGCTCATAGGGCGCGACACCGATAATCTCAGGTGCCGAGGACTCAAGGTTCTTCACCAGCGCGTCCATATCCTTCACCTGATGCGGCAGGAACGAAAACGTGATGTTCTTGAAGTCGAAATGCACCGCCGGGGACAGCAGCTTATAGCCGTAGCAGCTTCCGTTTGCGGCTGTGGCCGTGAACGAGCTTTCGGCCTGAATGACGCCCAGAGCCACGCTCTGAGGGACGCCGTACTCTTCGCAGACCGTAATCAGGTGGCACTGCAGGTCGAAGTCCAGAGGGATCTCCTCGTGCAGATAACCTTGCTCCAGCAGAGCAGCCTCGATTTTCTCGTTCTCGTCCTCTTCCTCGACAGGTTCCGGTTCCTGAACAGGCTCGGCCGTCATCTGGACGGGCTGATATGTACTGTCGTGCTCTGCGACCAGCAGAACCGGCTCAGCCTGCAATGCGGGCGGCTGCGGTGTTGGTTCGGGCACCGTTTCGGCTGCCCCCCCTGTCAGGGCTACGATGCTGGCCGTGGTCATCGCCAGCACGGCCGCTGTGGTCGCCAGCTTGATTCGCAAGATGCGGCGGCGTCTTCTTCGCCGTTCCATTCGGGTCATGATGCTTTGTCCTCCTTTGTTTTCTCAGGTGTCGCGCAGAACGGGGCCAGATCCAACGGTTTCATCCGCCGAATGGCCTCCGCAAGCTCCCGTGGGCTTTTGATGCCATACTCTTCCACGAGTATAGCCATCAGACTACTTTGATCCATGGGCATCACCATCGTCGTTCAGAGCCATCTCTCCGATGGTCTTCAGCTCGCTCACGGTCTTTGCCAGATCGTCGAGGTAGGCCAGAACCTCTTGAAGCGCCGGTTTCTCGTCTTCGGTGATTTTCCCGTCAGCCGCGATGTCAAGGAGCGTGTCCTTGACATCTCCGAGCTTTTCGGTCTTCAGGCTCTTCAGCAGCTTGACCGTCACGCGGTCAATGCCCACCACTTCATCGGAGAGCGAATGCCTGCATCCAATCGGGCACTCGTTCAAGCAGTAGTGGTTCAGCAACCACGGGGCGTTGTACCTGTCAGCCATGAGCACCGCCTTATCGACCGGCATGAACTTTGTGTTCCCCAGCTCTGCATCTGCCAGCGAAGATACCGACATTCCGAGTTGCTCAGCCGCGCTCTCACGGCTACATAGCCTGTCATCATATTCAGCAGCCTTTTTTCTGGCTTGATACCACGGATTTCCCGCCGCTTTCGTAGCGTCACGTCCCATTTTCTCTGAGCCTCCAATCGCCTATAATTACCGTAGTGGCAAGATAAATTATCCAAGCGGCTAATCATCGGGCAAAAAAATATACACCGACGCCGATGATGGCCTCGATTAACCAGTTGGCAACTTGCCGTCGAAGAAAAAGTCGTTCACCTGCGCATTGTTCAGCGTGAGCAGGCTGGCGACCTCCGGGACTTCATCCAAGGTAAACTCTACTTCGCCTCTCTCTTTTCTCCCATAGGAGACTTCCGTGAGGCCGAGCTTCTCTGCCATGTACTTCTGCGTAAATCCAAGCCTTGCGCGGGCTCCCTTGATTTCGAGTGGTTTCATAATGTTCACCCCTTTCTGCCTATCTTTTTTTGAAGATAATTGACCTATGTGATTATTATAATTATCCACGTGGCTAATGTCAATAGTTTTTTGCAGTTTTCTCGCAAAAAATGTTTGCGATTTTACCAAAAGAGTTTTACAATGGCTAATACAAACAATCACGCTGGCAAAGGAGAAGCACATCATGGAACTCGAACTCGATTTTACCGCCTTCAAGAAGAACCTGCGCGACCTGATTGAAAGCAGGGGTCTCTACGCCAAGGACATCGCCGCAGAGATCAACGTCTCAACGCCTACCCTGTCGAGATACCTTCAGGGCGTCCGTGAACCCGAACTCAAGTACGTCGTTCGGCTCGCCCGCTACTTCGGCGTTTCTGTTGACTGGCTGCTTGGCCTCAGCAACGACCGCTACGAAGCAGTCCCCTCAGAAGTCCGTGAGTTTGCCACTCTGTACGCTCTGGCCTCGCCGGATGACCGCACCATCGTCGAAACCGTACTCAAAAAATATCGAGAGGAGAACTAACCATGATCTTCGGCAAAGACTTGGGACGTTCTGCCTTCTTTGCCGAAATCGGCTCAGAGGTCGAACGTCTGGACAGCATCCCCAGCAACTACACGAACCTCGTCTGCATCGGGCAGGGCGTCA
>ENA-ORPD01002760-ORPD01002760.1-human-gut-metagenome-genome-assembly--contig:-NODE-2760-length-10215-cov-3.578248_pt1 | contig 10215 bp, 11 predicted proteins | sample MGYA00242143_ERZ509076 | MGnify/ENA primary metagenome ERZ509076 (study PRJEB26280, sample SAMEA2338706) | human gut metagenome | biome: human gut; feature: human-associated habitat; material: faeces... | reverse complement strand
ATTTACTGGCAAAATAAAAAATAATATTATTTATAGGAGGTAATTTTAAGGGACGAAATAATTGGACAAGCTGACATTGGTACAATGTTATATGTTAAGAACGAATTAAGTAAATTTGAAGAATTAGTGGAAATTAAAGACACACCAGATACAGGTTCAGATCCAGAACAAATAGAGGTAACAACTTTAAAAAGAGTAAGAAAAGCATATGTTGCAGGTAGACAAGATAGCCCAACACAATCATTTACTTACAATTATACAGAAGACAACTATTTTACAAAAGTTTTACCATATGCTGACGGTGTAACAATACACGATTTCTTAGTAAAATATCCTGACGGAACAGGTACTTTAATTACTGGTAGTGCTACAACTAGAAAAAATGCTATTTCTTTAAATAGTGCAATAGAAGCTACATTAGTAATTACGCCAACAGATATAGTAGACAAAACAAGTACAGAAGTAACAGCATTGCTTGCAACAGAATAAAAAATTATGGAGGTAAATTAGCATGGCAAAATTTATGAAATTAGAAGTAAAAGGCAAGGAATATCTTATAGGGTTTTCTAACAGAGCATCTGTATTAAAGGCAGAAAGAAAAGGTTTTATGAAAGCCCTAAATGAATTAGAAAATGCACCAGTAGAAGGAACGGCAAGAATGTTACAAATGGGATTGTTAGAAAAACAACCAGATATAACATTAGAAAAATGCAATACAATTTTAGATGATTATGTTGAGGAACATACATCAGAAACAGAAGAAGCCAATATAGGACAGATAACAAGATTTATTTATGAGCAATATAGCACTTTTTCAGGAGCCCCAAATGGCAAAAAGAAGATAACAGAGATACCAATAGTGGACATGTAGAAAAACCAAATGGGGAAGAAAAAATTGATAACCTAGAACAATTATTTAAAAAATATTTAATACCATTAGCAATTCAAGTTCGGTATGCCTTTGCAAGAATTTTGGAACGATGACCCAGACTTGCTTTGGGCATACCGAAATGTTTATGCAGAGAAAGAAAAACAAAGAATTGATGAAAAAAAAGAAACAATTAATTTTCAATGTTGGCTCCAGGGATTATATAATTTTAATGCAATAGCTGGAGCATTAAGTCAAAAACCTAAATATTTAGATAAACCAATTGAGTTAAATCCAAAGTCAAAAACTAAAAAAGAAAAAAATATGGAAATAGCAGAAAAAATAAAAGAAAATATTAAAAAAGGCAGAATATTATTAGAACAACAAAGGAGTGAAAACAAGGGCTAACCATGAAGGTCAAACACTAGAAAATAAAATAGCGGTAGACATACAGCAAGCAAATCAAGCCGTTTCACAGTTAGAGACAGGAATTAAAGGGCTTAAATCTACAATTAATAGTATATCAAAAAACACAGGAATAACTAATATTACGAAACAAGTTAATAATGCACAAAAATCAACTAGCACATGGTCTAAAACATGGTCAGCAACGCAAAAAGCAATTAATTTTAGTGGTATTTATTTGATGACAAAACAGACATTAAGAACACTAAAAGATATGACTGATGCTAGTGTAGACTACGCAGAAACAGTAAATCTTCTTAACGTATCAATGGGAAAAGGATTAGAAGGTTTAAATAAGTATTATGAAAAGGCTATTAATTTCCAAGAAAGATTAGAAGAAAAATTAGGGGTAAATATAGAAGAAAGTATGAGATACCAAGCATTATTTAATTCTATGACTAAATCAATGGGATTAAATGCTAATTATGCTTATACTTTATCTGAGAATATGACTAAATTAGGTTACGATTTAGCATCACTATATAATATTGATACAGAAAGTGCAATGACTAAATTAAGAGCAGGACTAGCAGGTCAAACAGAGCCATTAAGAGAATTAGGATTAGATATTACAGAGCAATCTTTAAGACCTGTTGCAGAAAGTTTGGGAATAACTGAGAGCATAAGGAATATGTCACAAGCAGAAAAGACAGTATTGAGATATATTACCGTATTAAGACAAGCTCAAATTGCACAAGGCGATTTTGCAAGAACTATGGAAAGTCCAGCAAATCAATTAAGAGTATTTAATGCTCAAGTAACTGCATTTAAAAGGAATATGGGAAACTTATGGCAAGGATTACTTGGTGGAATATTACCATATATAAATGCAATTATGATGGTAATAAATGAGTTACTTAAAATGGTTGCTAAACTATTCGGATTTGAAGTGTCTAGTCAACCAGTAAATATCAGTGCAAGTATTGGAGCAGATGATTTAGCAAGTGATTTAGGTATAGCTGGTAAAAAGGCAAAAGAACTAAAAGCTCAATTAATGGGATTTGATGAAATAAATAACATTAGTCTTGAAGATAACACATCTTCTGGAAGTGGTAGTTCGTCAAGTGGAGTAGGTGGAATAGACCAAAGATTATTAGATGCACTAACTGGGTATGACAATATGATGGATAGTATTGGCAATAAAGCCACAGAATTAAGAGATAAAATGTTAGACTGGTTAGGATTTGAAAGAGATGATGATGGAACATGGAAACTAAAAGAAGGCTTAACCAATTTTGAAAAGATATTGGATGTTGCAAAAACTATAGGTATTGCTATAGGTGCTTGGAAAATATCTAGTACAGTAACAAATTTACTCAAAAATTTAGGAGTACTAAAAGGAAAACAAAACTTTCAATTGGCTTTTGGATTAACATTAGCGTTAACAGGCTTATTTGCCCAATATAAAGGAACAAAACGTTTGTTGAATGGAGATATAGATTTATTTACATTATTAGAAACTTTGATTGGAACAGTAGGAGGAGCTTTTGGCATTGTAAATATATTAAAAGCAACTAAATTAGGAAAAAAGTTATCACTAGGAAATAAACTAAAAGTTGGTTTTGGACTTATGCTAGGAATACAAGGAGTACAGGTATTTTTAGATGGAATTAGTGAAGGTAACATTCAAAAAACTATTTTAGGAGCATTAGAAGGTATTACATCTTTTGGAATTGCTGTTAACGGCTTATTTGAAGGAAAATTTTTACAAAAAGCAAAAGAGGCAATAACTCGGTATTAAAAATTTTTCATCAGCAGTTAGCACTTCAACAGGTACAGTAGGAAAGCACGCATTAGCTACAAGTAATGCAAGCACTTCTATGGGGGAAATGACTAAGAAAGCAACTTCCGTAATAGGAGGATTAACTGGCATTGCAACATCTAGTGTGCTAACATATAATACAATGAATGATTTGGGAAAAGGAACTATAGATACAAATGAAGCAATGCTTAAACTTGTAGGAGGTCTTGGGGGTGCTACAGCCAGTGGAGTTTTATTAGGGTCTGCATTTGGACCAATAGGAATGATTATTGGAGGATTATCAGGACTTGTAATATCTGGAATTAGTGCTTGGATTGGTTATTCAAATGCAACTAAAGAAAATAGAGAAGAAGTAAAAAAATTATCTAATGAAATAGATGAACAAACAGAAAAAATAGAAGCAAATAAAAGTGCATATGAACAGGCTACGACAGCAATAAAAGATAGTCTTGAAACAAAACTTGTAGATTTAGAATATGCAAAGACAATATGTTCAAGTTTAGAAAATTTAGTTGATGTTAATGGACAAGTAATTAAAGGAAATGAAGATAGAGTTGACTTTATTTTAAATGAGTTGAGTGAAGCATTAGGAATTGAGCTAGTAAGAAACGGGAATGTTATTACTAAAAATGGAGAGTTGGTAGGTTCATACAATGAATTAAGAGATGGAATTTCAGAAGTAATTCAAAAGAAGAAAGAAGATGCCGAGACAGAGGCTTATCAAGAATTATATAAAGAATCAATAAAGGAAAGAATAAAAGCCATAAATGAATTAGAAAGTGCACACCAAAAATATGGTGATGCGGTAAAATATTATACTGAAAACAGAACAAAAGAATCTGCACAAGCATTAATAGATGCACAAAAAAACTATGAAGAACTTAAAAAAGTAGTGAAAGAAACAACAGAGAATGGAAATAAATACATGCAAAAACTTACAGAAATCACAATTGACAATACTAATACAATTACCAATGAAATGATTGAACAGGGCGATGTGACTTCTAAATATCTACAAAACATGTATAAAGAAAACACTAAATCTTGGGAGAAATCTTTTTCAGAATTAGAAGAAGAAACTAAACTTGCAATGTTACAACAATCGACTACTTTAGATAATATGACTCCTGACATAATAAATAAATGGGAGAATGTAGCTATAGAATCAAAAGATAAATTTACTGGTGCTTTATCTGGTGTAGAAGAAAATGCTAGAGGGAAACTTTTGGCAATTTTAACTACAACTAATGGGATATCTCCTGAAATTGTTGATGCGTGGTATGATTTATCATTAAACGCAAAAACAGAATTTATAAAACAAATATCTACATTACCACATGATACACAATTAGAATTATTAAATACCATTGAAGAAATAAACGGAACAAATAATATTATAAAGATGGCATTCTATAATTTATCAAATGAAGGTAAACAAGAATTTAATAGAAACTTAAATCTTTCTGAAAGTGCGAATAATAGAATTTCAGAATTAACAACTTCAATATATAATAGAAGAAAGGACTTAAACTGGAATACTGGCAAACTAGCAGAAGAAGCTTCTTATACTTTTGATAACAAAATGGATGGAACAACAAGTGGATTGAATTATATACAAGGAATAATAAGAGGTGTACAAAATAATAAATATTTATTAACCAATAGCATCTCAGGATTAGCAATAGGAGCAAAGAAAGCGTTTAATAAAGCATTAGAAATAAATTCTCCATCAAGAGTAATGGAAAAACAAGCTAAAAATATTCCTCTTGGAATAACGAAGGGAATTGAAGAAGAAAAAGATAAGGTTTTTAATAGTATGAGAAATTTAAGTCAAGAAATTAAAATAAATCCACAAGATTTTTCAATAAATGAAAATCAATTTATAGATTATGGAGAGATAATAGGAAACATATCAACACAAAGTAAAGTGTCAATTGAAGATAAAAGCGATAAAATAGCAAATGCATGCTATCGAGCTTTTATAGAGGCAATGAAGGCACAAGGAATATCAGTAGAAATTAAAGCTGATAAGGAAGGAATTTTCAAAACAATTAAGAGCAAAGCAGAGGAATTTGCATTGCAAACAGGAGAAAATCCTTTCCCAGTTTTAGCATAAAGGGGTTGAGTGAAGGTCATATATTTCAGAATTAATAGATAGTACATATGTAGCAGGCAATTTAATATCGATAGAGGGCTATACTCCTGACTTTATATCTGGATATGAAGTAGAAGAATACGACCTAAGTTTAGAAGCTGGGAGAAATGCAAAAGGTACAATGAGATTGAATTACATCGGAACAAAGTATAAAGTAATTCTAAAGACTACACCATTATTTCAAGAACAATTAACGGAGTTTTACTCAAAAATTCCTAGAAGAGCAATAAGTATAACCTTTTTTAACCCGTTTACAGGAGAGAATAAAACAATTAGTGCTTATAGAGGCGATAGAAAAGTGTCAATGTTGTTTGATTTTGACGGTATAGGAAAGTTGTATGACCAAGTTGAACAATCATTTATAGAATTGTAGGTGAACGTAAGGGCAAGTAATGGATATAAACAAGAGTGCAAATCAGATGTGCAAAATTTAAAATATGGAACAGTAAATATAAAAAATACTTCTACAAATATAACTGAAAGCAATGATTTGCAAGAGTTCGATATTAATTCTAGCTGTTATGTTAATGAAAAATTTATAGGAACAACTGTTGCGAAAAAAGCAAGTGTTAAATTGCTGGATAACGGAACGTATTCATTGGAAGACAAAGATGTAAGCATAAAAACAGGAGTAGAGGTAGACGGAACGATAGAATATGAGGCTTTAGGCTCATATATTATACCCAAGCCAGAAAATGCAGAAATCTCAGCAACAACAAAATTCAGTGGATATGATTATATGTTAAAATTTGATATTCCTTATGTAGACAACAACACATATCCAATAAGATTAGACAATTATTTGGAGAATTTGTGTGAACAGGTGGGTATAACATTAGGAAGCAAAAACTTCCCAAATAATAGTTATATGGTGAAAGGAAATCCGTTTACGAATGGCGAAACATGTAGAACTGTTTTAAGTAATATTACACAACTTACAGCAGGTTTTGCAGAGGTAGATAAAGACGATGATAAATTGTATATAAGAAATTTTGACATAGATGGAGATCCAGTAGAGACCATTGATGGGAATAATTATGATGAGTTTAAACCCAATAATGTTTTTGGACCTGTTAATTCAGTAAGAATACAAATGAACAGCGGAGTAGATGGAGAAGAAACAATAAAAGAAGAGGAAGGATTAACAGAAACTACAAGATGTCAAATAACAATTTCGGATAATTATTTCTTAACGTCAGAAGCAGAGAGAAATTTAGTAATAAACAATATTTATAATACTTTACATGGGCTAACATATCTTCCTGTTACAATAAATTATTATGGATATCCATGGCTTAAACTGGGGCAAAAAATTAAAGTTAAAGATAAGAATGATAATGAGTATATCACATATCTTATGGAACACAACATCAATTATAATGGCGGATATTCGGGAACTATTGCTTCATATGCATTGAGCAAAACGCAAAGTGCTTATAAAGAAATTAAGACGATGAAGCAATGGAAGAGGCAAACTGAACTTTCTGTAGACAAAATAAATGGAAATATAACATCTATAATAGAAGAAGTAGATGAACAAAATAGTAAAATAAATGAGGTAACGCAAACAGTCAACGAACTACGTTCACAAATAAGTGAAGTAGCTGATGTAACACAATCAGCAGACGGTTACGGAAGTGTAAGCATAGCAAATATAAATGAAAGTGAGCCAATTAGGGTTGTAGTAAGACCAGTAACAGAAGATATTGCCTACCTATATGCAAGTAATAATTTATATGCAGCTAACGACCTATATTTAAAAAATAGAAAAATACGATTCGCAACAGAAAATTATTCAATAGACTGGGAGATACCAGCAAATTTACTTTATTATGATTCAGAAAATTACGATGAACTTATTCTTGATTATGAATCACAAACTTGTGTAGTGAATAAAAAAGTAGGATATAACGCAGATGGAACAAAATACTTATTAGCAATTCCTACTACAAATAGTTATCCATATCCTAATATACCTCTTGAAGAGGGAGATTACACAATAACAGTATTAGGATATCCAAATGCATATTTATTTGTAAGATTAATGGTAAAAAATCTTTATACAACCCAGTTTGCAACAAAAGCAGAAGTAAAATCTACTGTATCTCAAACATCACAGCAAATAAAAAGTGAAGTAGATGCAAAATTTACAAATTATTCTACTACTGTGCAAATGAATAGTGCAATTGACCTTAAAGTAGGAGAAATAAATATAGAACTTGATAAAAAAGTAAATAATGAAGATTTTACAAAGGCATCAATTATATTAAAACTAAATGATACATCATCACAAGCAAAAATAAATGCAGATGTAATTGATTTAAATGCAAACAAAATACTTAATTTATTAGCAGGAAATGAGATAAATTTAACATCTAATAACATTGTAATAAAAAGTACAAATTTTAGTGTAGATAAAAATGGAAATATATCTTGTATAGGAGGAAAAATAGGTGGTTTTTCATTAGGGGTGAATGAATTTAGCACAAACATAACATTATCATATAGATATACAGATACAGATATGGATAGAATAAGTCAGATACTAATGGGAAATATAATACCAACGGCTAGTGATTATGAAAAATATGACTTATCACAAGATTCAGAAATTGATATTTTAGATATGGCAAATATAAACAGGCTTATTTTAGGAACATATTCTTACGATGGATATTTTAAACTTAACACTTTAAATGCAAAAAAAGCACTACAGATTTTAGATAGTAGAAATAAAATACAGGTATCAATAGGAATATATGGTTCGTATTTTAATACTTTAAGTACAAATAATCTTTCTACAAGTTCTTGTAATGTTAAGGGAGAAATATCAGTATGTAATGATAAGATTTATATAGGAGAAATTAATGATTCTAGCCATATAAAATTATGTAATCAAAGTGATTTTTCAACTATTGAATTATGGGGATATAATGGCAACATATCTTGTACTTCATTAACACAAACATCATTAAAATCAAAAAAGAAAAATATAAAGAAAACAAAAATAAATGCATTAGAGCTAATAAAAAATGCAGATATATGTGAATATAACTTAAAAGGGGATAAACCAAAGAGTAAAAAACATATTGGACTAGTAATAGGTGAAGGATATAAGTGTCCTAAAGAAGTAATTTCAGAAGATGGACAAGGTATAGAAGCTTATTCACAACGTTCGATTAGTTGGAAGGCAATACAGGAATTACTTGAAAGAGTAGAAAGATTGGAGGCAAAATAATGGAAGAATTAATTTTAAAAAATGAAGAGTTTAAAGAAAAAATAGTACAAGACATTAATGAATCACAGTTGCCAGCATTTATTCTTAAACCTATTATAAAGGATATATATGAACAAATAATAACACTAGAGCAAAAGCAATATATGGAAGCAAAAAACAATAAAGAAAAAGAAAAAAAGCAAAACAAAAAGGAGGTAAAGTAAAATGGCAATGCAAAGAGTAAAATTTACAGCGTTACCTGATGAAAGTGGTCCAGTCAGTCCAGACAGATTAGATGAATTACAAGATAATGTAGATGAAGCAAAAATAGATAGAACACCGTCTACATCTTTTTCGGAAAATTTAAATGATATAAAAACAACAAGTTTTATTTATGCATCAGGAGGTACAATAAACATACCACGTACAGGTTATTCTTTTTATATAACTACAATAGCTTTAAATAATAACTATATATATCAAGAAGCGAAAAGAGCAGCGAATTCAATGGCAGGAATGGAAACATTTGAAAGACAATGTTTTAATGGTACATGGACAGATTGGAAGCAAACGAATATTCCAATAGTTACAACAACAGAATTTAAAACAGGTAAAATTATTGATGGAAAAGAAGAATATGGAAAATTAATTAATTTAGGAAATCTTCCAAATGCTTCAACAAAGAATGTACCACATGGAATAAATAATTTTACAACTGCATGTAATATAACTAAAATTGAAGGATTTGCACAAGGAGATAATACATCATGTTTTCCATTACCATATTCTAGTCCATCAGGACTTACATCGTGCATAGGTATTATAATTACTAATTCCAATATATCAGTTATTACAGGAAATGACCGTTCAAGTTTAACAGGACATGTAACATTATATTACACAAAAAATAACTAGTGAGGTGTAAAAATGGAAATAATAGGCGAAACAATATTAAAATGGAGTATAACTTTTTTGTTAGGTACTATAATAGGATATATAAGCACAAGATTGAAAAAAGAAAAAGAAAATAATTTTAAAAAAGAAGAAAAAGATAAAATTATAATAAAAGCATTACAAGATGTTTTGCGAAATATACTAATAGAAAAATATAGAAATTTTAAAATAAAAAAAGAAATGACTATATTGGACAAAGAAAATTTAGACCATCTTTATAATAGCTATCAAGCTTTAGAAGGAAATGGTACAATAAAAGAGCTATATGAAAATATGGAAGATATTAAAATTAAAATAATAAAAGAATAGAAAGGAAGTGATAATATGGATATAACAATATTGCAAAATTATATTAAGCCTGAATTATTAGTAGTTGCGATAGTATTATATTTTATTGGTATGGGATTGAAAAGAACAGAAAAAATAAATGACAAGTATATACCAGTAATATTAGGCTTAATAGGAACAATAATATCAGCAGTATATGTAGTAGCAACAAGTACATTCGTTGGTTATCAATCAATTTTAATGGCAATATTTACATCAATAGTACAGGGAATATTAGTAGCAGGTTTATCTGTTTATGCCAATCAAATTATTAAACAAGCTCAAAAAACAGAATAATAATTAAGGAGTGAAAATTAAATGAGAAATGAAATAGTACAGATAGCACAAAATGAGGTAGGATATAAGGAACAAGGAAACAATATAACAAAATATGGCGAGTGGTATGGAATGCAAGACGAATGGTGCAATATTTTTGTAAGTTGGTGTGCAAATCAGGCAGGAATAAG
>ENA-ORPD01002757-ORPD01002757.1-human-gut-metagenome-genome-assembly--contig:-NODE-2757-length-10231-cov-2.852005_pt1 | contig 10231 bp, 9 predicted proteins | sample MGYA00242143_ERZ509076 | MGnify/ENA primary metagenome ERZ509076 (study PRJEB26280, sample SAMEA2338706) | human gut metagenome | biome: human gut; feature: human-associated habitat; material: faeces... | reverse complement strand
CCTCCGCGTCTGCGGGTCCAGGCCGGTGGTCGGCTCGTCGAAGATCAGGATCTTCGGGCGGTGGAGCAGGGCGCGCGCAATGTCGATGCGCCTGCGCTGCCCGCCGGAGAGTCTGCCGACCGGGCGGTCCAGAATGTCCCCGAAGTCCAGCAGCTGCGCGAGCTCCGCCAGCCGCTTCGCGAATGCCGCGCCCCGGATGCCGTAGAGCGCGGCCCGGCTCTGCAGGTTGTCCCGCACGCTCAGTGCCCCGTCCAGTACGGAATTCTGAAACACCACGCCAAGCTCGCGCCGCACCCGATCCGGGTCGTGGTCCGGATCCACGCCGTCAATTTCCACGCTGCCGCCATCCTTGGCCAGCTGGCCGCACAGGATGTTGATGGTGGTGGATTTGCCCGCGCCGTTGACGCCGAGAAAGGCGAACAGCTCGCTCTCCTTCACGCGGAAGCTCAGGTCCTGTACCGCCTGTACCTCCCCAAAGCGCTTGCTCAGGTGATCAATCCTGATGATGTCATGCATATATTTCCGGTTCCTCCTTTTTCTGTGCGAGTTTCAGCGCACGGACGGACCATGCAGCTTCTTTCCCATCTCGATCCGGACCTCGTGCCGCTCCGGGTCGGTGTTGGAGTAGGCGTAGAGATCAAAGCCGATGACCGAGAACCCGTTCTTCCGGTAAAACGCGATCGCCGCCTCATTGCACGACTGCGTCTCCAGCACGATCATCCGCGCGCCGAAGGCCGCCGCCTCGCGCTCGATGGCCTCCATCAGCAGTCGGCCGGTCCCTTTGCCGCGCGCGGCGCTGTCAAAGATGCAGATGTTGCTGATCCGGAACCGGTTGTTCCAGCTCTCGATGGACCCTTCCGCGAATCCGACCAGCCCTTCGCCGTCAAACGCGCCGAAAGCCGCCGGGGCCTCCAGCCATTCGCCGAAAAACACGTCGTCGAACGACCGCATGACCGGCGCCGGGAATAACCGGTAGTCCAGCCGGAATCCCTGTTCGGACGCGCAGATCTCATAATAGCCATTCGTGCGGTAGCAAGCCGTAAATGTTTTGCCCGCATATATCTCTCTGTCCAAGGGCCTGATCTCCATGCACTCTCCCCTTTCCCATCCAACATCTGATTGGTCCACATCCTACCACATCTTTTTACAAAGTACAAGCGCCCAGCCGAATGGCTGGGCGCTTGTTTGATTCAATATAACTCTATGCCGAAAGCAGATTGCTTACTGCATGTCCTTTATCGCAGCCTGAGCGGCGGTATATATTGCGAGGAAATCAGACGGTATAGAACTTCTGGTTTCGGCTTTTGGGGGATTCCGGAATTGTCATTGCCAGCCGTCCGGATTGCAGCAGCGGCTGAACGTAATGATTCATTGCGTAGAATACCGTTTTGACACCGAGATAGTTTGCGATCTCCTGCCGGGAGCGGGGTGTTTTGCAGAAGACCAGCAGGTCCGGTTTAGCGGGCTTTTCACTCCGCTGAACGATAATTTTCGACGCAGTGGTGGGCTGGTTGTGGTTGTATAGTATTACAACGAACTCATTCCGGCGGTTTTCAAAAACAGGCTCTGGCAATCCGTACTCTGCCATGGCCCGGCGAATGGTAGGAATCCCGGAATAGCGGTTTTCCGCGCTGGTCAGTTCTTCCGCCATGACGGCAAGGGCGGGATTGCGAAGGTCCGGTCTGGCAACGCCCAGCTGCTCCACGGTCATACGGCCATACAGGCTGCCGGGGCTGTGGATCTCCAATCGGTCGGTAAAAAAGTCGATCTGCACAGGCGTCCCCTCTGTATAGATGCTGTAATCCCGGTGGATGACCGCATTCAAAACGGCTTCGCGGATGGCCTCGATCGGATACTCCGTCCGGTCATTCCGTGCGCCAGTCACCGAATCAATGATCGTGCGGACCTTCATATTCCGGCGGCAGAATGCCACAGCCTCCTCCACCATGGTATCAATGGTGCCTTCAATGCGCTTATTATCGGTAAACCGGGCAGAATCCGTGTCTGTGTCACCGATCTGCGTTCCCGGAACGACGATAGCAGTAATGCCAAGCTGCGGAAAATATCCCTGCGGGTAAAGGCAAAAATTCATGACGGCGGCCAACGTAACTTCTCCGTCATGGGTAATGTTCAGCATTTCCAGCGTCTGTTCTCTGGAAAGCTGCGCAAAGCCAGGGCGGTCTGTACGGCGCTGTAGGATATACCGCTCCAACTTGTCCGCATCCAGCATGGAAAGCGTAGCCCGCTTCACCGGACGTTCATCATCGTGCAAGTGGCGGCGAAAAGCCTCATAGCTGTACAGCTCATAATCTGTCATGGGCAAATCAGCATCGCCCACCCGAATATAAGAACCCTTACTGTGCCCAGCTCCCCGATAATAGCAAGGGCGCTCAGACAGATCGGTGGCGGGAATCTCAGCCGAGCAAATCCATCGGCCATCCAGTTCCGCAATCGTAAAAACTGCCCGCACTGGCGGTTCCATTTGGTTGCATTGCTCTGTCACTTTTTTCTGGAGGTCCTGCACATCGTAAACACCGACTACCCGAAAGCCCGCCTTTTCATCGATGCCGAACAGCAGTATACCGCCGCTGTCCTGATTTGAGAAACTGGACAGCGTGTCATACAGCCGCTTAGGACAATCAATATGAGCCGCCTTGCATTCAAGCGTTTGTGTCTCTGCCCGCTGTTCGCAAACAGATTTAGCTAAATCCATCAAGTCGTTTGATAAAATAGCAAACACCCCCCATTCGGTAAGCTAAGAATATCATATTGATTTAGCTAAATCAATCGAAATTTGCAAAAAAATCAGCATCTGAAGCAAGCCGCTGCTTCAGATGCTGATGATGACCGTTTTATCATGCCACTTCTTCGCAAAGAACTTCATACCGATAGAGTGGCAGTATTCCCGTGCCTCCTGCTCTGTAACGGTCAATGTCAGGAGCGTCTGCGGATCAGAAATATGACGGTTCAACGCTGTGTCAATGGGGGTATCCGTCTTATGTGCATGGTAGGTTTGCCATGCAATTTCACTCGGACGAAGGTGCTTTGCAGAGTCCGGCATATTAGAGGAAAAGTCCAGCGTCCAGTTAAACGTGTCGTTATCCACCACGACCACCTGCAAAATAAACTGGTCGATAACCGCTTCCGGGATCACAGGAGCCGAAAGATCGATCCATTGATTCAACGTCGCTTCTATGCGTTTGATGTCAATACCAGATGCATCATCCTTGCCGGAAGTCTCCAGATCCTGAATCTGCTGTTTCAGCTTTTCGAACTGCTCTGTATACCGCTGCTTGTCATTCAGAAATTCCTCACGGGTAATATCTCCATCTGCATAGGTATCTCGCAGCCGTTCCAGCCGTTTTTGCAGTTTGTTGATCTGGGCCTGTAGCCCATCCTGTATGGCAGAGGATTGTTCCTGCTGCTGTGTAGCGCATTCTTCAATCATCTTGCAGGCCAGCAGGACAGCATCTCTCCGTTCCTGCCAGACGGCTTGGAAGACCTTCTGGGCCATCAGATCGATGTGCCAATAGGGAATGCTGTGTGTTTCACAGACTTGTGAGGTATCAAGGCCATGGGCGGCCAAATAGCTCCGGCTCACACTGCGTTTCTGACGGTAGCATTCGTATCCGTAGGACTTCTGCCCATTCTGATTGCTGTGCCAAAGAAACCGCCGAAACGAAGAACCACAACTGCATCTCAGCTTGGATGTCCATACTGAAGCAGGTTCTTTTCGGCCAAACTTCTGCTTGGCGCCATTTTCACCCAGCCGTTGAACACTTCGCCTTTGACGGATCTCCGCGCATCGGTCCCACAATTCTTCTGAAACGATCGGTTCAAAATCGCCCTTTATGTACTCAAAATCATCATCGCTGTGGTTAATCCGCTTCTGCGTTAAAAACCCATCACTATGCGATTTGTTGTAGCCAATGTACCCCTTGTAGGTGGCGTTTCGAAGCATCTTCCCAATTCTGTCCATCTTCCATTCCACCTTACCATGGGCATTTTTACAGCCAAGCCGCATCAGTTCACTACAAATCTTCTTATAGCCATAGCCAGCGGCATATAGCTCAAAGATTTTATGAACGGTATATGCTTGTTCCGGATCAATAACGTAGGTCCCATTGACACGCTCATAGCCGAGAATATTGCCCGTACCATATAAGACGCCCTTTTCCCGGCTGATTTTCTGCCCAGCTCGCACGCGCTCTGAAATTTTGCGGCTCTCTTCCTGAGCCAACGTTGCCATGAGCGAAAGCCGCAGTTCACCGTCTTTTTTGTCAAATGTCCAAATATTGTCCTGAATGAAATAAACCTCGACTCCAATCTGTTCCAGATCGCGAGTGGTGGTCAGGGCATCAACTACGTTTCGGGCAAAACGACAGACTTCACGGGTGATAATCAGGTCAAACTTATGAAGGCGAGCGTCCGCAAGCATATTCATAAAAGCCGGGCGCTTCTTAGTTGCCGTGCCTGTAATGCCCTCATCAAAATAATGGCCTACGATGACCCACTCTGGATGCTGCTTCGCAACATCTTCATACCATGCCTTCTGGTTCTCCATAGCATTGACCTGTGCTTCGTGTTCAGTGGAAACACGGCCATAAACTGCTACCCGACGGGATCTGTTCAAAATATTGCCCACAGACGCTCACCTCCCTTCAATTACAAATTACCTGATAAGCTCAGGATGCTGGAGCGTATTTGGTCAAGACACTGTGATACGTCCGGGTGTCAATAACCCCCGCTTCGTACAATGCCGCAATCAGCTTGATTGCCGCCGACGTATCTGATATAATCGAGTTAAACATAGTTGGATCCTCCTGTTCTTATCGTTATTGCGACCTTTCTACTATATGAATAATATTTCATTAAATATCGGTATTTTACGCAAAGGCAGTCACACAGGTGTTTCGCAGAGCGCAATTCCAATGAAGCCTCTTGCAGATGAAGTTCGGAAGTCTTCGATATGTGGATAGCACTGGCGAAAAACCTTTGAAAACATGGTAATACTGTTGCAGGGCTCACGTCCGTTTCTTTTGCAAAAAGCTTGGTAGGCCTTATACAGCGAACTCACCGCGGACTTTGCATCCGAACGAAAAACGCAGCAGTTTTCGACAAAATACCGAACATTTAACGCTTCATTGTCCATGAGTTCTGCAGCGGAAGTGTAGAACCCCGAATCTGTGCCCTCAACAGGTGTATATTCGAAGTCCCGCTCTGTTAGCTCTCGCAAGGCAGAAATGGCCTGATAGACAATATAGCCCCGTTCTCCGTAAAGCTTATCTGCAAGATCCGGAATCTGCTTTGAGGGTGGAACTGTGTTCTGAAACGGCATAATAACAGCTCTGCGCTTCATGGCCTCATCAAACTGGCCTTTTAACGGATGGTTTGAAAGGAATAGAAGCTTTGCCTCATTCAGAAATGTCTCGGGTTCTCGATATTTCCTGTTTAGATAAAGCAAATCGCCGCCAGTTATTTGCTTGACAGCAGCGACCGTATTTTTTGAGAACGGAATTTCAGCTGCATCCGGACAATAGCAGAGCTTCTTGCCCGGAAGCATACTAAACCCAAAATCTCCAGATAGTATATTGGGATCTGAAATACTTCCGACGCATTTATCTCCCACTAATCTGCGCAGTAGGTTTGCCACCTGTGATTTCCCTGTATCATGCGGTCCAATAAATACAAAGAACGACTTCGGCATGTACCCACTTAAAATCACTCCGATGATTTCCAGCAAGCGCTGCCGGGCACTCATATCACCATTAGACAGATTATCCACAAATGATTCGAAAACATCGCCCACATTCCCACCGATTTCGTAAGCAGAAATATCAAGGCAAGAGAAAAAGCAGTCTCTATCAGCAATAGGTCTCGGACGCATAGTCTGCATATCAAAAACTCCATCCTTACACGGAAGTAATGTGGGCAAGTTCCTTAATTCTTCTACAGAGCGTTGAAGCTTTGGAATTAAAAGAACACGTTGGAATAGTTCATCGCGATTTTTCTTGCTCAAAGCCGCAACTAACTCCTGATAACCGCGATTACTCAGCTCATACACCAGCTGTGATACATCGATAGGTTGCCACACGGTACGAAGTCGCAAGTAGAGTCCATGTTCAAATACCATGAGTGGGAGCTCATGAGCTGCAATTTCGGCCAGGTCACTTAAAGCGGTATAGCGCTCCTGTCCTTCTGCGGCCCTGGATGCACTGTCAAGAAGGTCCGCCTTGGAGCGAGGCAGTTTCTTGTTCAGAAGCGATTTTAAGGCTGCGTTGCGGTCATTCACATCATCACTCAAAGTCAAGTCAAATCGGCACAAATCCTCTGGAAGTTTCGCCGCTTGTTCGTATCGCGCAGTAACGACTTCCTTCGTCAAAATTTCTACGTCTGATAGGGCTGATGTCAACTTTTCACTCATCAAACGGCCACTTTCAAACGCAGCATCATCTTCGAGGAAAAGCTCATCAGTCGCCAAATGATAATTCAGCAGATTGTCCGGCAGGGCCTTTGCTTGTGGGAATCTTGATAGAACACTCTTTTCCCAATCCGAAGCATCCGTGTGTGGAGTCGCACTATCAGAAGTAACGGGTGTATCCGGGAATCCTTCCCACACATAGTCCAAATCCTCCGGAATATCTTCAGCGCATTGATATGTAGCGCAAACAGTATCCTGCCAGTCGCATTCAGGGAGGGCAGAGCGCATGTCGCGTTCTGCTTCTTCATCAAGTTCTTCTCCAAGCTGCTTCCAAATTTCAGGATCAATCTTCGAGTTCATAATTTACACCTGCCTTTGCACAAATATATCTAACAAATTCTTTTTCGACACCTCTCACCATTCCGGAAACTTTGGTGTCTTCATTTATACTGTGGCTGATAGCTGCCACCGCTAAATGCTTTTTATAAGGTGTGGCTAAAACAAGATCAATGTTCAGGTCACAGTTATCCAAGCTGGTTAAAAACATATCGTTCTTTTCCGAACGGAAACAGAACCGGAGCGGGTTTTCATTGGTCGGGCCATCAAGATCCATTACAATGAACTCCGGAATCTCCGCATCTAATTCATCGGCGTTCTGTTTCTGCAGCATGGATGTTTCCTCCTTTTGAACCGGGAGCGCAAAGGTTTTTCCTGTGCGATTATCGTGAATGGAGATAGAGCAAAGTACGACTCGGAAAGTCTGTCCCTGAATCGTAAAATCTTCTGTGCCATCCGGCCAGCGGCGCCAAAGGCAGGTGTTTCGCAGGCCATCTCTAAAATTAGCAAGCAGATAATTAAGAAGGCCTTCTCTTCGTGCAGCATAATCGTTCATAAATAAATCCTCCATAAATTCGGACCGCAGTCCTCTTATTGGCAAGATTGCTTCAGCTCTCTTGCGTATTTATAGTGTACTACGGGAAAAACGACGAAACCTCCGCATTCCCCCTCGAAAAAACGCGCGTTTTTGCCCGTGGAATGAAAAGGAGTTTACTTATGACAGATTTTAACTGGCCCCCCGATGTTCTCTCTTTAAAATACGGGGATATTCAAAAGCAGTATATGGACGTAATGCAGTGTCTCAAATGCAAAATCCCCCCCGATGGTAGAGGTTGCCTGAAACCGCCATCTTTTGCTTCTCTTTCAACCGAAGAATTGGTAGAACGTTTTCTACTATTATTTGTCCTTGATGGCATATCAAAATCCGATTTTTTTAAGAGGAAATCTAATATAGATAAACAACCTCTATGCGATATACTTACATCAGAAACGCAGGCCTTGATTTCCGAGGTTTTAACTTGCCTTCAAAATTCTTTGATGCAGGATCGCATATTTTATCAGCATGGGTTCAAAATCATTTGCGATAGTATACGGCATTGCCTATACTCTTTTGACAATATAAAAATCACTGGTCCGGATTCAGCGAAATGGTATCAAGCATTATTGGACTATAAGCGCAGCGGAATCATGACTTCAAAGGAACGCGCAGGAAGTATGCAAGAATTGTCCTTTGAGACTATGGATAAGATTTGTGAAGGAGTCGCGCATCAGCTTGAAACACAATCCTCTTTTTATTACAATTTGGACTCCAAAGGTCGCTATATTTTTCAAAGAGATTTACAGCTAACCCCCCTAAAATTTTTTCTTGCTACATACCTCGCAAAAAATGAACGTCCTGATTCATCTGGCACTTGCACGCCAAAATTTAATGCTATCATGGACTATATTTGCAGTGAGAACTCAGAGGATATATACGGCATCGATAACAAGTGGACCGACTTTCTCCTCAATGAGTTGTCTCAAAAATATCACTACAAAATTTTGAGCAAGCGAGATCCTGGCTGTACCACCTATGTAAATAATCTGCAAAAAGCCGAGTTCAAAAAATTGCAGTTTATGAACGAAAACTCAAAAAAACTCGGCAAGTATAACCAAATCGGGTTATCTTGGGATTCTTCTATAGAGGAAAGCTTGTATGGGGATAAGCAAATTTTAGATAAGAATTGGGATGAGTTCTTTGGAAAATACCGCATAAAGTGTTTGGATGTATTTGATCAAATTACACGAAAATGCCGAATCTGTGTGGCTCATGATGACAAGTCAACCGCCAGTGAAATCGTTCCTAATTACTCACTAAATTTGATTACTTTCGATCAAGTAACTCAATTTGTATGGCTCTCCGATCTTTGGATAGCCAAGCACGCTTACTTATCTTCCGCATTTGATAATATGCCCACAAGTAATATTAAAGCCGCGTTGCGAGATTATAGCGTACGCGATCGATTTAACTTTGACTCAGATGGGATCGCACTGTTGGGCATGTGTATCAATCTGCCTATCGATGCACCAAAGGGTACTGCTATGGATTGTGACCCGTATTGTAACTATGTAAAAAAGCAGCAAAATTTAATATCTGATCTCTCCAAAGGGGAAATCAGAAAAGCTCCAATTCCCCACCCTCAATTATCCCCAGGTGATGAAACCCGCTTTATTTGGCTCTAACCTGCGTTATAAATGACAGATGACAGTATGACTGATAGAAATTACCTTTTGCACAAGCACCTAACTCTACAGAGGTTAGTTTGAAAAAGTTTTCATTTGTCACACTGTCATCTGTCATTGTCTTCGCCTTACAGCTTATCTACGCTATCTCTCTTCACCCGCCACTGCTTCCCGATTCTGAATGCCGGCAGCTCGCCGGACCGGACCATCTTGTAGAAGGTGTTCTTCCCGATCGCCAGCAGCTCCATCACCTCTCGGGGCGTCAAATACTCGTTGAGCTCCAGTGTGCCGTCATAATCCTCACGCTCATAGCCGAACTCATCGTAGCGGTCATCATATCTTGTCATCGTAAAAACCTCCTATGTTGAAATTGGCATAAAGCCTTATATCCTTGTTGTCCCCTTTCGTCCCATTTAGCGTTATTTCTTACATCTCGATCGTATATTATTAGTAAGAGAAAGAGCCAGAACCCGAAGATCCTCGATGATCACGGGCTCTGGCTCTTTTTCGATTTTGCAGAGAAAATGATGGATTTTCTGCTCTGCAAGCTGCAAATCAGCGGAAAACACATGAAAAATGCGAAAGGAGACTATGACTATGCTGCACCACTTACTGCGTCTCATCCGCACGGTCTTAGCGGAGATCGTCGGCGTTCTGCTGCGAAAGACCGTGTTATCGTGATGGACGCAAGGGACAGGAAGGGAGAAGATCACCAAGGATAATCAGAACTTGAATACCAACAACATCATTGAAATTTTGCTGGCCGCTGCCGCCGCGCTGCTGTAAATTTGGTATCTTCGGAATATTTTCCATTTATGAGACGAACCGCAAGATTGATGAGCTGACGGAGCAGAATGTGCAGGCAATCAGCGAAAATCAGGTGATGAATATCAAAAACTTTACGCAGGACCGCAATAACGAGATGGACATGATCGCGAGTTATCAGCTGACGCAGAACGCGATCCTTTACAGTCTAAGGGAAAATGAAAGCCCTCTGGCACGAAACTATGTAGACAATCTGCTGAAGGAACGCAAAAAATACAGTATCTTTGTAGCGAGCATCTCTGTGGTAAACCGGAATTTTCATGTGGTCAGTTCAAGTGAAGAGTACGAACCGGGCACTGTCAGTGCAATGAAAGATGTCGATCCTAAATATCAGACCGGCGAATTTATTATCGGTGACGTGTATGAGCGTATAACAGATGACGGCAGGAAAAATGTCGTGCCCGCCTATACCGGCGGCTATTATAA
>ENA-ORPD01002743-ORPD01002743.1-human-gut-metagenome-genome-assembly--contig:-NODE-2743-length-10289-cov-5.246140_pt1 | contig 10289 bp, 7 predicted proteins | sample MGYA00242143_ERZ509076 | MGnify/ENA primary metagenome ERZ509076 (study PRJEB26280, sample SAMEA2338706) | human gut metagenome | biome: human gut; feature: human-associated habitat; material: faeces... | reverse complement strand
ATTGCTGAATTTATAGTTCGATGCCATTATTCATCACCCAGATACAGTATAGCATATCTGGTAAGACGGTTAAAGTGTTTTACTAGATTTTAGTATGATATAACTCTCTGATGAAGCAATCCTTCTGTTAGCCTGAACCGCACTCGGTAATTTGGAAAGCAGCAACTGTGCGGCAGTCTTGCTGTTATAGAATTCACACACAAGCAAGTCTGAATTATGTGTGAATTTTTTGTTGCAATTATCTGCAATTCATGATAAAATTCAAGCACAGATAAAATATATTTGTGCGCGAATTTTAATTAAGAGGGTCGGTGATTGCATGGACAACCGGGAACTGGCGAAAGTGATTATTGTAAGCAGGGGTGGCGTTGCGAAATCTGCTGATTTTGTTGCCGCCGGAATCCGTGCAGTTGATGTCGTGAATATGTGCAACGCCGGTTACCTCGAACGAGTACGCCACGGCTATTACAGCCTCGCCGGGGAAAGTATTGTTTCTGAGGAGCAGCTTCTCGCAACGCTTGTTCCGCAGGGGATTGTGTGCGCAGAATCAGCCCTCTTCTACTATGGATACAGTGATTTCGCACCACGTAAATGGTCCATAGCGGTGCCTCGTACTATGTCCAGAGCAAAACTTGAAGTGGATGCGCTTGTTCTGCAGGCGTACTTTGTGCAGGACAACCTGTATGAACTGGGTAAAACCACAGGGCGCTTTCAGGGTGTTGAATTGCCTGTTTATGACCGGGAAAGAACTATTTGCGACTGCTTCAAATATCGTTCCCGGCTGGACAACGAAATGTTTTCCAAGGCGTTGAATGCTTACGCAAACGATACGAAGAAAAATCTGAACAACCTTTCTGCATACTCTAAAAAGCTGCGAGTTTATAAAAAAGTGACTGAACTGATGGAGGTGCTGCTCAATGCCTGATGTTGCGGCATCTGTACTGGCGAGATTGAAAAACAAAGCGAACGAAAGCGGAAGAACCTATCAACTTTGCCTGCAGCTTTTTTGCCAGGAGGAATTTCTGCGCCGATTGGAAGAATCCAAATATGCTGAAAATCTTGTACTTAAGGGCGGTTTGTTCATCTATACCATTACCGATTTTGACAGTCGTGTGACAATGGATATAGACTTTCTTCTCCGGAAAGTGCCAAACACACCGGAGCAGCTGAAAACTGTGCTGGAGGAAATTATTTCCGCTCCTACTGGAAATGATTTTGCGACTTATGAAATTAAAAGTATTGCGCCGATTGCTGTAGCGAAAAAATACGCAGGAATCGGTGCATCCCTCGTGGCTCGGATCAAGAACACAAAAACACCGCTCAACATTGATTTTGGTGTAGGTGACGTTATCGTTCCAAAGTATGAAAAGAGGAAGATTCCTACGCATCTTGAAGATTTTTCCGCTCCGGCGGTAAATACATACTCTCTTGAAACGACCATCGCAGAAAAAATCGATGCAATCCTCAATCTGATGGAATTCTCCAGCAGAATGAAGGACTATTACGATATTTATTATCTGGCAAATAAATTTGACTTTGACGGCGTGTTGCTGACCGAAGCCATGAAAAAGACCTTTGCCAACCGTGACCACAGTTTTACCGTGAAGCAATTCGAGCAGGTGATGGCTTTCAACAGCGATGAAGCAATGCAGAAAAAGTGGAAAGCATTCTGCCGCAAAACCGATATAAAAACCGACGATTACAGTACTGTGCTTAAAACGATCAATGAATTTCTTTTTGAGCCGTTTGTTGCAGCTGTGGAAGGCAGAAACTATGTGAAACGCTGGTCGGTGTCAGAAAACAAATGGAGCTGATGCCGAAAAGATAAAGAAAGGTATATTTCAATGGCCAAGAAGAAAGTGGAAGAAAAAATCAATCTGGACGCTATCCTGTTTAAATGCCGCGATATTCTGCGCAAGGCGCGCAACTCCGGCTCGTTCTTTGAAAAACGCGATATGATGCTCACGCTGGTGTTTTTGCGTTTCATTGGTGAAAAATTTGAAGATGGCGTAGAGAACTTACGGCAGAATCTGATCAAAGAGGGACTTGACCCTGATGACGAAGCAATTAAAGCCGCGTTTTTGGATGACCCCACTTTTACGGACGGTACATATAACCTGCCTGTGGATGCGCGCTGGTCAACGATCATCCAGACGCCTGCACCTAAGCTGAATGTCGCCCTTGATACTGCTCTGCATAGCATTGCTGCCAGCAGCAAACAGTTGAAGGGGTGTTTTGTGGAGGGTACGTTTACCACACGCAATCTCGCTCCCAACGATATCAAGCAGGTAGTCGATGAAGTCAATAAGATCAGTCACAGGGTCTTTGGCGAAGAGAAAGATCTGATCGGCCGCGTTTATGAGTACTTTCTGAAAGAATTCGCTGTCAACGCCACGAAAGAAGAGGGCGAGTTCTACACCCCACACGATGTTGTGCAGCTGATCGCGACGATGATCGAGCCGTTTGACGGCACACTTTATGACCCCTGCTGCGGCTCTGGCGGTATGTTTGTCCAGAGTACCGATCTTATCCGGGAAAAGCGCGGCGATATCAGAAGGATCAATGTCTACGGTCAGGAAAAGGAAGCTGCAACCTACCGTCTGGCGAAGATGAACCTGGCCCTGCGCGGCATCAGCCATAATCTCGGCGAAGAAAGTGACTCCACTTTTACGCACGATCTGTTCAAAGGTCTTTACTTCGACTACATCATGGCCAATCCGCCCTTCAATCTGAAAGGCTGGTACGACGAGAATCTGAAAAACGATTCCCGCTGGGTGGATTACCAGACGCCGCCGGAGAGCAACGCCAACTATGCATGGATCCTCCACATTCTTTCCCATTTGAAAGCGCTCAAGGGTGTTGCAGGATTCCTGCTGGCCAATGGCGCTTTGGGCGACAGCGATACGCTTGAGATCCGAAAAAAGCTGATCCAGAATGATAAGGTCGAAGCCATTATCATTCTTCCGCGTGAGCTTTTTATCACCACGGATATCAGCGTCACCCTCTGGATCCTGAATCAGAATAAAAAGGGCGGGGCGTATCACGGCAGAATGCTGCGCAGCCGAGCGGGCGAAATCCTGTTCATAGATCTGCGCACTTGGACAGAAAATCCGGTTAAAAATGAGAGCAAAAAGAAAGTCCTTTTAAGCAGCGAACAGATTCAAAAAGCCGCCGACATTTATCACACATGGCAGTCCGAAGGAACCGACAGCGCAAATTATGCTGTGCCGGAGCTTTACCGCAGCGTCAGGAAGGACGAAATTGAAAAGCAGGGCTGGAGTCTTGTCCCCAGCAAGTATATCGAGTTTATCGACCATGATCTGGAGATCGACTTCCCTGCGGAAATGGCACGAATCCAACAGGAAATGCGTGAGGTGTTGGCGCAGGAAAAGCAGTCCCAGAAAATGCTGAAGGACGCGTTCGGGGGGATCGGCTATGGGATTGAATAAAATTAGACTCGGAGATTACATTATTCGATCTACCCAAAATAATCGTGACTTGAAGTATGGAGTAGAGTTGATTTCTGGTGTTACAAGTCAAGGCGTTTTTGCAATCCCTAAGGGCGATCCAATTGATGTAAACTTAAAGCCGTATAAAATTGTGAACAACGGAGCGTTTGTCTATAATCCGACCCGACTGGACTTGGGTTCAATCGCATATCGAACTGATGGGCTGTGCATTGTGTCACACCTGTATATGGTATTTTATCTGACTGAAGAGGGAAAGAGAATTATTGACCCAACATGGCTCTATATCTATTTTTGGAGGAATGAGTTCTTACGGGAAGTGACATTCAGAAACTTTGGAAGCCAGCGACCAGAATTCAACTTTGAAGATATGAGCGATATCATAATTCCACTTCCCGACCTACCGACACAGCAGAAATATGTCGATGTCTATAATGCAATGGTCGCCAATCAGCAGGCATACGAGCGAGGCTTGGAGAATTTAAAGCTCACCTGTGATGCGCTGATTGATAAAGTTAAGCATACCGCCATCAAAAAAGCAATTCGCGAATTGCTGGCAGAAGTCGATAATCGAAACGATAACGGAACAGTCACAAATGTGCAGGGTATCAATATAGAAAAACAATTTATGCCTTCAGTTGCGGATATAACCGGAGTTGATCTTAAAAAATACAAACTTGTGCAGAACGGACAGTTTGCATTTTCGGGTATGCAGACGGGACGAGATAAGTGCATCAGAATTGCGCTTTATAGAGAGGACAAGCCTATTATTATTTCCCCTGCGTATACAGTTTTTGAAACAAAAGATACAACGGTCTCTCCCGAATATATCATGATTTGGTTTTCTCGCATGGAAACTGACCGGCACGGATGGTTTATGAGTGACTCCAGTATCCGTACAAATCTTGACCTCGACCGGTTCTATGAAATTGAAATCCCTGTTCCCGATGAGAAAATGCAAAAGGCAATTGTGGATATTTATACCGTGTACACTTTGCGTAGGAATACCAACGAGCAGCTAAAGAAGCAAATCAAGGACATCTGCCCGATTTTGATTCGGGGATCGCTGGAAGACGGAGGTGAACCCAATGGCGAACCTGCATAACTATCACGGACGCTACTGCGAGGCGGAATTTGAAAGCACATTTCTTTCCTATTTGGAGGAAGCGGGGTGGAGCTATCTGGCCGGAAGCAGCCTTCCGCGCAGTTCCATGCGGGACGTGTTATACACTGATGACATGGAGTTTTTCCTGAACAGAACCAACCCGGATCTGACTGCGGATGAGATTCAGCAGATCATGGACACCGTGCGCCTTGCGGGTGCGGAAAATGATTTTGCCACGCTGCATAAGGTGTACGACTGGATGGTGAACGGAATTCAATTCACCCCGCAGGCGGCTCTTCCCAGAATGGTCAATTTGATTGAGTTTGAGGATCCGGAGAAAAATGTCTTCCGCGCGGTTAATCAGTTCACCGTGGAATACACCAACAACGGGCAGACGCAGACCCGCCGCCCGGATATTCTTCTTTTTGTCAACGGAATGCCGCTGTGCATCATCGAGCTGAAGAACCCGGCGGATAAAAACGCGACGATTTACGATGCATGGGAACAGATCAATATCCGCTATTGGCGCGATATTCCGCATCTGCTGCATTATTGCCCGCTGGCCTGCATTTCCGATGGTGTGAAAACGCGGCTCGGCACTGTCCGCGCACCCTATGAACACTTTTACGCGTGGCGCCGTGTGAATGACGGCGATGAAGTGTCACTTTTGCCGTTCGACGAGGTGCAGACCATGATACGGGGCGTGTACAGCCCAGTGCGGTTTCTTGAGATTTTCCGCGACTACATTTACTTCCAGGACAGAGCGTTCGACAGCGAGGAGCGGGAGATCGTCTGCCGCTACCCGCAGTTCTTTGCTGCTCGCCTGCTGAAGCAGAGCATCATTCGATCTGTCGTAGAGAAAAGCGGCAAGGGCGGCACCTATTTCGGCGCCACAGGCTGTGGAAAGACCTACACGATGGCGTTCCTTGCCCGACAGCTCTCTCTGCGGTGTACCGGCATAAAGGAAATCGGCTCTCCGACGATCATTATGATCGTTGACCGCGACGATCTTCAGAAACAGGGATCGAAATTATTTACCAAGAGCAAGGATTTTTTGAATCTTGGTGAGGTACGGGTTGTCCGAAGCCGTAATGCCCTGCGGCAGGAGCTTGGTATGCGGGAAAGCGGCGGCTTTTATATCTGCACGATCCAAAAATTCTGTGACCGTGAAGATGACAAAATCGGACTGATCAACAACCGTGCCAATATCATTTGTTTCTCTGACGAGGCACACAGAACACAGCTCGAACACGCAAACCGGATCAGGTTCAGCAAGGATACGGATGAAAATATGAAGGCGATGGTATCCAAGCCGTATGCAAAGGTTTTGAAAGAGGCATTCCCACACGCAACCTTCGTCGGCTTTACGGGCACACCCATCGACCAGACCTATCAAACCTTCGGCGCGGAGATCGACCGTTATACGATGGATCAGGCTGTGGCCGACGGTATCACTGTGTCCATCAAATATCATCCTAGGATCGCCAAGGTCTTGCTTGATCAGGAAAAGGTCGAGCAAATCGAAGCGTACTACCAGAGATGCTTTGACGATGGCGCAACGGCAGAGGATATTGAGACCAGCAAAACGGCCATGAGCTCCATGGAGATCATTCTGGGAGAGCCTTCCCGGTTGGAGCGCCTTGCCGTTGATATTCATGACCACTACGTTTCTGCCTGCGCCAACGACCCGGATAGAGTGCAAAAAGCGATGATCGTATGCTCCAACAGAAAAATCGCCTATGATCTGCTGCAAAAGTTCAAGGAACACTATCCGGAATGGTTTGAGAAAAAGAAGGTGCCCGATGGCAGTTCAGCTTCCGAAGAAGAATTGCGCGAGTTAAAACCGATGCCATTTATTGCGATGGTGGCAAGCGTCGCCAGCAACGATGCGTCGGATATGTACAAGTATCTCGGCGGCGCTGCGAACAGCAAACGGTCCGAGGAACTGGACGCTGCGTTCAAGCAGGATAAGTCCAATTTCCGCATTGCCATCGTCGTTGATATGTGGATCACAGGCTTTGACGTGCCTTCTCTGACTTATCTGTATAATGATAAGCCGCTGAAAAGGCATCTGCTGATCCAAACCATCAGCCGGGTCAACAGAAAATATCCCGGCAAAGATTATGGCTTTATCATCGATTATATTGGAATCCGTGACAATATGCGCGAGGCTCTGAAAATATACGGCGGCGATCACTCTATTGCACCTACGGCAGACGACGTGCAGCAGGCCACCGATGTGTTCAGAGAAGAACTTTCGATCCTGAAGGATCTCTTTTCGGGGTATGATCTGACTCCGTTCCTCAACCCGGCTGGAGATCCTGCCCTGCGGTACAGACTTTTAGCAAAAGCCGCCGAGTATGTTTTTGTTTCCGCACAGGAATTGCAAACAGAAATCAAGGGCGGCAAAGATGTCAGGAAAGTCTCGTTCAAAACATATTTCCTGAAAACTGTCAAGAGAATGCGGGCAGCGCATGATATCTGTCAGCCGTCCGGTGAACTGGATGAAGAGGAATCTGCTCTCGCGCAGTGCTTCATGGCCATTGCAGGATTTGTGCGCAAAATGAATGGCACCGATACTGAAGTCGATACCGATACCATGAACCGCCATGTGGCGAAGATGGTCGAGGAAGCACTAAAGTATAACGAGGTCGAAAGCGTTCTGGAGGATGGAGAACAGGAGGATATTTTCAGCCCTGAATATTATGAGAAGCTGTCTGATGTGAAAATGCCCGCATCCAAGCTGGAGCTGCTGGTAAAAATGCTTCGCAAGCAGATCATGGAATACGGCAAAACAAATCAGATGGCCGCAAAGAAGTATCAGGAAATGCTTGAGGAAACCATCAAACAGTATCATGAACGCAGAAAACATCTTACTGCAGAGGAAGCCGGCGAAGCCCAAGAGCAAACTTCTGAGGAAATTATCAGAAATGCTACAGAACAGGCCTTACGCATTCTGCGTGAAATGAATGCGGACCGCGAAAGCTTCCGGAAGATTGGTCTCACTTTTGAGGAGAAGGCATTCTATGATATTTTGATGGCGCTGCGCGACGAGTACAATTTTGAATACGGCAAAGACAAAATTGTCGACGGTATTTCTGTAAATGAGAAGTGCAGCTCTCTGGCTAGGAAAATCAAAGAAATCATTGATGCAAAATCTTCGTTTGCAGACTGGCTCAACAATCAGAATGTTCGCGACCAGCTTAAATTTGACATCAAAGTTTGCCTGATCAAGAATGGGTATCCTCCGCAGTACAGCCCCGAGGTTTTCCGAAAAGTTATGGAGCAAGTTGAGAACATCGAGGAGCATTCATCGATATCCGGATCCGGAATGTAAATAGTTATGCAAAAATCCCCCCACGCTGTTTGTGCTTCAGCGCGGGGGATTTCCTATATTGACATTACCGTTTTAGCCACTGTGCAAATTCCCCCTGTGAGATCTCGCCGTTCTCACACTTCTCCTTTTCTTTCTGTGCCTCCTTACTCCAAGCGGAGAACGCTTCCTGAGAGATTTTGCCCGCACGGATCCATGCGAAGCGGCGCTTGTACTCGCGGCGGTAGATTTTCAGCAGCTCGTCCTGCGCGTGGCTTTGCAGATACTGCCGCATCGCGCCGACCTCCTTGCAGGTGCGGCCGCGGCTGTCGAACACGCGGCTGCAATATTCCGTGCTGCCGTGAACCGTGAGCGCGAAATACTTGCCGCAGTTTTTGCAGGTGCGCATCGCGAGCCTTTGACGGACACATTCCCGCAGGGAAAAGTCGATCAGGTCGTACATACTTTGTGGATAAAGCACCTCGGTGAGCTGCTTTTCACACACAAACTCAAACGAAATCTTCATCGGCTGGAAGTCAAATTTCTGCAAAGACGGAGCCTGCTCATACGCCTGCACCCGCACAGAAAAGTCAATATCGGTAATACCTGCGTCCAATACCGTTTGAAACAGGCGCAGGATTTGCTGCTGCATGGTCGCCAGATTGCTTGGAACGTGCGCCAGCTCCTTGTGCGGCAACAGCTTCGTCGGATTTTTGCAATCTGCCGCCGCTTGTTTCAGCCGATCACTCCAATCCAACCACAGGTAGAAGAAATACGGATGCTCGTCCTTGAAGTCGTCCAGAAGCTTCTGCACCGGCTTCAGGCACGTTGTGTCTCGTGTCTGATAGAACTTTATTAATGCACGCTCCGCTTCATGAAATCGATCTTCCCATTGATTCACGTCATAATACACGAACGACAGCAGACTGTCCGGAAACGGGCGGCCTGCTATTTTTATGACATATTCGGCGTTTCCTTCCTTGCACTCCAGCGTCTCCGCGCCGTCCAGAAGATAAAATTTGCACTGAAAATCAGACATAGTTGCACCTCAAAATAGATTTACAGAAATCATAATTATAAATTAGTCTTGACAATATTTTAGAGTTATGTTAGTCTAAAATAGAAAACAAATCTATTGACTAATTATAAGTCTAAATCATGAAACACAGAATGTCAATAGCAAACGGAAAGGAAGTGAAAAAATGACCAAATTAGAAACCATCAGTGCGGAAGATTTGCAAAACAGGACGTATGAACCGACGCATTTTCTGGTAGATGAGCTTATTCCAGAGGGCTTGCATATCCTCGCGGGCGCACCGAAGATCGGCAAGTCGTGGCTGGCGTTGTGGCTGTGCTTATGCGTTTCGCAGGGGCAGTCACTCTGGGGTTTTGCAACGGCACAGGGTGAAGTTCTGTATCTTAGTCTCGAAGATTCGTTCCAGCGTATCCAGACACGGCTCTGTGACCTGACGGAGGACGCACCGCCGACGCTGCACTTTGCGATTATGGCGGACACGCTCAAACATGGTCTGGAACAACAGGTCGAGCAGTTTTTAACCGAACATCCCAATACAAAACTGGTTGTAATTGATACCTTGCAGCGCGTTCGGGGAACGGGCTGCGACAACAATCTGTACGCAAATGATTATCAGGACATCGGCTTGCTCAAGAATTTTGCGGACAAACAGCACATTGCAATCCTGCTTATCCACCACCTGCGCAAGCTCCATGACGATGATCCCATGAACATGATCTCAGGGTCAACGGGTCTCAGCGGCGCAGCAGATTCGACTTTCGTCCTGCAAAAACACTCTCGACTTGCCAACATTGCTTCTCTGCATTGCACTGGCCGTGATATCCCTGACCGGACTTTGAAACTCGAATTTGGTGAGGAAGATCACGTCTGGAAGCTGCTTGAGGACAGCAAAACTTGCAGCGGCACTTCTAAGATTTCGACGCTTCAACTCGCAAAACTTCTCTCTGACTTGCTCCGTGCCGATCCTGAATACCTCGGTTCACCATCGGCACTGTCCGCGAAGATCGACCCTGACGGCAGCCTCGGTATCACACCGAAAAAGATTACCCGGCTGGTGCGGGAAAGCGTTGCGGCTCTAAGAGAAAACGGGATTTTAGCAGAGACGTACCGCAGCAACGGCAAACGGTGGATTTCCCTTAAGCGTGCCGATAGTGCCGATTTTCCGCCCGTGAAAAAGATCGGCACAATCGACCCTGTGGGTGTGGCGAGCGCCCGCACCGCGCCGTGAGCCGCGTGTCGCCGCTGTGTGCGGTTTTTCGCACAGCCTGCGAGTGTGTGCGCGGCAACGGTATAAAAGCCCGCGTTGCGCCGACGGGCGGGCAACGCAAAAAAACGCAGGCGCAATACGCCAGCCCAACGCAGAAAAGT
>ENA-ORPD01002740-ORPD01002740.1-human-gut-metagenome-genome-assembly--contig:-NODE-2740-length-10293-cov-7.324087_pt1 | contig 10293 bp, 7 predicted proteins | sample MGYA00242143_ERZ509076 | MGnify/ENA primary metagenome ERZ509076 (study PRJEB26280, sample SAMEA2338706) | human gut metagenome | biome: human gut; feature: human-associated habitat; material: faeces... | reverse complement strand
CGGCCTCGCCCTCGTCGAGCAGCTTGCGGAACATCTCCACGCCCGTGCAGGTCGACGTCAGGATCTTGTCCTCGAGACCTACGATCTCAACGGGATCACCCACGTGGATCACACCCGTCTCGATACGGCCCGTTACGACGGTACCACGACCCGTGATCGAGAATACGTCCTCGATAGGCATCAGGAAGGGCTTCTCGTTGTCACGCTGCGGAATGGGAATATAGTTGTCGACAGCGTCCATGAGCTCGAGCACCTTCTCCTCCCACTTCGGCTCGCCGTTCAGGGCGCCCAGAGCGGAACCGCGGATAACGGGAGCGTTGTCGCCGTCATAGTCGTACTTCGACAGCAGGTCGCGAACCTCCATCTCGACCAGGTCGAGCATCTCGGGGTCGTCCACCATGTCGCACTTGTTCAGGAATACTACGATCTTCGGCACGTTCACCTGACGGGCGAGCAGCACGTGCTCGTTGGTCTGAGGCATCGGACCGTCCGTAGCGGCAACCACCAGGATGGCACCGTCCATCTGTGCGGCACCCGTAACCATGTTCTTCACGTAGTCGGCGTGTCCCGGGCAGTCCACGTGAGCGTAGTGGCGGTTGGCCGTCTGATACTCGACGTGAGCCGTGTTGATCGTGATACCACGCTCCTTCTCCTCGGGAGCGTTGTCGATCGAGTCGAACGAACGGAGCTCCGACAGACCCTTCTTAGCCAGAACGGTCGTAATAGCGGCGGTAAGGGTCGTCTTACCGTGGTCAACGTGACCGATGGTACCGATGTTCACATGCGGTTTGGAACGGTCGAATTTTTCTTTTGCCATAGTATTAAGGTATTTAAAGTATTGTTAAAAATTGCTTTAAAGTTTTAAAATTCATTCTGCAGGACAAGCGGGCGACACAAACACCCCGTCTTTCGACCGGGGTAGATTCGCATCACACGCTGCTTGCGTTCTGGAGCGGAAGACGAGGCTCAAACTCGCGACCCTTAGCTTGGAAGGCTAATGCTCTATCAACTGAGCTACTTCCGCAAAAACATACCGTATCAGAGTCAGCCCTGCCCTTCGCGCCGACCGCTTTCGCGGCCGTCGTCCGGGTTTTTGCAACTCCGACCGGCACTCTCTTTTTTTTCTGTGGGAAGTGATGGATTCGAACCACCGAAGGCGTAAGCCAGCAGATTTACAGTCTGCCCCATTTGGCCACTCTGGTAACTTCCCTTGTGTTGTCTGCCGCCGTCAGCCGGAGCGGTCTGAACCCCTCCTCCTCCGAATCGGCATTCCGAGCCGATGGGGGGATTCGAACCCACGACCAGCTGATTACAAATCAGCTGCTCTGGCCAACTGAGCTACATCGGCAGTATTCACCGTTTTGGATTGCAAAAGTAGGCATAAAAATTTTATCTCGCAAATTATTCGGGATAAAATTTCCACTTTTTTCGCTCTTCTCAAAGAACCCGGCAGGACCACCCCGCAATCGGAGGTGAAATCGGGTGCAAAGATAGGAAAAGTTTTGAATATCACAACAACTTACCGCAAAAATATCGTCTCCGGGAGGAAAGGGCGCCCGTTCGGGAACGACACCCCGCGCAGCCGGCGGTCCCGCAGAAGCCCGGTTTTTGCCGATCGAGCCGCCGCTCCGTCGTTGATCCGTTGCTGTTTTCGGCCGCACCTATATATATAGAACCACGGGGCGACAAGTCGAGGCTGCGACCGTCATGCCGGAGCCGCCCGACCGGATGCCCCCGCACCGGAAACAGGTGGAAAGGCGACGGGCAGTGCGGGGACCGACTGACACGGGCAGCAAGGAATGGGTGGCGACGGGCTGCGCAGGAATAGATGTGCCCGGACAGCGTGGGACAAACTGGCACGGACAGCGTGGGACAAACTGGCACGGGCAGCGCAGAGATAAACGGCGACGGGCGGGCATGGGCTGCACAAGAATGAACAAGCGCGGACGGCAAAGGGACGGACGCGGACAACAGAGGGGGGGGCATGGGAACGGGCGGTGTGTCGAAGCCCCGACACCGAAAACGAAAAACCCGCTCCGCAGAGGCGGAACGGGTCATCGGAACGGTCGGCTCCCCCACCCCGGGCGGGCGGAGCGGCGGCACGGAGCGTCAGCCCTTCTTGATCGAGGCGATCAGCTGGGCAGGAGTCGCGTGCAGGTAGTTCTTGCAGAAACGGCTGAACTGCGTATAGTGGTGGAAACCGTACTTGTTCATCAGCGCCTTGGTGCTGTCCTCGCCGTCGCGGATGTCGGCGAAGATCTTGAGCGCCTTCTGCCGCATCATCCAGTGGTAGACGCTGTCGTTGAAGTGTTCGGCGAAGCGCCGCTTGAAGACCGAAAGGCTCATGCCGGCCAATGCCGCCAGATCGGCAACCGACTGCGCCTTGTCGTAGTTGTTGCAGACGAAGACGCGGAAGTTGTCCTGAGGCTGGATCATCGACTGGAAGAAATAGGCGTGTTCGGTCGACGTGTAGAGCACCTTGATCATCATGAAGAGTTCGGTGGTCTTCATTTTGTGATAGCGTGCACAGTCGGCCAGCTCACGGACCGAGAAGAGCTCGCCGAGCAGCCGTTCGATGGCCGGATGCATCGAGAGCACGGGCGCCGCCTCCGTCGGGACAGTCGAATCGTAAGGCATTGCCTTGTTGAAGAGGTCCTGTTCGCAAAACTCGATGCGATGGATCAGCGAGAGGGTCACGACATGTGTATCATCGTCCTGTGCCGTGACGACGTAACGCTCGCCGCGGGCCAGACAGACACACTGTTTCGAGGTCACCAGACGCACGGCATCGGATGCGTGCTCCAGCTTGAGCGACCCCGACATGACGAAAAGGATGTGCACCATACGATCACCCGGGAAGGTGACACCTTCACCGGCCGCGTAGGATGCGGATGTGAAACGGCAATAGCTCGAATCGCCGATACGGCGAAAGGGCGCAGGAAAGGTAGGACAACGACTACAATCCGCAGGACAATTCTCCTTCAATGCCGACTCCACAAACTGCGGTTTGGGTTGATAATCCATAAAAAAAGAATGAACGATTTTTTTAATCGTACAAAAATACAAAAAAAACAACAATTGCAAACACCCGGATGGCATTCTGCAAAAAAAACTCCCCGCCCGAAGGGCAGGGAGCGCATACCATTTGCCGCACGGTCGGCGGCAAGGGTTTTCCGGGCAATGGCGGCGGGGTGGACAGGCCCGGCCTTCATGCCGGAAGATGGCTTATTTATAGCTGACGATCAGCACCTTCGAGGATTCCCAGAAGCGGGCCGGGTCGGTGATCACAAGGCGCGAAACAACCTTGCCGTCGCCCTCGAGCCGGTAGGAGTCTTCGGGGTGTGTCGTGACGACCGTCACGCGCTTCTGTCCCACGGGCACCTCCGTCAGCAGCCGCGCATCGGCCTGCGTGAAGCTGTCGAGCCGGCTCTTCTGATTGGCCGTCAGCGTGCGCCCGATGAAGCCCTGCTTGTTGATGATCTGCGCGTCGCGCAGCTCCTTCTCGGCTCCGACGATGTAGTATACCGTGTTGAGCTGGTTCTCCAGCTCGGTCTTCTCGCCGCTCAAAGTCTCCACCTCGGCACTGCGCTCGGCCACCGTCTCCGTGAGGGTCTTCACCTCGAGGCCCATCTGCGCCAGCTCGCCGCGCAGCCGCTCGATCTCGCCCGTCTTCTCGGCCAGCTGACCGTTCAGGTCCGAGATCATCTTGTCGAGCCCCTCGATCCGCTGGTTGGCCTTGCGCAGCAGCGCCGACGTGCGTTGCAGCGAGGCGATCTTCTCACGGTTCTCCTGCAGCAGCCGGTCGATGGCGGCAATATCGTTGTTGATCTCCTGGATGGGCCGGCGCACGCCGTCCTCCTGCCCGGAGACCGAAATCAGGTTCTCGCGCGACTTGATCTGGGCGAGATTCTCCGAGATGGCGTTGATGTCGGAGAAGATGCCGTTGATGAGCGAATCCTTGGCACTGACCACCAGGGCAAGCGAATCGCGCTGACTTTCGGCCTGTGCGGCGACCTGACGGCGCACGCACGAGGTCGGCATGCACGCGACGCACGCCGCGGCAAGCACGAAGAGGTATTTTACAACATTTTTTTTCATGGCTTCGATTTTTTTTGATGGTTTTTTCTTCTTTTCTGTCTGCCTGTGCCGCAAATATAAATATAAAAACGACAGTGTGCACCATTTTTTCACTTCCCGCCACAAAAATCCAATACCACCCGACAGCGGCCGGCAACCGGGTGACAGAGAGGCCGCAGGCAGACAGGCAAAACCCGGACGGGAGACTGCGGAGGAGGCGGGCCGGCCCCGTCGTTCACCGGTCGTCGGCCGGGCCGGAGAACGCCGCAGGACGGAGCCCGGGACAAGGTCCGGCAAGGGATCGCCAGACGATAGGAAACCGGACAACGCCCGCAGGGCAGGAAACGACAGGACAGGGTTCACATATCCTCCGCACGAAGCAGAGCGCACAAAACGGCGCACAACCGGGCAGGCCGGACGAGAAACCCGGGCGGGGCACAAAAAAAACGGACCGCAATCTTCAGATTGCAGTCCGTCTTTTCGGGAGCGGAAGTCTTACTTCGCGTTTTTCTTATCGTAGCGCTTTGCGTAACGGCTCATAAACTTATCGACGCGACCGGCGGTGTCCACCAACTTCATCTTGCCCGTGTAGAACGGGTGCGACGTGTTGGAAATTTCCATCTTATACACGGGATAGGTTTCGCCGTTCACTTCGATGGTCTCTTTTGTCGAAACGGCGGACCGACACAAAAACACGACGTCGTTGGACATGTCCTTGAACGCCACCAAACGATAATTCTCCGGATGAATACCCTTTTTCATTTCGTTGTTTTTGTTTTAATTAGTGCTTAAGCGGGACAAAGGTACGAATTTATTTGCAACAAACAAGCCCCCGGCTCAACTTTTTTCTCCGCGCGGCCGCCGAAAGGTTGCGCATTCTGAATTGTTTTCGTATCTTTGCGCCACGCAAGCCCCCGGAAGGGGTGCCGCGAGGGCCCATAGCTCAGTTGGTCAGAGCAGCGGACTCATAATCCGAAGGTCGTGGGATCATGCCCCTCTGGGCCCACCCGACAAGCCGGAGTATCCCGAAGGATGCCCCGGCTTTTGTTTTGCCCGGCAGGGAAGGGGCTGCCGTCCGCCTGCTCCGCGCCGTCCACCCGCAGGGAATCCCTCCCGCCCGCACGACACGCCCGCAGGAAACTCTCCCTCGCCCGCACAACACACGAATTTCTCCCTCCCGCACGACAAGGCCCCGGCCACACCGGACAGTGCGGACGCCGCCGAAGGTCGTTTCACCGCCTCTTTTTGCCGTTTCACCGACCGCGCGGACTCTCCGCTTCCGGAACAACCTTGTTCCATTTGGGATTTTTCGTATCTTTGTACACTTCCTTCACACGAACCGCACTTTTCGTCACCATGAGCAAAAGAAAGAAATGGATCGCCACGGCCATCGTCCTCGTGGTCTTTGCCGCAGCCCTGGCCATCTACAACCACTACGGCCCGGGAGGCGCCGCACAGGCCGACCTTCCGGTCGAGAAGGGCCCCCGCAAAAAGAGCATCCTGAATGTCAACGGACTGGTCATCCGCCCGACGTCGCTCACCGACGGCATCACGACCGTGGGCAACCTGCTGCCCGACGAGGAGGTGGACCTCTCGTTCGAGACCTCGGGCAAGATCGTCGCGATCAACTTCCGCGAGGGCACGCCCGTCACGCGGGGCGAGCTGCTGGCCAAGGTCAACGACAAGCCCCTCCAGGCACAGCTCAAGCGCTACGAGGCGCAGCTCAAACTGGCCGAGAACCGCGTCTTCCGCCAGAGCACCCTGCTCGAGAAGGACGCCGTGAGCCAGGAGGCCCTCGAACAGGCCCGCACGGAGCTCGCCACGCTCAACGCCGACATCGACATCGTGCGGCAGAACATCGCCCTGACCGAACTGCGGGCGCCGTTCGACGGCATCATCGGCCTGCGCAACGTCAGCGAGGGAGCCTACGCCTCGCCCGACGTCGTGGTGGCCAAGCTGACGAAGATCTCGCCGCTGAAGATCGACCTCTTCGTGCCGGAGCGCTACGCCAACCAGATCCGCCCCGGCACGCCGCTGTCGTTCACCGTCGAGGGGCGCAGCGAGACCTTCCACGCCCGGGTCTACGCCACCGAATCGAAGGTCGACATCGCCACGCGCACGCTGGCCGTGCGCGCCTCGTTCCCCAATACCGGGAGCCGGCCCCTGCTGCCGGGCCGTTTCGTGAGCGTGCAGATCCGCATGCACGACATTCCCGACGCCATCGCCGTCCCGACCGAGGCGATCGTCCCGGAGATGGGCGTCGACAAGGTCTATCTCTACAAGAGCGGCAAGGCCCGCGCCGTGGAGGTCCGCACGGGGCTGCGCACCGACCGCAGCATCCAGATCATCGAGGGGCTGCACGTCGGCGACACACTCATCACCTCCGGCACGCTGCAGCTGCGCACCGACCTGCCCGTCCAACTCGACGTCGTCGAATAACCCCGCCGCCGCATGAACATCTCCGAACTGAGCATCCGGCGCCCCGTGCTGGCCACGGTGCTGACGATCATCATCCTGCTGTTCGGCCTGATCGGCTACGGCAGCCTCGGCGTGCGCGAGTACCCGAGCGTCGACAACCCGATCATCTCGGTCTCGTGCTCCTACCCGGGCGCCAACGCCGACGTGATCGAGAACCAGATCACCGAACCGCTCGAGCAGAACATCAACGGTATCCCGGGCATCCGCTCGCTCTCGAGCACCAGCCGCCAGGGACAGAGCCGCATCACCGTGGAGTTCGAGCTGTCGGTGGACCTCGAAACCGCGGCCAACGACGTGCGCGACAAGGTCTCGCGCGCCCAGCGCTACCTGCCGCGCGACTGCGACCCGCCCACCGTCTCGAAGGCCGACGCCGACGCCACGCCCATCCTCATGGTGACGATCCAGAGCGACAAGCGCTCGCTGCTCGAACTGAGCGAGATCGCCGACCTGACGGTCAAGGAGCAGCTCCAGACGATCAACAACGTCAGCGGCGTGGAGATCTGGGGCGAGAAGCGCTACTCGATGCGCCTGTGGCTCGACCCGGCGAAGATGGCCGGATACGGCATCACGCCCGTCGACGTGAAGAATGCCCTCGACCGCGAGAACGTCGAGCTGCCCTCGGGCAGCATCGAGGGCAACACCACCGAGCTGACGATCCGCACCCTCGGGCTCATGCACACGACGCAGGAGTTCAACGACCTGGTGATCCGCGAGGATGCCGACCGCATCATCCGCCTGAGCGACGTGGGCCGCGCCGAACTCGGGCCGCAGGACACGCGCAGCTACATGAAGATGAACGGCATCCCGATGGTGGGTGTCGTCGTGATCCCGCAGCCGGGCGCCAACCACATCGAGATCGCCGACGCCGTCTACGAGCGCATGGCGAACATGAGGAAGGACCTGCCGGACGACGTCGTCACCGGATACGGATTCGACAACACGCGCTTCATCCGCGCCTCGATCGACGAGGTAAAGCAGACCGTCTACGAGGCCTTCGTGCTGGTCATCATCATCATCTTCCTCTTCCTGCGCAACTGGCGCGTGACGCTCATCCCGTGCATCGTCATCCCCGTGTCGCTCATCGGCACCTTCTTCCTGATGTACGTCGCGGGCTTCTCGATCAACGTGCTCTCGATGCTGGCCGTGGTGCTCTCGGTGGGCCTGGTCGTCGACGACGCCATCGTCATGACCGAGAACATCTACATCCGCATCGAACGCGGCATGACGCCGCGCGACGCCGGCATCGAGGGGGCCAAGGAGATCTTCTTCGCCGTGCTCTCGACCTCCGTGACGCTCATCGCCGTCTTCTTCCCGATCGTCTTCATGGAGGGCATGACCGGGCGGCTGTTCCGCGAGTTCAGCCTCGTGATCTCGGGCGCCGTCATCATCTCGACCTTCGCGGCGCTGACCGTCACGCCGATGCTCGCCACGAAGCTCCTGGTCAAGCAGGAGCGGCAGAGCTGGTTCTACAACAAGACCGAGCCCTTCTTCGTGTGGCTCAACTCGTTCTACAGCCGCACGCTGGCCTCGTTTCTGAGGCGGCGCTGGCTGGCGCTGCCCCTCACGGCGCTGACCCTCTTTCTGATCGGCTGGCTCTGGAGCACGATCCCCGCGGAGATGGCGCCGCTCGAGGACCGCTCGCAGATCACGATCAACACGCTCGGATCGGAGGGCGCCTCCTACGAATACCTGCGCGACTACACCGAGGACATCAACCTGCTCGTCGACTCGCTCGTGCCGGAGGCCGAGGCCGTCACGGCGCGCGTATCGAGCGGCCGCGGCAACATCCGCATCGCCCTTACGGACATCGCCGCGCGCGACCGCAGCCAGATGGAGATCGCCGAGGAGGTCTCGGCGGCCGTGCGCCGCAAGACCAAAGCCCGCTCGTTCGTGCAGCAGCAGAGCACCTTCGGCGGACGCCGCAGCAGCATGCCCGTGCAGTACGTGCTCCAGGCCACCAGCCTCGAACGGTTGCAGGAGGTGCTGCCCGAATTCATGCGCAAGGTCTACGAAAGCCCCGTGTTCCAGATGGCCGACGTCGACCTGAAGTTCAGCAAGCCCGAGGTGCGCATCGAGATCAACCGCGACAAGGCCAACCTGCTGGGCATCAGCACGCGCGACATCGCCCAGACGTTGCAGTACGGATTGAGCGGCCAGCGCATGGGCTACTTCTACATGAACGGCAAGCAGTACGAGATTCTGGCCGAGATCAACCGCCAGCAGCGCAACCGCCCGGCCGACCTGCGGTCGATCTACGTGCGCAGCAGCAAGGGCGAAATGATCCAGCTCGACAACCTCATCGCCCTGTACGAGGATGTCGCGCCGCCGCAGCTCTACCACTACAACCGCTTCCTCTCGGCCACCGTGTCGGCCGGACTGGCCAAGGGGCACACCATCGGCGAAGGGCTCGACGAGATGGACCGCATCGCCGCCGAGACGCTCGGCGACGACTTCCGCACGGCACTGGCCGGCGACTCGAAGGAGTTCCGCGAGAGTTCGTCGAGCCTGATGTTCGCCTTCCTGCTGGCCATCCTGCTCATCTACCTGATCCTCGCGGCGCAGTTCGAGAGCTTCAAGGACCCGCTGGTCATCATGCTCACCGTGCCGCTGGCCATCGCCGGCGCGCTGGTCTTCATGTGGGCAACCGACCAGACGATGAACATCTTCAGCCAGATCGGCATCATCATGCTCATCGGCCTGGTGGCCAAGAACGGCATCCTGATCGTCGAGTTCGCCAACCAGAAGCAGGAGGCCGGGCTCGACAAGCTCCACGCCATCGAGGAGGCGGCTTTGCAGCGCCTGCGCCCGATCCTGATGACGAGCGCCTCGACCATACTCGGCCTGCTGCCGCTGACCGTCGCCACGGGCGAAGGTGCCAACGGACGTATCGCCATGGGTATCGCCGTAGTGGGCGGTATGGTGGTATCCACCCTGCTGACGCTCTACATCGTCCCGGCAATATACAGCTACGTATCGACAGACCGGAGTAAGAAACAGAAATAAGGAAGCCCAATGAAACGAGTGATTTTATCGGCCCTGGCCGCGGGGATTTTCGCAACGGCGGCGGCACAGGAGGAGCTGACCCTCCGCAAGTGCCTGGAAATAGGGTTGGAAAACAACTACGACATACGCATCGTGCGCAATGAGGAGCGCATCAGCGACAACAATGCCACGGCGGCAAATGCCGGCATGGTGCCGACGATCGACTTCGAGGCGGGTTATTCGGGGGCGCTGGACAACGAGCGCACCACACCGCGCGAAGGGGACGCATGGTCGGACAACGGCATCTACGACCAGACGTTCAACGCCGGGATCAACCTCAACTGGACGATTTTCGACGGATTCCGCATCCGCACCAACTACAAAAAGCTCAAAGAGATGCAGGAGATGGGCACTGTCCGCACCCGCATCACGATCGAGGACTTCGTAGCCAGCCTGACGGCCGAATACTACAATTACGTCCAGCAAACGCTGCGCCTGCAGAATTTCCGCTATGCCGTGGCGCTTTCGCGCGAGCGGCTGCGCATCACCGAAGCGCGGGTCAGCGTCGGCAATTTCTCGCGCCTCGACCTGTTGCAGGCACGCGTGGACTTCAATGCCGACAGTTCGAAATATATGTCCCAGCAGGAGCTGGTTTCGGCTTCGCGCATCCGCATCAACGAACTGCTGGCCAACAAGGACGTCAACGAAATGCTCTGTATCCGCGACTCGGTGATCGAGGTCAACGGCGAGCTCAAA
>ENA-ORPD01002738-ORPD01002738.1-human-gut-metagenome-genome-assembly--contig:-NODE-2738-length-10302-cov-2.865814_pt1 | contig 10302 bp, 5 predicted proteins | sample MGYA00242143_ERZ509076 | MGnify/ENA primary metagenome ERZ509076 (study PRJEB26280, sample SAMEA2338706) | human gut metagenome | biome: human gut; feature: human-associated habitat; material: faeces... | reverse complement strand
CCTTCGCCTTTTTGCAACGATGCAACTGTTTTCTTTGCCATGGTTCAATCCTTCCTTATTTTATTTCTTTATGTACAGTAACTCTTTTCAAGATGGGATTGTATTTTTTCAACTCCAATCTTTCTGTGGTATTTTTTCTGTTCTTAGTAGTAATATAACGCGATGTTCCGGGCATACCACTCGCCTTGTGTTCCGTGCATTCAAGAATTACTTGAACCCTATTACCTTTTGCTTTCTTTGCCATATCTTAATATAACATTTTTATTTCTGTTAAATACCCATTTCCGGCAGCTTGCTTGATAGCTGCATCTAATCCCATTTTATTGATTGTACGAAGACCGAAAGTGTAAGCGTGATCCAACAATCTTGTTCTACCCAATAAAATTTCTTTGTAAAGAGGTTGACATTAAATCTTCTTTTCGTTCTTCTTTTTGAGTGCGAAACGTTGTTGCCAACCATTGCTTTTTTCCCTGTAATTTGACAAATCTTTGACATCGCTATCTATTATTTTATTTGTTTTTTCTTACTGCTTTCGCAAACAGAGTGCAAAGTAAAGCATTTTAGAAATATGTTCCAAATTTTTAAGGTATTAAAATCGGAACTTTTTTATTCAGTTCTATTTTGTCATCAGTTGTATCAACATCAACAAAGCCGATTGGGTCGCACGTGCAATTACTTGCTCTCTATCGCCTTCGAAACAAAAACATTCAGCCTCGCTTCGCTCGCCATACCGAACTGCAATCCACACCGTACCTACCGGTTTCTCAACGCTACCTCCACCCGGACCTGCTATTCCAGAAGTCGCTATCGCACAATCGGAAGACAACAATCTTTGTACCCCCGATACCATTTGCAAGACGGTCTCCCTACTCACAGCGCCAAAACCCGATAATGCCTCCGACGACACATTCAAAACACGTATTTTCACCTCGTTAGAATACGCCACGACACTACCTTTAAAATAGACCGAACTACCCACTATCCTTGTTATTTCATGAGCTATATTTCCTCCCGTGCAACTTTCGGCTGTCGCCAACGTTTCTCCTCTTTCGGTTAATATCGACCCTAATGCTCCTGCGAGAGTTGTATCCGAACCACAAAACAGATGGCTACCCAATATAGTCCTCAATTTAAAAAACTCATCATCGATAATCTTCTGCAAATATGACTCTTCATCGCCACGAGCAGTCAGTCTCAACCGAATCACTCCCGGCGTAGGCAAATAGGCAAGTTTGATACACACCGGCAATTGCGCTTCAAAGTCGGATAAAGTTTCGGACAACCTCGATTCCGTAAAATCCTTCACCAAACAAGTGCGATGCAAAATAGACGAATGATCTTGAAAATACTCCCTCAAACGACTTATAACCGCCTCTTTCATGACGGTCTTCATTTCTGTCGGGACACCTGGCATAGACACCAATACCTTGCCATTTCTTTCAAACCACATGACAGGAGCCGTACCCACGGGATTTTGAATAACTGTACACATATTAGGAACATAGGCTTGATTGCGCGTACTATCATTCATCGTCAATTTACGACGACGAAAAATGGCTTCCACATTGGCAAAAACCGATTCGTCGAAGACCAACTTTCCACCGAAATAATCACAAAGAGTCTGCTTTGTAATATCGTCCTTCGTCGGTCCCAATCCACCGGTCATCAAAACGACATCGACCCTACCGAACGAGCTATTCAGAGCATCGGTTATTTCCCGAGACCTATCTCTAACTGTCGTTATCTCGGTAACCTCCCACCCTATATGATTCAGCTCCCGAGCAATCCACCCAGAATTCGTATCGGTCACCTGTCCGATCAACAACTCATCGCCGATAACAATAATCTCGACATTCATTTCATTCGTATTTATAATTCAACCCGGGCAAAAGGAGCCTTCGCTATATCACAAAACTCTTTATCCAAATATTTATAATAACCCGTAATAGCCACCATAGCCGCATTATCGGTCGTAAAAGAGAAGGGCGGCAGATAAACTGTCCAACCATACTTTCGGGCATAATCTTCAAAAGCAACCCTCACAGCGGAGTTCGCCGAAACGCCCCCGGCAACAGCCACATGCTTTATTCCAGTTTGTTTAACGGCCTTATAAAGTTTGTCCATCAAAATGTCCACAATCGTAGTCTGCAACGATGCGCACAAGTCACACTTATTTTTTTCGATGAAATCGGGGTCTTCTTTTATTTTGTCTCTCAATAAATATAAAAAGGAGGTTTTCAGTCCACTGAAACTATAATCAAAACCGGGTATGTGAGGTTTGCTTAGTGCAAACGCTTTGGGATTCCCTTCCTTCGCCAATCTATCTACAACCGGGCCTCCCGGATAAGGCAATCCCATTACTTTGGCACATTTGTCAAAAGCTTCACCGGCAGCATCGTCAATGGTCTGCCCCAGAATTTCCATATCGTTATAGGCTTTCACCAAAATAATCTGAGAATTTCCGCCGGAAACCAGCAGGCAAAGAAAAGGAAATTCAGGTTGAACATTGTCTTCACCTTCCGCTTTAATGAAATGCGCTAACACATGTCCTGTCAGATGATTAACATCCACCATAGGAATACCCAAAGAGCGAGCGAACCCTTTGGCAAACGATACACCTACCAGTAAAGACCCCATTAGTCCCGGACCGCGTGTAAATGCCACAGCGCTCAATTCTTCTTTTGTGACTCCGGCGCGTTTCAAAGCCTCGTGCACCACCGGCACTATGTTCTGTTGATGTGCACGCGAAGCCAATTCGGGAACAACTCCACCATAAGCTTCGTGAACTGCCTGGCTGGCTACAACATTCGATAGCAGGTAGCCGTCCTTGATGACTGCTGCAGAAGTGTCATCACATGAAGATTCTATTCCTAAGATTATTGTACTCATAGTGTTTATTTACGTTTAAACGCTGCAAAAGTAGTGATAAAAGTAGTATCCATAACGTATTATTTCATATTTTTGTTGGCCGAACAAAAAATTAACCGCCTATCAGAACGCTGAAAACGACAGTACGCTGGATAATCGGTATAGTGCTGGGGCTCTATATCGGGATAATTTTATTGCTGAACATCCCTTATGTCCAGCATCAGATGTCTGTACTCGTAGCCAAAGAGCTAAGTTCCGTATTGGGCAGCCGGCTTACTATCGGGCGGATCAATATAGGGTTGCTGAACCGGATTATTATCGATGACCTTATGCTGAACGACCAGTCGGGAAAAGAGCTGCTTAAAGTAGGGCGTCTGTCCGCCAAGTTCGAGATACTCCCCTTATTCAACGGAAGAATATCTATCGGAAACGTACAATTATTCAGTTTCAACGCTAATCTGGAAAAGCCCACTCCTCAAGCGACAAGCAATTTCCAGTTCGTACTCGATGCGTTCGCTTCCAAAGACACTGTCAAGAAGAAAAGCAATCTGGATCTTCGCATCAACTCCCTGCTGATACGTCGCGGGCGGGTATCTTACGATGTCCTATCCGCCGAAAGAACTCCGGGAAAGTTCAATCCGCAGCACATCCGCCTGTCCAACATTCTCGCCAACATCTCCTTAAAAGCTCTTCAGAGCGATTCGATCAATGCCGCCATTAAGCGAATGAGTATTGAAGAAGACCACTCCGGCTTTGAACTAAAGAAATTAAGTCTTAAGATAGTGGCCAATAACAAGAAGATGTGGATAGATAATTTTGCCATTGACCTGCCCAACACCTCCCTGGCAATGGACACTATCCGTATGGAATATGACAGTTTGGGAGCTTTCGGCAATTTCGCCAATGATGTCCGCTTCTCTTTCCACATATTGCCTTCGGCGGTTGCATTGCAGGATTTATCTGCATTTGTACCAGCCTTCAAACCTTTCAGGGAGACGCTGCAACTGGAAATGAAAGCCGACGGAACAGTCAACCAGCTTAATTGCCCCAAATTGCAGATTTCCGCCGATAACCATTTCCTGCTGAAAGGCGATGTATCCTTGCAGGACTTGTCACACCCTCAGGATGCCTACATATTCGGCAACTTGTCCAATTTATACGCCGATCCGGAAGGCATCACATTTTTTGTCCGCAACCTGAGCAAAGACTATAAGGGAGTACCTCCGGTATTGCAACATTTAGGTACGGTATCGTTCCGGGGAGAAATATCCGGATACTTCACAGATCTGGTCACTTATGGTGAAGTGCGTACGGACATAGGCACTGTCAAGACGGACCTCAAGTTCGGTTCGGACAAAGAAAAGGGTTATTTTTCCTATTCCGGTGCAGTAAAGACCGCAGAGTTCGAACTGGGCAAGCTGCTGAATAACGACAAATTCGGGAAAGTAACCTTCAACATGGACCTCAAAGGAAATCATTACGAAAAAAAGTATCCTTCCATTACCATGAAGGGACTGGTTGCTTCCATAGATTACAGCGATTACACCTATGAAAACATCACGCTGGACGGAGAATACAAACAAGGCGGATTCAACGGAAACGTGACATTGGATGATGAAAACGGCGCGATACAGCTGAACGGCGCAATCAACACAGCCGGCAAGACACCCACATTCAATTTCCACGCCGCCGTCAGCCATTTCCGTCCGAACACCCTTCACCTCACCCCCAAATATAAGGACACAGAATTATCTGTCAAGATAAAAGCCGACTTCACCGGCAGCTCCATCAACGATATGAATGGAGAAATCAACATTGACAGCCTGCAATATACTGCTCCGGACCAGAATTTCTTTATGGACAACCTGCGGATTGCCGCCACCCAAAACGATGAACATCAGAAACGGCTGACTATAAACTCCAACTTCCTGCGGGGTACGATCGAGGGTGATTACTCGTACCAGACCCTCCCCGCCAGCGTACTGAACATCATGCGGCGCTACATCCCCGCCTTGATATTACCCGACAAGCGTCCCCGGGAAACAGCCAATAATTTCTACTTCGACCTGCACATCTACAATACGGAGATACTGTCTACCGTATTCCAGATACCGTTGAAAGTATATACCCACTCCACACTGAAAGGCTACTTCAACGACAAATTGCAACGATTGCGTGTGGAAGGTTATTTCCCGCGGCTGAGCTATAAAGAAAAGTTCTTTGAGTCGGGCGTTCTTCTCTGTGAAAATCCGGGCGAACAGTTTCAGGCAAAGGTACGCTTCACTAACCGGAAGCCCAACGGCGCGGTCAATGTAGCGCTGGAAGCCCAAGCCAAAGACGACTGTATACAGGCTGTTTTCAACTGGGGAAACAGCAGTGCGGTGACTTATAGCGGCAAACTGGCGGCCGTTACGCAATTCATCCGCGAATCGGTTCGGGAGACAGACGGCGGCAAACAACACCTAAGGTCCGCCCATAAAGGCAGGAAAGACATTCCCGCCTTGAAAACAATCGTCAATGTTCAGGAGACAGACGTAATCCTCAACGACACCATCTGGAAGATACACCCTTCGCAGATCGTGGTCGATTCGGGAAAGATACATGTCAACAACTTCTATTTCAGCCACAAAGAGCGTCATCTGCGCATCAACGGAACCGTTTCCGAACAGCCTCAGGACACCGTACGCCTGAATCTGAAAGAGATTAATATAGGGTACGTATTCGATATAGCCGACTTAGGTGTCAACTTCAAAGGCGAAGCCACAGGCCCTGCGTATGCCAGCGGCGTACTTAAAAAGCCGGTAATGAGCACCGACTTATTCATACGTAACCTCGGTCTGAACGAAGGCCTGCTAGGTGATGCCAACATACATGGCGAATGGCATCACGATGTGAAAGGCATCTATCTGGATGCCCGCATCCGCGAGAAAGACATTGCCAAGAGCCACGTGTACGGCTACATCTATCCCATAAAGCCTACCAGCTCACTCGACCTGCAAATTGAAGCCGACAGCACCAACCTGAAATTCATCCATCATTACATGCAGAGCATCACTCCCGAATTCAACGGGCGTGCCAGCGGCCATGTCCATTTCTACGGCAAATTCAAAGCGCTGACCATGGAAGGGCGTGTATTCGGCGACGCTTCCATTAAAGTGGATGTGCTCAACACCACCTTCTCCCTGAAAGACAGCATACTCATCGAGCCCGGCGGACTGACCTTCCGCAACAACCGCATCTTCGACACGCAAGGGCATCAGGGAAGAGCCAACGGTTACCTGCACTACCAGCACTTCAAGAACCTGGAATACCGCTTCCAGTTCGACGTCAACAACATGCTGGTAATGAACACCAAGGAATCTCCCGACTTCCCCTTCTACGGCACAGTCTACGGCACAGGCAACGCCACCATTGCCGGCAATGCGGCAGAGGGCGTCAACATAGACGTAGCGATGACCACCAACCGCAACACCAACTTCACTTATATGAAAGAAGGTATTGCTTCGGCCGTCAGCAACCAGTTCATACAGTTTGTGGACAAAACGCCGCGCCGCATACTGCAAGACTCCGTCATGCTGGCATCGGAATACGAGCTGGCCCAGAAAGAAGTTCTGGAGAAAGAAAGCGATACCGACATCCGGCTGAACCTCCTGATAGATGCCACCCCGGATGCCACCATGAAAATCATCATGGATCCCGTTGCCGGCGACTACATCAGCGGAAAAGGTACGGGAAACATCCGCACTGAATTCTACAATAAAGGAGACGTGAAAATGTTTGGCAGCTACCGCATCAGTCAGGGAGTTTATAAATTCAGCTTGCAGGAAGTTATCCGCAAGGACTTCATCATCAAAGACGGCAGCACCATCACCTTCAACGGCCTGCCGCTGGATGCCACCCTCGACATCCAGGCAAGTTACCTTGTGAACTCCGCTTCGCTGAACGACCTTGTTCCTGATGCCAGCAACTACGTCAACCAAACCAGCATCAAGGTGAACTGCCTCATGGCACTGACCGGGCAACTCACTTCACCGGACATTAAAATGAGTCTGGAACTGCCCAATGAACGTGATGAAGTGCAAGCACTGGTGCGCAACTACATCCCAACGGACGAACAGATGAACCTGCAAATACTCTATCTACTGGGTATCGGCAAATTCTATACCCCGGAGAATGTGGACGCCACCGGCAACTCCAATATGATGTCGAGTGTGCTGTCCTCCACCCTTTCCGGACAACTGAACAATGCGCTCTCACAGATCATCGACAGCAACAACTGGAACTTCGGCACAAATTTCAGTACCGGAGAAAAAGGCTGGACCGATATGGAGTTCGAGACGATGCTCTCCGGACAACTGCTGAACAACCGACTGCTCATCAACGGCAACTTCGGCTATCGCGACAACCCGATGGCCAACACCAATTTCGTGGGCGACTTCCAAGCCGAATGGCTTGTGAACCGCTCCGGCGACATACGCCTGAAAGCGTATAACGAAACAAACGACCGGTATTATACCAAGACCAACCTCACCACCCAAGGGATAGGCATCATCTTCAAAAAGGATTTCAATAAATGGAATGAGCTGCTCTTCTGGAACAAATGGAAACTGAAAAGGCTGAAGAAGCAACCGGCTGAAAAGAGCATGGCTACGGACAGCATTTCACCCAAGATGTCCCGCCCGGAAGTGCAATCCAAACGGGAAAGACCGCAATAATTTCTCTTCGCCGTACTGTATTGTTTATCAACAGTGTATATGTACCAATAAATACCACCGTCTGGTACTGCTCGTACCAATAAGTGGTAGGACTTGTACCAACCATTGGTACGGACAATACCACTGTGAGGTACGAGCCGTACCAACGGTTGGTACAGACCAAAAGTAAAAGAACGGAGTTGAACTATCCCCAAAGAATAAAAAAAAGGAGGGCTTTGTCAAAAACAGATAGTGGAATCTCATTTTGACAAAGCCCTCAGTATTATGCTTACCTCACAGGATGAAAGCCATATTCATCCCGCAGAAATAAAAACACCTTATTATTAATAAGAACGTGCAAATATCACGCGGCAAGCAGACGGTTTGCCGGTCACCATACACTTGCCCGGCTCTTTGTCGCCCGGCACGAAAGACTCAAACGGAATACAGCGGATAGTGGCTTTGGTTTCTTCCTTAATCTTCTCTTCTGTTTCGGTGGTTCCGTCCCAGTGAGCCAGAATAAAGCCGCCTTCTTCAATCTTTTCTTTGAATTCGTCGTAGCTGTCTACCGTAGTGATGCGGTTGTTGCGATAGTCCAACGCTTTCTTATAGATATTTGCCTGAATCTCTTCGAGCAGGTCTTTCACGTATTCTTCGATGCCGTCGCAAGAACGGGTTTCTTTTTCCAGCGTATCGCGGCGCATTACTTCCATTGTGTTGTTCTCCAAGTCACGACCACCCATAACCAGACGAACGGGAACACCTTTCACCTCATAGTCGGCAAATTTGAAGCCCGGACGCTTGTTGTCGGCATTGTCGTACTTCACAGAGATACCCATGGACTTCAGTTTGGCCACGATGCCGGCCACCTTCTCGTCAATCTTGGCAAGCATCTCGGCATTCTTATAGATAGGCACGATAACCACCTGTATCGGAGCCAAGTGTGGCGGAAGCACCAGACCGTTGTCATCGGAATGTGTCATGATAAGCGCACCCATCAGGCGGGTAGATACTCCCCATGAAGTAGCCCATACGTATTCCAATTTGTTTTCTTTGTTTACGAACTGCACATCGAAGGCTTTGGCAAAGTTCTGTCCCAAGAAGTGTGAAGTACCGCTTTGCAAAGCCTTGCCGTCCTGCATCATCGCTTCAATTGTATAGGTGTTGAGGGCGCCGGCAAAACGTTCGTTGGCCGATTTCACACCTTTAACAACGGGCACTGCCATGTACTTTTCAGCGAACTCACCATATACGTTCAGCATCCGTACAGCTTCCTCTTCGGCTTCCTCGCGGGTGGCGTGGGCTGTATGGCCTTCCTGCCACAAGAACTCGGCGGTACGCAGGAACAGGCGGGTACGCATCTCCCAGCGGAATACGTTTGCCCATTGGTTACACAGGATAGGCAGGTCCCGGTAAGAGTTTATCCAATTCTTATAGGTGTTCCAAATGATAGTTTCCGAAGTGGGACGAATGATGAGTTCCTCTTCCAGCTTTGCAGCAGGGTCTACCACTACACCGCCACCGTTCGGATCGTTCTTCAAACGATAGTGTGTCACTACGGCGCACTCTTTGGCAAAGCCTTCTACGTGCTCCGCTTCGCGGCTGAGGAATGATTTCGGGATGAGCAAAGGGAAATAAGCATTTACATGCCCTGTCTCCTTGAACATATCGTCCAGCTGACGCTGCATCTTCTCCCAGATAGCGTATCCGTAAGGCTTGATTACCATACATCCACGCACAGCCGACTGTTCTGCCAAATCGGCCTTTACCACCAACTCGTTGTACCACTGAGAATAATTCTCACTACGTTTGGTAAGGTCTTTCAATTCTACTGCCATTTTATTTTGTTTTTAAAGTTTTCTATTCGGGTTCATATTAAACGGAGTGCAAAAGTACAAATTTCTGTGCGAAAAGCGTTTATTATATAAACACTATTTTTTGCAGACTTTATGGACACAGGCTTTTTCCTCTTGAAGAGCTGTCTTAATCAACCGCTTACGACAAGCATACAGGCGCCCTAAATAGATGTTAACTTATTACATCCTAATAAGTTAACATCGTGCCGCTACGAAGTTAACATCGTACGGTTATTATATTAACTTCCTAAAACATCAACACATGCCAATACATTATATATAACTACAAAGCATCAACACATGCCAATATTATGAAACTGAAGAGTGCAGCCTACCCCTAAAACAAAAGTCAGATAGCAATCTTACGATAACTATCTGACTTTCCATTAAGAGCGGCAAGCGAGGTTCGAACTCGTGACCCTCAGCTTGGGAAGCTGATGCTCTACCAACTGAGCTATTGCCGCAGGTTCTGTTTCCTTTGTTCTGAAAACATCGGCAAAGGTAATGAAATCTTTTAAAAAAGAAAAAATGAAACCACTAAAAAATGTTCTGTTCTTGCCACTACCGTAGAATTCATGTACATTTGTTTCCTGTAAACCTCAAGAAAATCAATGAAACGAATTATACTTATCACCGGTGGGTCCCGTTCGGGCAAAAGCACTTATGCCGAAAAGCTGGCTCTAAGTCTCTCTTCCACCCCTGTCTATCTTGCTACGGCACGCATATGGGACGAAGAGTTTCGCAAACGGGTGATACATCATCAGGCAAGACGTGGCCCTGAGTGGACCAACATAGAAGAAGAAAAAGAGTTGAGCCGCCATGCACTGTCCGGGCGCACCATCCTGATAGACTGCATTACACTGTGGTGTACCAACTTCTTCTTC
>ENA-ORPD01002737-ORPD01002737.1-human-gut-metagenome-genome-assembly--contig:-NODE-2737-length-10306-cov-2.440055_pt1 | contig 10306 bp, 5 predicted proteins | sample MGYA00242143_ERZ509076 | MGnify/ENA primary metagenome ERZ509076 (study PRJEB26280, sample SAMEA2338706) | human gut metagenome | biome: human gut; feature: human-associated habitat; material: faeces... | reverse complement strand
AAAATACTGGCTGCCGATAATAAAGTGATCAAACGGATCTATAATCTGGACACCAATACATATATGGACGGTGCTTTATCCTCAAAAGTAAAAGAAATGCTGGGATTAGCGACGTCAATGGTGTTGCGTTGTGATGATTGTATCAAATATCATTTGGAAAAATGTCATCAGTATGGGGTAACCACGGAAGAGTTGTTCGAAATATTCTCTGTTGCCAATCTGGTGGGAGGAACCATCGTGATCCCTCATACTCGACGGGCTTTGGAATATTGGGAAGAGTTGCAGGGAATGACTAATTAATATATTGCCGAATTCGAGCAAAATAGGATGGGTTCATAAATAGATTTTATACCTTTGTACAATATTTGTATAAAGGGAATTGTCATGTCGACGAAAAATGTTTTGCGGATAAGCTTATTGTTTATTTGTTGTTGTCATGTTTTTTTGACAAAAGCGAATATCCATGATCGAGGGTATATATTAATTCTGAATTCTTATGCAGAATCTGACGTGTGGGCAAACCACGCTATCGACAGTATACGGAAAGATCATTCGATAAAAGAAGATATTTGGGTTGAATCCTTGGACATGCTTTTGGTGGATAGTATGGCGGGATTGCAGAAAAGGAGGGATTATATTTTGGCAAAATATGATACCGCTCCCAGGTGTATTGTCATGTTGGGAAATAGTATCTGGTGCGTGTTCGAGGATGTTTTTAAAGGAATCTGGAAAGATATTCCTGTTATTCTTTGTGTGCGGGAAGATTATGTCAGTCCGTTGGATGTCATGTTGAAAAGAGAAGAGATCAACCCGAAGGATATTATCCCTTTACAGGATAAATTGAACGGATTGAATGTTACTCTTATCGAGTGTCCCGTTTATATCCGTGAAACGATTGACGAAATGAAACGATTGCTCCCGAACATGAAGAAGATTGTCTTGATATCGGATAGACACTACGTGAGTGCGCAGATACGGGAGAAAATGAGACACGTGTGCGAGACATATTTTCCGGATTTGGATGTGTCTTATTTTATTGAAGGGCAGATAAATATGGATCAAATGCTGGATTCCATTTATTCATATGACGTGAATGAGGTCGGGTTACTTTATTTTTCATGGGTCCAACGTAAGGAAATTGCCGGAAATAAATATTTGTCCACGAACAACCATAAAGCTATCAGTTATTTCGATAATCACCCGGTCTTCACGTTGGAAGATAATGGAATCTATGACGGGGATATGGCTGGAGGATATTTCTACTTGGGCAAAGATTTTGCACATACGGTCATGCGGACGTTAAGGGAGGTCTTGGATGGAAAGGAGGCAAAAGATATTCCTTTGCAAGTGGCGGGAAAACCGAATTATTATCTCTCTTATCCGATTCTTCAGAAGGCCGGAATCCCGACTTCTTTGTATCCGGATAATGCGGTTTATTTATTTGCTCCGGAAGGATTTTGGGAGCAGGCTCGTTATATGTTACTAGCCATTATCGTATTACTATTTATCACGTATCTGTTATGGATACGGTTACGGTTGTTGAAAAAAGAGAGAGTGTTACACGATCGGGAGTTGGTTCTTTTGGAAAAATATAAAGCGCTTTTCACGAATATGCCGTTGGCTTACATGAAACATCGGTTGATTTATAATGCCAAAGGGGATGTCGTGGATTATCAAGTGGAAGAAGTAAACCCGATGTTTGAAGAATGTTTTGCCAAAGCGGAGAAGGTGGTAGGTAAAAAAGGTAGTGAATTACGGGGAAGTCGATATAACGAGTTCGTCGTGTTGTACAAAAAAATGTTTATCGAGAAAAAGTCATTTACCTTTGAATATTATTACAGTGCAACACAGAAATACTATGAAATAATAAATATCGCATCCACGGAACAAGGAATGGTCGATATTTTTTGCGTGGACGTTACTGATTTGCGGAAAACAAGATCCATGTTGGAATCTGTGAACTATAAATTGTCAATGGCTCTTGACGTGGCGAATATAACTCCTTGGCGTTGGGATTTGGAAAGACATACCGTCTTGTGTGATGTGAATCGTCCAATTGAACTAAAACATTGTACTGATAATGAGGATTCTTTAGCGGTTCCTGAAGAACAATATTTTTCAAAGATACACAAAGACGATCGGGAACGTGTAAAAGCGGCTTATTCGGCTTTAATTGCCGGGAAAGTAGCCAAGATCAGGGAGGAATACCGGGTATTGGATAAAAGAGAACATCATTATTCTTACGAATGGGTAGAGGCTCAGGCTACCGTGGATCAGTGGGATAAAAATGGGAAACCTTTATCTTTGGTGGGATCTTCGGTTGTGATTACCACTCGAAAACAGATGGAACTGGCTTTGCGTGATGCGAAAGAACATGCGGAAGAATCCAACCGGTTAAAATCAGCCTTTCTTGCTAACATGAGCCACGAAATTCGTACCCCGTTGAATGCTATCGTCGGATTCTCTAATATATTGGCATCGACGGAAACTGAAGAGGAAAAACGGGAATACATTAATATTATCGAGAATAATAACACCTTACTTTTGCAATTAATTAGTGATATTCTTGATCTTTCCAAGATTGAGTCCGGTTCGATTGAGTTTGCTTATTCGGAATTTGACTTGAACGCTTTGATGCGAGGATTAGAACAAACCTCTTGTTTACGACTGACTTCCGCAAAGGTCGAAATTGAATTTGACGAGTATCTTCCGGAATGTTGTATCCGTTCAGAGAAAAATCGATTAACACAAGTGATTACCAATCTGCTCAATAATGCGATAAAATTCACGAAAGAAGGAACGATTCGTTTCGGTTATCATCTTTTGGAGAAAGACTCTCTTTATTTTTATGTGTCTGACACGGGATGTGGTATTGATGCAGATAAAAAAGACGCTGTGTTTGAACGATTCGTGAAGTTGAACAATTTTGCACAGGGAACAGGGCTTGGCTTGTCTATCTGTAAGACGATCGTGGAACGGATGGGCGGTAAGATCGGGGTGGAATCGGAAGTAGGACAAGGAACAACTTTTTGGTTTACGATTCCTTACGTGGCTGTAAAATTGCGTTGTCAAGAAATAAAGGAAGAGAAAATCGTTCAGCAAGTAGTCGAGAAAAATAAACTCAAGATACTGGTTGCTGAAGATAATCCGAGTAATTACATGCTTTTCGAATCCATATTGAAAAAGGATTATCAATTGATACATGCGTGGAATGGCCGGGAGGCCGTTGAATTGTTTAAAGAACACGATCCACATTTGGTTTTAATGGATATAAATATGCCGGAGTTGAATGGTTTTCAAGCCGTGCAGGAAATCCGCAAGATTTCCTGCACGGTTCCCGTGATTGCGGTTACAGCCTATGCTTATGCTTCTGATGAAGAAAAAATCATGGCTAGCGGGTTTGACGGCTACACGGCAAAACCGATCAATGCAAATTTATTAAGGAGTAAAATTATTGCTTTGTTGGAGAAGCATCTTATTTTACTCTAGTGATGTTTCTAAAGACCTGTATCGAGATATTTTTATTGTGTGTCTTCTGTGTTTCATATGCCCAGATGGGGACGCGGGAACGAGTCGTGTTTTATAATACGGAAAATTTATTTGACACTCGAAACGACACGCTGACGGCAGATGACGATTTTACTCCCCGGGGAAAACAGCATTGGAATCGGGAACGTTATACCCGAAAGTTACTCAATATCTCGAAAGTGTTAAACGGTCTCGGGGCGGGAAAGTTTCCGCTACTCATCGGCTTGAGCGAGGTGGAGAATCGGAATGTTGTTTCAGACTTGGTAAACAAAACGGTGTTGGCGGATGGTAATTATGGTATTGTACATACCGACTCCCCGGATACAAGGGGAATTGATGTTGCTTTACTCTACCGGAAAGATTCATTTCGGCTATTGCATAACGCTTTCTTTCCTGTCCACTTAAAAAGCGGGGAGACCACCCGGGATATACTTTATTGTGAGGGTATATTGGCCCCAAACGATACTCTTCATGTTTTTGTTTGTCATTTCCCTTCTATGCGTGGTGGGGAGGCGAAAAGTGAATGGAAACGGGTAAAAGCAGCATCCGTCGTAAGGCAGAAGGTGGATTCTATACAGGATATTCATCCCCGGGCCATGATTTTGATTTTGGGAGATTTGAACGGACGGGCGAATACATCTGCGCAAAAGACATTGAAAACTCGAAATCCGGCATCCGGGACAATTGAATCTGAAAACTTTTACAACACCGGGTATTACTTGCTAGGAAAAAACTATGGTAGTTATCGTTACAAGGGAGAGTGGCAGACGCTGGATCACATCATCGTTTCCGGGAACCTGTTGAACGGGGAAGCTGGTTTGCAGGTGTCCCGAAGAATGGGTATCTATGATGCGGATTTTCTACTTGAAGAAGAGCGAGGGACTTTCGGTGTTCGTCCGAAACCGACCTATCGGGGGCCTCACTACATTGGAGGATACAGTGATCATCTTCCGGTCTTCATCGATTTAAAGAAATAATTGCTGTTTTACAATAAAAAGATTACTTTTGTGGCAAAATTCATAGAACAAGATATGGACGACTATCATCAACAGTATTAATCTGAATAGGGGTTCTCGATAAATGCCTCTATTCATAAATTGAAGGAGGATTATTATGAGAACTTTCCTAATGGGTAAAGTAGGGTTCGTGGAAAAGAAAGTATGGGAACCCAATTGCTGGATTAATGTTGTTTCACCCACTCAGGACGATCTTCGCTACCTGATCGACGAAATGGGAGTTCCGGAGGCTTTTATAGATGACGTTGAAGACGTGGACGAGCGTTCCCGTTTGGAAGTAGAGGATGGATGGACGCTGATGATCCTGCGTATTCCCTTTAAGTCGGTAGATACAAGTATTCCTTTCATCACAGTGCCTTTGGGGATTATCGTGAAGGAGGATATGTTCGTAACCGTGTGCTATTACGAGACAGAAATGATACCTGATTTCATCAATTACGTGATTCGTAAAAACTTGGAAATTGCCAATAATTGGGATCTTGTTTTCCGTTTGTTTCTTTCTGCCTCCGTGTGGTATTTGAAATACTTGAAACAAATCAACGCCCAAATGCACATGGCAGAGGTCGAATTGGAACGTTCCATCCGGAATGAAGAATTACAACGGTTGCTGAAAATCGAGAAATCATTGGTATTCTTTATCACTTCTTTGCGTGGGAATGACAACTTGTTGATCAAAATGAAGACCTTGAAAGTGCAGCGGCAATTCTTCGACGAGGATTTGGTGGAGGACGTGGAGATCGAATTGCGGCAAGCTCAGGATTCGGCCCGTATTTATAGTGATATTTTAAGCGGTACAATGGATGCCTACGCTTCGGTGATTTCCAATAATTTGAATATCGTGATGAAACGGATGACGTCCATCTCGATTATATTAATGTTACCGACCTTGATTGCTAGTTTGTACGGGATGAATGTTCCGAACTCTTTGGAGGAAAATCCTTATGGATTTTTGATCGTGATTGTTATCTCGATACTCTTTTCCGTGTTTGGTTTCATCGTGTTTAAATGGCGCCATTGGTTTTAAATAAAATATCTAAAACATCTCGTTATTTTAACAAACTATTAACGGTTTGTTGATAAACTTTTGGGGATATTTGATGTCATAACAACAGTGTTGTGAATACTTGTCTAAGCTTTGCTGAAACAGGCATTTTTGGTATGTAATGATTTAAAATATGAACAAAGGTTTAAAGAGAGTTTTACAAATTGGAATTCCGGTCGTGATCGTGGGAGCAATCGTGATCCTTCGTTTGGATTTTTCTTCGGATAAAGAGATGTCAACCCCGACAACAGCTCCCAAGGCGACTAACCGGGGGGCTTTACCGGTATCGGGGATCGTGGCATCTATGTCAACTTCCGGTAATGGAATTCCCGTAACGGGATTATTGGTTGCAAATGAAGAAGTCGAACTGGTTTCGGAAACAGCCGGTAAAGTTGTGAAGATCGCTTTTGAAGAAGGGACGTTGGTGAAGAAAGGAACCTTGTTAGTGAAAGTGGATGATTCGGATTTGCAGGCTCAACTCGCTCGTGCCGAATTCCAAAAAGAATTATTGGCAGCCAAATTGGAAAGACAGCGGATACTATTAAAGCGGGAATCCATCAGCGTGGAAGAATTCCAGCAGTTGGAGACCGAGTACAATATGAATCTGGCTGATATTGAATTATTAAAGGTTAAAATTGCTCGAACTGAAATCCGGGCTCCTTTTGACGGTCGAATGGGATTTCGTTTCGTGAGTGAGGGGAGTTACTTGCAACCGAGTACTAAGGTGTCCACGATTGTTGATAATTCTTATTTAAAAATTGAATTTTCTATTCCTGAAAAATATATTGACCTGCCTTTAGTGGGTAGAAAACTTACTTTCCAACCTAGCGGGATGGAACATCAGATCGAGGCAGAAGTGTATGCTGTTGATCCACAGGCGGACGTGGCTACTCATACCATAAATCTGCGGGCTCGTTACCGGAATACTAAAAATTTGGTAGCGGGAATGTTCGTGAAGGGGGAGTTGATGACAGCTGAGAATTTGAAATATATACTTGTTCCGACAGAGGCCGTCGTGCCGGAGATGGATGGGAAACGTTTGTGGGTAGTAAAAAATAGAAAAGCTACCAGCGTACCCGTGCAAACAGACAGTAGGGATTCCCAATTCGTGGAAGTAACTTCCGGAATACAGGTGGGTGACACCGTGTTAACGGGAGGCTTGATGCAATTGCGTGAGGGAATGATCGTGAATGTCAAGTTGAATAAATAGAGAAAAAGTTTAGAGTTTAAAATTTAGAGTTTAGATTCTAAAATCTAAAATCATAAATCTAAAATTAATCAGTGGTATGAGTTTATCTTCAACCTGTATAAAGCGTCCGGTGCTGGCAACCGTGTTAAACTTGATTTTGGTCATTGTCGGTTCCATCGGGTTGCTATATTTAGGCGTGCGTGACTACCCTAGCGTGGACCCCCCGGTAATATCCGTGTCGACCTCGTTCGTGGGGGCTAACGCCGATGTTATTGAAACACAAATTACCGAGCCTTTGGAGTCGGCTATCAACGGAATCCCGGGGATTCGTTCGTTGACCAGCCAGAGTAGGGACGGACGGAGTAATATAACGGTAGAGTTCGAGTTGGAGGTCGACTTGGAGACGGCTGCTAACGATGTCCGGGATAAAGTTTCCGGAGCGATGCGCCGTTTGCCGAAAGACGTGGATCCTCCGACCGTGAGTAAGGCGGATGCCGATGCTCAGCCGATCTTTGCGGTTTCGTTGCGGAGTGACCAGCGGTCATTGATCGACCTGAGTATGTATGCCGATCAGTACTATAAGGAACGCTTGCAGACGATCTCAGGAGTGAGTAGTGTCTCCATCTGGGGAGAAAAAAGATATTCCGTACGGATGCGGATGGATCCGTCTTTGCTGGCTGCTTATGGAATCACTCCTATGGATGTGAGGGACGCTGTGACTCAGGAAAATGTGGAATTACCTTCCGGACGGATCGAGGGAGAAAATACCGAACTGACTATCCGTACCCTGGGACGACTGATGACGATTGAGGATTTTAATAATCTGGTCATTAAAGAGGAGGGCGATAAAGTCATTCGTTTCCGGGATATCGGTATTGCAGAAGTAGATGCAGAAGATACCCGTTCGATTATGAAGCGGAATGGGGTGCCGATGGTGGCTTGTGCCATCATTCCTCAGCCGGGAGCCAATTATATTGATATTGTCGACCGGGCGTATGAAGTGATGGCCGATTTGCAAAAAGACTTGCCTGATGACGTCGAAGCCGGAATTGCTTTCGATAATACGGTCTTTATCCGCAATTCGATCAATGAAGTGAAAGACACGATCGTGGAGGCTTTTATTCTGGTCGTGTTGATTATCTTCCTGTTTTTACGGAATTGGCGGACGACATTGATTCCCGTATTGGCTATCCCCATCTCTTTGGTCGGTGCTTTTTTTGTGATGTATCTGGCCGGATTTACCATAAATATTCTGACCTTGCTGGCGATTGTGCTGGCGATCGGTCTGGTTGTCGACGATGCGATTGTGGTGATGGAGAATATCTATACGAAGATCGAACAGGGAATGTCTCCGCTCGAAGCCGGTTTCAAGGGGTCGAATGAGATCTTCTTTGCAGTTATCGCTACCACTATAGCCTTGGTGGCTGTGTTTTTCCCGATTGTCTTTTTGCAGGGGACGACCGGGCGGTTGTTCCGGGAATTCAGTATCGTGATTACCGGGGCGGTCATTATTTCTTCATTTGTCGCACTGACTTTTACCCCGATGATTTCCACCAAGTTGCTTACCCGCAATGTCACCGATAACTGGTTTTACCGTACGACAGAACCTTTCTTCGACGGTATGGTCAACTACTATCGCCGGGCATTGGAAGGTTTTATGAAATACCGGTGGATCGCTCCTTTGATACTGATCGGTTCGGGCGTGGTGATCTGGTTGTTGTGGCAGGCTATTCCTTCGGAAATGGCTCCCCTCGAAGACCGTTCGAATATCCGGATCACCTCTACGGCTCCGGAAGGCGCTACGTTCGAGTATATGAGCCGATATGCCGATGAGTTGAGTAGTTATATCGAACAAGAGGTCCCTGAACAGGAAAAGATAATCGAAATGATCGGTGGGGGAAATACCAATCGTTCCAACTTGAACCTTTGGTTGGTAGATCCCGAAGAACGGGGACGTACCCAACAGGAGATTGCCGATGAATTGGGAGTACAGGTACGTAATTTCACCGGAGCCCGGACGATGGTTTCACAACAGCAGACTTTTGGCGGACGTCGCGGAGGCTTGCCGGTAGAATACGTTATTCAGGCCAAGAACCTCGACGACCTGAAACGGGTATTGCCCCGCTTTATGGACGAAGTGAATAAAAGTCCGGTATTCTCGGTGGCCGATTTGAACCTTAAATTTACCAAACCCGAATTGACCATCAATATCGACCGGGATAAAGCTGCCGTATTGGGCGTTTCTATGCAGAATATCGCACAGACTTTGCAGCTGACCATGAGTGAACAGCGGGTCGGTTATTTCATCCTGAACGGGAAGCAATATCAGATATTGAGTCAGATCGACCGCGAAAACCGGAATAAACCCTCTGATTTACAGAATATCTATGTACGGAATAATAATGGTGAATTGATTGCATTGGACAATCTGGTGACGACTTCCGAGAGTTCTATGCCTCCGCAATTGTATCGCTACGACCGTTTTGTGGCCGCTACGGTTTCGGCTGGATTGGCTAAACGAAAAACGATATCAGAGGGATTGGCTGAAATGGACCGGATTGCTGCCGATGTGTTAGACGATAATTTTAAGACGACACTTTCCGGTAGTTCGAAGGATTTTGTGGAAAGTTCGTCCAGTCTGATGTTTGCTTTTGTATTGGCATTGATATTCATTTACCTGGTTTTATCGGCTCAGTTCGAGAGTTTCCGGGATCCCCTGATCATCATGTTTACTGTGCCTTTGGCGTTGATCGGGGCGATGGTGTCCTTGTGGTATTTCGATCAGACTATGAATATTTTCAGCCAGATCGGTGTAATCATGTTGATCGGGCTGGTGTCGAAGAACGGTATTCTGATTGTAGAGTTTGCCAACCAGCGGAAAGCGATGGGTGAACCGATGCTGATAGCTGTGAAAAATGCTGCAGTCGCTCGTTTCCGGCCGATTCTGATGACGAGTTTGTCGACGGTTTTGGGTATTCTCCCGATGGCTATTGCTACCGGTGCCGGTGCTGAAAGCCGGGTGGCTATGGGGATCGCCGTTGTCGGTGGGATGGTATGTGCTACTTTCTTGTCCTTGTTCGTGATTCCGGCGATTTATTCTTATCTGTCGACAGAAAAGGTGAACGTGATCGGGGAAGAGCATAAAGAGTAAAGAATTTTTTGATTATGATTATGGGAAAATATAGTTTACTATTCTTCATCGTTTGTTTTTTATTTTTTATTCCAGGGTTTTCTTCTGCCCAGGTTAAAATTACATTGGATAGTTGTATCGCCCGGGCGTTGGAATCGAATTATTCGATCAAAATTATCCGCAATCAACAACGGCAGGCTGAAAATAACCTGAATTACGGGCCTTTTCTTCCGACTATCGGTATCGATGCTGCCCAGAAACAATCGATTACCGATAGTAAAGTGGTCTCCGACGGAGAAGACAGAAGGGCCGATAATTCCCGTTCGGATGCTTTGAGTGCCGGAGTTTCTCTCAACTGGCGTTTGTTCGACGGTATGGAAATGTTTATGACTCACAATCGT
>ENA-ORPD01002712-ORPD01002712.1-human-gut-metagenome-genome-assembly--contig:-NODE-2712-length-10403-cov-12.718400_pt1 | contig 10403 bp, 9 predicted proteins | sample MGYA00242143_ERZ509076 | MGnify/ENA primary metagenome ERZ509076 (study PRJEB26280, sample SAMEA2338706) | human gut metagenome | biome: human gut; feature: human-associated habitat; material: faeces... | reverse complement strand
AAGAAAAAGTGCGCGGTCTGATTTCCGCCTATCGGAAAAAGACCGGCGGCAGGGTAGAGCTGTGGGAGCCGGATGCCCTGCTGACACCAGCGTTTTTGGATGAAAAAGTGTCGGCCTTCTGTGAGCAGCACGAAAACCCGGTGTTGTTCCTGGACTATTTGCAGCTTGTCGCCCCGGCCCGCGCGGGCATGACCGAGAAGCAGACCGCCGACGCCGCCGTCGCCATGCTCAAGCAGTTAGCCCGACGGTACGATATGCCGGTTATTGCAGCGTCCAGCCTGAACCGTGAGGCCTACCGCCCCGGCAGTGCCGAGCCGGGCCTTTCAGCCTTTAAGGAATCCGGCAGCGTGGAGTACAGCGCGGACTTGCTGTTGGTACTCAAATACCGCACAGACGCAGACAAGGAAATCAAAACCGGCCCGCGTCATTTGGTGCTGACGATCTTAAAAAACCGCTTCGGCGCGACGGGGGAGAGTGTGCCGCTTGACTACGAGCCGGAGAAAGAACTGTTCCGGGACGGCGCCGCCAAAGCTGCACCGCGTACAGGCAGAAACATTATACGGTAAAAACGGGGGAGATATTATGTCGTCATGTCATAATATCTCCCCCGTTTGCAGGAACTATAAACGAAAAACAGGACAAAAAAACAGACAAATATGTTGCGTAAACGGACAAAATACAGTATAATAAGTTTGTAAAAACGGACAATACGATTTTTCTGGGGGGCATCCGGCATGGCAAACAGCAGCAATAATACGTTACAGCGAACCGCAGCGAAAGAGATACAGGCGTTTTTAGAGGGCGAAGCTCACAAGGCGCTGCTTGTCACAGGGGCGCGGCAGGTCGGTAAAACAACGCTGATCCGCCAGCTGGGGCAGGAAGCCTTCCCGAATTTTGTGGAACTGAATTTTTTGGAAAACACAGCCGCGCGGCAGCTGTTTGAAACAGCCACCGACAGCAGCGATTTCCTGCTGAGACTCTCTGCGCTGGTGGGGGAAAAGCTGGTCCCCGGCAAGACGCTTATCTTTTTGGATGAGGTGCAGGAGTGCAAGGAGATCGTGACCGCCATCAAGTTTTTGGTGGAGGAGGGCAGCTACCGCTATATTTTAAGCGGGTCGCTGCTGGGTGTGGAGCTTAAAGACATTCGCAGCGCACCGGTCGGCTATCTTGATGTACTGGAAATGTTCCCGATGGATATAGAGGAATTTGCCCGCGCCAACGGCGTGTCGGATCGCATCCTTGACCATCTGCGCAGCTGCTATGACAAAAAGCAGGAAGTTGACCCGCTGGTGCATCAGAAGATGATGGAGCTTTTCCGCTTGTACTTGATCGTGGGTGGTATGCCGGCGGCTGTGGCTTGCTACCTGCAAACGCATAATCTGTATGAAGTCGCCCAGGTGCAGCAGTCCATTCTGACGCTGTACAAAAAGGATATTGCCCGCTATGACCCGAAGGAGAAGCTCTATCTCGAAGATATTTTTGACCTGATCCCCAGCGAGCTGAACGCCAAGAACAAGCGGTTTATTTTAAAGGATCTGCATCAGGACTTTAAGTTAAGCCGCTACCACAATAGTTTTCTGTGGCTGGCCAACGCCGGCGTTGCGCTGCCGACCTACAACGTGGAAGAGCCGCGCATTCCGCTGCGGCTGAACAGGCAAAGCAACCTGTTTAAGTTATTTCTCTGCGATGTGGGGCTGCTGGCGGCCACCTACGCCAACGGCATCCAGCTGGCGCTGCTGAACGGCGAGAAGAACATCAACTTCGGCGCGGTGTTTGAGAACGCCGCCGCCCAGGAGCTGGCCGCTCATGGGTATAAGCTGTATTATTTTAACAGCAAAAAGCAAGGGGAGCTGGACTTCGTCATTGAGCATGAGGGCAATGTACTGCCACTTGAAATCAAGAGCGGGAAAGACTACACACGGCACAATGCCCTAACCGGTGTGCTGGCGAACCCGGAATACGGCATTCCGGCTGCTGTTGTCTTCCACAGTGGAAATGTGAGCGTGAAAGACAAAATCACCTATTATCCCATCTATATGATGATGTTCCTGCGTGAGCCGGAACTGGAACAGGGACTGACATACACCCCTGATTTTGGGGTACTGATGGGATAACGGAAGAACGTTGTACCAACAATTTTTGAAGATATTATGTCATCATGACATAATATCTCAGTAGATACCTAGTGGACTATCTTCCAGAAAGAAACATTTCAATGACAAACTTCAATGATTTTCTGAATGAGCAGAGGAAAGACCCTAATTTTAAGGCAGAATGGGAAGCACTTGACTCGGAATTTTCTGCTATCGAGGCAAATTTGAAAGCCCAAAAAACGGAAAGTGCAACCGCTGTAAAATAAGAAAATGTAAAGAAGTGAATCCCACTTGGCGATTGAACCAAGTGGGATTCACTTCTTTACAACAGAAAAAAGATATTTGTTTCTTGATGGAAAGCTGCCCATTCTGTAACGATAGTAAAGCACATTCGCTATATAAAATCAATAGCGAATACGCTATAGTTTCCTTTTCCGCTGCAACTTGGTAGTATGACACGATGGCATAATATCTTTTTGCCGCCTTGCTTTTGTATCGCCTTAGTGATATACTTATACCAAGGAGGGCGGCAATATGGAAAAGAAAATCACCCTGTTTCATGGCTCGGAAAAAGTTATAGAGCATCCCGTGTTTGGGGCTGGGAAGAAGCATAATGATTTTGGCCTTGGCTTTTACTGCACGGAAAGCGAGGCACTGGCAAAGGAATGGGCGGTTTCCTCCTTGCGGGACGGTTTTGCCAACCGGTATACTTTGGATACGGAATATCTGCACATCTTAAATTTGAACAGCCCGGACTATACCATTCTGAACTGGATCGCCGTGCTGGTAGAGCACCGCCTTTTTTCCATAAAAACGCCGGTGGCAAGGCGTGCAAAGCAATATTTGATCGAAAACTTTAGTGTGAATGTGAATGCCTATGATTTGATTACAGGCTACCGTGCCGATGATTCCTACTTCGATTATGCGGAATCTTTTCTGAACAATGCCATCTCGGTGGAGCAGCTCTCGCAGGCGATGCGGCTTGGCAGGCTGGGGGAGCAGGTGGTACTCAAGTCACAGTTTGCCTTTTCCAATCTGAAATTTGAGGGCTTTTCCATCGCAGAAAAAGACAAATACTATGTACAGCGCAAAGCAAGAAACGATGAGGCAAACCAAACCTATCTGAAAATGCTGGACGATGAGACAGACGGCATCTATATGCAGGACATTATGAGAGGAGGCATCCGCAACGATGACCCACGCATACCAAGAAATCTATCTGAGTAATGCGCAGGCGGCTTTGGGGGATGCGTTCGACTATGCGATCCGTGTCTGCGGTGTACCGGGCGAGAATTTTATAAAGCTGTTCACCGTAAGTTCGGTAAGCAAGCATATGGAAAACGGAGAACCCGCGTATCTGGCAGGGAAGAGCGGCATTGAACTGGCTGCGCAGATCCTTGCGGAGACGACCGGGATGACAGAACAGCCGGAACAGCCGGAACGGTATGCGCGCTCCTGCGAATATTGGATCGGGTGGGCGGCTGCGTATTATCAGTGGTACTCCGGGCGAAAGTACAGCGAAATTTTCGAGGTGCTTTCCTTTGCAGAACTGGAAAAAATGTATTATACCCTGCACGAAGCGGATATCAGCAAATTTGCCGATATTGCGGATGCCCGCATCCGGGAGCGCTTTGCGGAAACCAACCTGAAGCGCATCCGCACGGCCTACGGCTGTTCGCAAGCCGAGCTTGCAAAAAGATCCGGTGTCGGTCTGCGCTCCATCCAGCTGTACGAACAGCGGCAAAAGGACATCAACAAGGCAAGCGCGGAGAGCTTGTATAAGATTTCCAGGGTGCTTGGTTGCGAGATGGAGGACTTGCTGGAAAGATAAAAACACGGACTTTTATCCGGTGGGCACGGATGAAAGTCCGTGTTTTTGTGCGGGCGCGGTAACGGTTTACCCGTTTATAAAATGAACGGGTAAACCGTTATATTTTAAAAATAACATACCATGTTATTGACATTTTCCCGTGTTCCGCATATTATAAGAGTGTATTCTTACAATACACAAAGTCGAATCAGGTTCGATACACCTGTATGATGCGCCGACTTGCCTTTGGTCTTTGCTGATGGTTTTGCGTATCATGGACCCACACATGAGTAATCCTTTTGAAAGTGTGTGGCAACGTATCTGAATGTAGCCGGACATACTGATAAAATGCCGGAGAGATGATTCCTCTACAAAGAATCCGACAGAGCCTTACCTGCCGTAGAAGAAGAAAGCAAGGCTGCACACATAAGCAGTAAAAAAGTGTCGGAGAGAAATCTCCAAAGCGGTCACACATAAGACCTTAAAAAGTGTATTCGCCGAGTGTTGCGTCCCGTGTGGGCGGACAGGAGGCGGCCTAGCTTCAACAAGAAATACAGATAAAGGGGGCGGTTGTGTCTGGGCAGAAAGAACAAGAAATATTATAAAGACCTGCACCAACAGGCGTATGACCGCCTGACCGGGATGCAGGCCTTTGGCGAGAGCAAAAAAGAGGCAGTGAAAAACGGTACGGACGGGCAGAAGATATTTTCTTTCAATACCTATCAATCGTACTGGAAACACACAAAATATTTCCTTTCTTATATCAAAGAAAAGCACCCGGAATGTACGACGCTGAAAAGTGCGAAAAAGTACGTAAACGAGTGGCTGCAAGTGCGCGCCGAACAAGGGCTGTCCGCGTGGACGGTGCAGCTGGAAGCCAAAGCGCTTGGCAAGCTGTACGGCATAAGCCCGGATGATGAAAACTACTTTAATCCGCCGAAGCGAAACCGGGAGGACATCAAGCGCAGCAGGGGAGACCGTGTGCGGGATAAACATTTCTCGGTTACGAACAACGATGAACTGATTAAATTTTGTAAAGGCACCGGGCTGCGCCGCAGCGAGCTTGGGATGCTCAAGGGCGGCGACCTTGTCACGAAAGAAGAAATCGAGCGGGAAATCGCTGCACTTGAATCCATGCCGGTACAGGAAAGAACACCCGCAGAAGAAAAGCGGCTTGGTGTTCTGCAAGATACCCGCCTGTTTGACTGCAAGTATTATATCCACGTCCGCAACGGAAAAGGCGGCCGGGAACGGGTAAGCCCGATCATCGGGAAAAATGCGGCGCAGATCGTGGAGCGCATCCGCAGCACGCCGAGCGGCGAGAAGGTCTGGCAGCACATCCACCAGAGCGCCGACATCCACGGCTACCGCGCCGAATATGCAACCGACATCTACCGCGCCCATGCAAGGCCCATCGAAGAAATCCCCTACGACAGGGTCAACAAGGGAACGGGGCGCAAATTTCAGAGTGATGTCTACACCTGCCGGAAAGATGAATCCGGGAAAAAGCTGGACAAGAAAGCCATGCTGATCTGCAGCAAAGCGCTGGGGCATAACCGCATTGAAGTCGTGGCAAACAATTATATCCGAGGTCTGTAAAAATGCCGGAGTTTAAGAAAAAGACTGCACTGGGTCTGCGGGATCTGCCGGAGAATGGGCAGGAATGTACGCACGTGCTGCTGACCCACAGTGAGTATGATGGTTTGCTGGCGAAAGTGGCCTGTGCGGAAAGAGATGCACGCTCGGTCTATACAGCGGCATCTCAAAAGATTGCACAAGCCGAAAGAAATTCAGCACAGGCAAAAGAAGCTGCTTACGCCGAAGTGGATGCGGTACAGAAAGACTTGGAAGAAGCCTGCCGTAAAATAGAGTATCTGGACGGCTTAAATAAAAACCTGCTGCGCATCGCGCGGGAGCGCGCCAACGCGGACAGAAAGCTCCGCCCCAAGAAAACGCATACAGGATATGTGGTACTTACCTCATCAGAAAAAGAGTACCGCTATAAAACCATGCGAAAAGAAACCGCTGTGGCAGGGCTGTGGGAGACCGCGCTGCAAAGTCCGTATTCCGTTGATTTTACAGAGGAACAGGCAAGAGCGCTGACGGAAGAACTGGTGCAGCCGAACGAAAACGGAGAAACGATTGTCGGGCGCATCGGCATTGATACCTATTATCATGGCAGCTATGAGGACTTGCTGCACGACCAACGGCGCAGCGCCCGGCCAGAAGAAAGCCGGAACATCATGCTGAAACCGAGACTGCGCGCCAACTATAAAACCGGCTATTGGGAAGTGATCTTCCTGCACACAAGGCCGTTGGGGCTTGTTCCTGGGGATATGCGGGCGCGGCACTAAAAATAAAACAGCAGGAACTGTCCGGACAGTTCCTGCTGTTTTTATAGGGTCGGCCTGCGGGGGAGGTCGTCCCAAAGCCCCTTGGGCGGTTCCGTCAATACCGGAGATCCATCGGGTTGGAGGTACGGGACCCCGACAGATTATTGGTAGAGGATCTCGCCGGTGGGCGTGAAGAAGTCGTTGGTGGGTTCGGCGCTGTGGTTATAGATGTATCCATAAACGCACTGGGCGCTGTCCATGGCAAGGCGGCCGTCGTCGGTGCGGGTGTAGGTGATCCGGTAGCCAACATCCTCCTGCGCCACGGCAAAGAAGGAGGGGAGACCGTCCTCGTTGAACTCGATGTAGACGACGCAATCGGTGTAGGCGCTCAGGGTATCGGGGGTTCCGTCATCTTTGAGAGTCAGGTCTGTGACCTCCAACACATAGGGCGAGCCTTCCAGCGCGGCAGCCTGCGCGGCGTCAAAGCTCGCGGAAGCCTTTCCGTCTGTATAGTCAAAATGGATGTCGTAATCCTGGGAAAAGTCGTCGTAGATGCCCAGCGTGATGTGGCTCAGGCGGCCGTCCTCGTCATAGAGAAAATCGCCGTTGGCGCCGCCCAGGCCGGTGGTAAAGCGGAACTCCCGCAGGCTCTCGGCCTTTTCCTCGGCAAGGTCGCTCTCCGGGGCGGGCGTTTCTTCGGGGGCGGCTTCGGGCGTGGTCTCTGCCTCCGGGGCGGTCTTTTCGACAACGGGGACAGCGGGCGCACTCTCGGCGGGGATGGTGTCCTCCACCGGGGCTGCGCCGCAGCCGGCCAGCAGCGTGAGAGAAGCGGCAGCGGAAAGGATCAGGGCGGACAGGTTACGGAAGTTTTTCATGGTATATTCTCCTCTTACTCTAAGTTTTGTTTTTCCTTACATCTACCCTATAGGGGCGGCGGGCAGAGAAGTTAAAGGGACGGCAAAAAAATTTAAAAAAGAAAAAAGAGGGCTGCTGCCCACGGCGGCAGCAGTCCTCTTGCGGGGATAGGCGGTTACTTGGCGATGGCGGCCAAATAGGCGGCTTCGTTTGCGGCGATCTGCTTCTGGAACGCGACGACAGCGGCGGCGTAGGCAGCCTCGCGGGCGTCGGCGGCGTCCTGGGCCTGCTTAGCGGTTGCGTAGCGGGTCTCCGGCGCGGCGGACTTGTTGGCGATGGGCGCGATGGCGCCGTTGCCGACATAGCCCTTGACGCCGTTGGCACTCACAACGGTGGTCGTCTCATTACCGCAGGTATCGCAGACATAGACGTTGCCCTTGCGGGTCCAGTTGTGGTAGCCGCCCTTCTGGCAGGTGGTGTACTCGATGCCCCAGGTGCCGTTGGCCTTGGCCTCATCGATCTCCCTCTGCTGGGCCGTGCGGGTGTCAACGGGGGCGGTGCTCACCGCTGCAGCGGCGGATGTTTCGGCAGCCTTGTTGTCGGTGCTCGGAGTATCGACGCTGGGCGTGTCGGGCGTGGCGCTGCCGTCGGTGACGGTGACGGTTGCCTCGGCGACCTTGGCAAAGCTGCGGTCCGTCAGGGTCACGGTGCAGGTGCCGGGCATCATGGCCTCATAGGTGATCGTGCTAACGCCATTCGCGGTCTCGTAGCCGACCTGCTTGAGCACGCCCTCCTTGTCGGCCATGCTGGGCCCGAAGGCAATGTACTCGCTGCTCAGATTCCAGTCGTAGATGTTGCCTGCGGGCACTTCCATCGTCCAGGTCTCGCCCACGTGGATCGAGGCGGAATCCAGCTTGTAGTCAACGGTAGGCTCAGCGGCAAAAGCGCCGACAGCCATCACACAGGTCATGGCCAGGGTGGCGGCCATAGCGGTCAGTTTTTTCAGAAACGAAGTCTTTTTCATAACACTTTCTCCTTTTGTAGCAGATAGATTTTTTTCTTTGCAGGGAAACATCCGATCGGTTTGCTGCCTCCTTACACCATGACTATAGGGTGTGGGTACGGCAAAGTTAAAAGGAAAACCAAAAAAATTATGAAAAAGAAGATAAAATCCGGGAAAAACCTGTAAGTGCTTGGACGCAAAGAACCTTGTGTTTTGCTGCAAAGCAGATATAATAAAAACAGCATGTCAAAAAACATTGACTTTGCTATATAGAGAATGTAGGGGCGACCATTGGTCGCCCGCCAGCTTGGCGCAGCAACGTGCTTTCCGGGATGGCTTTCTTACAAGGCATACGGGCAGGGGCGAGCAATGCTCGCCCCTGCAGGAGTTTTTCGGCAGTCTGTAAAAAAAGATAATAGCATAAAACAATTTAAAATAACAAGTTGTAAAATAACAAGTTGAGCGGTCAGGTGTATTTTTATCATTTGGCTGCTTACTTATTTAGAAAGGGAAATCAAATGGACAAATACGATGTCGAATACCGAATGAGAGCCATCAAGGATACTTGCGATATTTTTGATGAGCTTCTTTCGTATGATACAGGAGATGACTACTGGAAACGATGCGTTTGCGAAGCGTCCATTCTTTATTTGGAACAGGACATGTATGACGAAGAAACGCAACAGCGTCCTGAAGAAATTTCTCTTTGCCAAGCACAGATAGATGTCATCACTTACCGTCTCAAACCTTATAAAGGCGTAAAGCCAAACGTAATTAACGCAAGCAAAGTTAATGAAATGCTCAACATCACATTGAAAAACTTTATGGACGGCGAACGCGTTGAAAATATGAGCCGCGAAAGCCTACACTATCTATGCGGTAGTTTCCGTTTTTTACTGTTCAAATCCTGCCCGACTGCATACGCCGTGGACTACAATAAGTTCAGGGAATTCGTCAAAAAGCAGGGTATCAATGGATATGCAGATAGAATCGTTGCACTGTACACTCTGATCGAGCAATACCAGAAATACTAAGCGCCGTTATCAGCCCTCAACAATCAACCACTTGCGTGACCGCGAGCGATTTTTATATTTATTTATGAAAGGAGAAAAATAAATGGACAAATACGATGTCGAATACCGAATGTATTCGCTCAAAAGTTTTTGCGAAATTTTTGATGAACTCTTCTCGTATGATACAGGAGATGATTTTTGGAAGCGATGTGTGTGTGAAGCCACGATCCGCAGTTTGAGCGTTGATATGTGTGATGGAGAAGTAAACCAGCGTCCGGAAGAAGTTTCTCTGCGCATAGCATTAAAGGATGTTGTTTTGCGTCGCCTTGAGCCATACAAAAACGTAAAGCCCAAAACCATCGACACCAATAAAATCAATGAGATGCTTCAGCATACAATTAAGGTTTTCATGGATGATGAAACCATGAAAGTGGAGGATATGGACGGAGAAACGCTACATTATTTATGTGGGAGCTTCCAATTCCTGCTATCCCAGATGTGTCCGTTCGCATACTCCTTTGATTATAGTCAATTTCTAAAGGACGTACAGGAACGAGGCGTCGAAAACTACGCAGATACTGTTGTCGCGTTGCACATGTTGATTGAGCAATACAAAAAATATTAACAAGAACCAACCGCTTGCCTAACCGCGAGCGGTTTTTCTTTTTTATTTGTCCAAAAGTTTTTGTCGGTCTTTAACTTTCCCCGCCACATACCCTATAGCCTTTGTGTAAGGAAACAAACCCAAACACAAAGGAGAAGAAAACATGAAAAAGATCACTGTAAATAAAACTCGTATCCTCACTGCGGCGGCTGCGCTGGTGGCTGTGTTCAGCCTGGCGGGGTGCGGCAGCACAGCCGTGAAGGAGGTGCCCCAACCTGCCGAGACCTCCCGCAGCGAGGAAGCCACCCTCGAGACCGCTGCACCGGAAGCCACGGCCACCCCGGCTCCTACGCCCGACGTGGTCGTGCCCACCAGCGTGACGCTGGAGCAGGAAGGCGGCATCCTGAACAACGGCATGACCTGGACGCTGCACGCGACGGTCCTGCCGGAGGACGCTGCCGATAAGACAATCACATGGACCTCCGCCGATGAGAGCGTCGCCACCATAGACGACAGCGGCGTCATTACGACCCATGCACCCGGGCAGACCACAATCACGGCGGCCAGCACGGCGGGCGGCGTGTCCACCACCTACAACCTCGTTGTGCAGGAGGTCGTCAAGTGCAGCTATTGCGGCGGCACGGGGCATACGGCCGATACCTGCGCCGTAAAGAAAACGGCGGAGCAGCAGG
>ENA-ORPD01002703-ORPD01002703.1-human-gut-metagenome-genome-assembly--contig:-NODE-2703-length-10426-cov-2.559348_pt1 | contig 10426 bp, 8 predicted proteins | sample MGYA00242143_ERZ509076 | MGnify/ENA primary metagenome ERZ509076 (study PRJEB26280, sample SAMEA2338706) | human gut metagenome | biome: human gut; feature: human-associated habitat; material: faeces... | reverse complement strand
CTTAATCTAGCTAACAAAGATAAAAATTTTCCTATAAAAGACAACACGACAAGATTAATTAATGATTTGATTAGTTTTTTATTGTTCATTAGCATCATTCTTTCTTGATATTTAGCCCCAGTAATGATAAAGTATAAAGGCATGTAAATTTACAACAATCTTTTTAATTTACTTAATATCCTATGATAAAAGATAGTTGTTAAAATGAACATTTAGAACATGGAGGTAGATATTTATGCGTCGTTTCTTCGCATTTATCATTATGGTTGTGTCTATCGTAGCAGCCATAATATTTAACACCCAAGCCGTTATGGATGGACGCCTTTTATCGCTTGAATATGGCGGTGGTCGTGAACTTGTTTATTCTCTAACACAAAGAGAAGGTGGTCAACAAGTTAACGCTGAAAAAATTGGTGACAACATTCTTAATAGATTGGACAAAGCAGGTATCAGAAATGCTGATATTGAACTTGTTGGCAATGATCAAATTAGAATTACATTTGCTGCTCAAACAACAAACGATTACAACAATGCTCGTACATTAATCGAAGCAAATGGTTCATTAACAGTTTGTACATATGATGACTGGTGTATTAGTGGCTCAAGATTCTTTAAAAACAATGTTGCTTCTGTCTATTATTCAGGCATGAATGGCTATCCAGGTTTAAACATTAAAAATACTGATGTTTATAACGAAATTAAAACTCACGCTTCTGAAGCAAGCGATTCTAATCAACAATCAATGATTTACGTTTGGGAAAACAAATTAGACAGCGATACTTACCAAGGTGCATTTGGTGATGATCCAGATGAAGAAATGGCAAAGAAAGTAATTGGTGCTATTGATATTTCTAAAAACTACAATGAAAACTTAAATGCTTTAATTCTGGGAAGTAATGCAAGTGGTGTTGCTTTTACAACATCTACAGCAAGAGCATGGGTCAATGCTCGTAACGCTGAAGACTATGGTGTAAACATTTCTTATCTTTACGAAAATAATGTCGATGCATCATTTGGTGCAAAAGCAATGAATTACACACTTTTGGCTTCAGGTATTGCGCTATCCTTAATTGCAATTTTGTTATGTATTTACTATGGATTCTCAGGTTTAATTGCTTCAGTTAGTATTGGTGGCGGTATCCTAATTGACATTTTGGTATTTAGCTTCTTAGGATTTGAATTCTCACCAGCTGCCTTAATCGGTATGGTAGTTACAGTTGCATTAGGAATTTATATTTCAATAAACTACTTTGAAAGAGTTAAAGATGAACTTTCAAAGGGTAGAGTCATTTCTAAGGCTAACCAAGAAGGTTATAGAAAGTCATTTGCTGCAACTTTAGACTCATGTGCTATTGTCTTCTTTGTCGCTTTATTCGGTTTTTTAATCGGTAAGGGCGTCATTAAGACTTTCGGTGGTGTTGTTACTATCGGTGCTTTAGCAATGTTCTTAATTACAAACTACCTTAATAAGTGGATGATGTACTGGTTAACAACATCAAGTACATTTGCCAAAAACAATGGTGGATTTGGATTAAATGTCAAAAAAGAACCTGAAAATGTTAAGAACTTATATGCTGAAGGCAAGTCAAAGAAAACACTTGTCAAAGGTGGAATAGTTGCTGCAGCTATTGTTGTTGCTTCTGTTGCAAGCTTAATTGGCTTTGGTGTTACAGGCAATATGTATTCACTTACTGGTTCATATACAGGTAGTGGAAGAATTGATATTAAAACAACTGATGAAACTTATCTTGATAAAAAATCATTTATAGAAGATTTTGATCAAAAAGGCTGGGATATTGAATATACAGATGTTACTTTCAATCGTATTGAAGGAACAGATGAATATGATGAAACTTATTACACAACTTATATTTCAATCGCTACTGAAAAGCTTGTAAATGATCCAGTAGTTGTTAGCGAATTAACAGATATGTTTGTTGAAAAAGATGACAATGCTACAGTTTCATTTAATAAAGTCAAACCTTCTGGTATTGATCATACAGTTAATTCAATTTATTTAGTTTTAGGATTAACAGCAGTATTTGCTACAGTTTACTTATTGTTAAGATATGGCATCTTTGTTGCACTAGCAGCATTATCTGACATGGTCGTCTCTGGTTTATTAGGCGTTGCTATTCCTGTCTTATTTAGATTACCATTCAACGTTTATACAGGATTTGGTTATCTTGGTGCAATGTTTGTTATTTCATTTGCTTCTATCTCGTTATTTGCAAGAAATAAAGATGTTATTAAAGACAGCAAAGTCAAAAAGCCAACAAGCGAACAAAGAGCTGAAATTCTTGATCAATCAAGAAGATTAACACTTCTTACAGTCTTAGGTTGTGGCATAGCAGTGACAATTCTTTCAATTGTTGGTGCTGCAATCATTGGTGAAGAAATGTTATCAACATTCATTATCTTCTTAATAACAAGTGCTGTTGGATTCGCTTTGATTTATTTCTTAGTTGCTCCACTTTACATTGTTGTTAGAACACGCATCAAGTTAAAGGTTTCACCAAAAGTTAGTAACTTCTTTGCTAAAGTCGGTGAAAAATTAAAGAAAGTATTCCATATTAATGGCAAGAAAAAGGTTGTAGTTAACAAAAACGAAGCCCGTGAAACTGTCGTTCCTGGAATTAATGAATATAGATAAATATGAAAGAAATACTTAGAAAACTAAAAGATTATTATTCTTTAAGTGATTCTGAGTTTGAAGAAAGGATTGCGGTTCCGAGTGTATCGGATTTACCCAATCCTTTTATTCTTTATTCAGATTTTCACTTGTTGATTGATAAATTAAAAGAATACATCAAAGAAAATAAAAAAATCGTTGTTTATGGCGATTATGACGTTGATGGATTGACCTCTACATCTATTTTAGTTGGAACGCTACAAATAATGGGGGTAACTCCAGGTTACTATATTCCATCAAGATATATAGATGGTTATGGGATTAATAAGACTAGAGTAGATCAATTTATTGCTAAAGGTTATGAAGTTATAATAACTGTTGATAATGGCATTTCTGAGGTAGAAACAATAGATTATGCTAAATCAAAGGGATTAGAAGTTATTGTTATTGATCACCATGAAGTTACAAAAGATGTTCTACCAAACGCTGATTTTATATTTCACCAATATATATGTAATATTTCTAATTACAACATTTCAGCTGCTTTTTTAGCTTTAATGGTGTCTTATGGAATTTTAGGCGAATATAACGAATATTTTATAACTTTAGCAGGTTTAGCAGTCTTTAGCGATTCAATGCCTGTTATTCATGCTAATTTAACTTTGGCAAGACTATCTTTATATTATGTAAACAAATATAAATATTTACAATTTACATCTTTGCTTAATGTCGTACCTACTGAAATTACGGAGGAAGATTATAACTATCAAGTCATTCCAGCTTTAAATTCAGTGGGAAGAGTTGACAAAACTATTTGGATAAATAATATTGTTAAATATTTCTTATCAATCGATAAGGCTTATATTCAAAATACTGCTTTAAAAATATTAAGTTTTAATTTAGAAAGAAAAGAGATTATTAAAAAATTTGATATTGCTAGTATTAAATTTACTGGTAATATTGCTTTTGATTACGTTTCATTACCTTTAGGAGTAGTTGGATTATTAGCTAATAAAACAATGAGTTCTTATAATAAACCAGCAGTTTTATTTACTGAAGATCCAAGTGATAATACTTTGCTAGTTGGTTCAATTAGAACACCACAAGGCTATAAGACGTCAGATGTATTAAGTAAAGAATGTAAGTTCTTGGTGCGTTATGGTGGCCACGATGAAGCAGCAGGATTTACCATTGATAAAAAAGACATTGATCTTCTCAAAAAAACTTTGGATGAAATGTTAGTAAAAGTCGATGAAGATGAAACTGATGAAAAGTATATTTTGCTATCAGCTAAAGAAGCTCAACAAGACTACGATGAAATAAAGAAGTTTGGACCTTATGGCAATAGTTTTCCAAGCCCGTTAATTGGCGTAGAAATAGAAGATGATAAACTAGCCTTTTCACGTTCAGGAGAACATATGTTAAGTAATTTTGATGGATTAAAAGTCACATACTTTAACCATACTAAAGACGAGTTTAAAAGTAAATCATATATATTTATAGGTAAATTAGGTACTTCAGTATTCAAAGGAATTACTTCAATTGAACTAAAAGTTAGTGATTTCATAGATAAAAATAAAATTTCTCTCGACTAAATTAATAACATATGTTATTTTTGAACACAATTAAGGAGAAAGATATGGAACAAGCTAAAGTTGTTTATAGTAGTGAACAAATTGCTGAAGCTATTAAAAAAGTTGCTGATAAGATTAACTTAGATTACAAAGATTCAACACATCCAATTGTTGCTGTTTGTCTTTTAAAAGGTGCAGTTTTATTTTATGCCGATTTAGTAAGACATTTAAATATTCCAGTTAGATTTGATTTTATGTCTGCTTCTAGTTATGGAAATGGCACTGTTTCATCAGGTAAAGTAAATATCACTAAAGATTTAGAATATGATATAAAAGATGCTGATGTAATTTTAATTGATGATATTGTTGATTCAGGATTAACAATGTACACTCTTATTCAAAAACTTAAAAAGAGAGAACCACATTCAATCAAAGTATGTTGTATGTTCAACAAACAATCACGTCGTAAAGTTGATCTTACACCTGATTATGTCTGCTTTGAAATTCCTGATTTATTTATTTATGGATTTGGTCTCGATGATGGACAAATGTCACGAAATCTTCCTTATATAGCTGTTAAAGAAATTAAATAAGTTATTGATATCCATTTCTATATAGAGATGGATATTTTTTGTATAAAAATTTTTTATATGAACACAATATGGGTAATGGAGGTCTCTATGAGAAAAGAATTTAAAATGTTACTCCCACTTATTGTACTCGGAACATTAGTAGGTTGTAACAACAAAACGAATCCGAGCTCAACATTACCTTCATCTAGTAAACCAAGCTCAATAAGTTCGAGTATTTCAAGTGTAATTACACCATCATCTTCTTATTCAAGCGTTGATATGTCTGTTGCCTTCGAAGTAAACGATAATGGTGAAGTAACTGAGGTTGCTGGATGGAACATTAACCACACTAAAGCCAAAGACGATGCAATTTGTTTAAAGAAAGTAGAAGATTATATTGAAACTCCGGTTTTCAATGCTACTGGTAAAATTCAAGTAAGCTTCACAATTTATAAGGAATGTGGGGCTACAGCTGATGGTAAGCTTGAATTAGGTGTAAAGGGTTTAGATAAAAGTGGTAATGAAATTGAGAGTGTGACTGTAAAAGATGCTGATATTCCGAGTGGAAAAGATAAAGCTCAATTGATTAAAGTTACACTTAACAATACAAATAGCAAAATTAAAAAGATTCGTATCGGCATCGATAAAGATGCTAAAGTTACAAATGTTTATGTAAAAGATGTAAACATTAAATCTGTTAAGTAAATTAAAGACTGGCTAGTTTAGCTGGTCTTTTTTTTGATATATAGTCATAACTTTATGTTGAATATGAAACTTAAAGTTATAAAAAAGACAAATATTTTAATTATTCTTTCATCAATTGTTTTAGCTCTTGTGGCTGGCAAAGTATTTTATACTTCAATAATTACAAATAAAATAGTATCAAAAAAAGCTCTAGATTTGTGGGAGCGTTCATTTCCACTTGTACCATCGCGTGGACTTATTAGAGACAGAAATAAAAATTCTTTAGTTGAAAATAAGCCAGCTCTTTCAGTTGCAGTAATTCCATATCAAATTAAAGATAAAGAGGAAACTGCAAAAAAACTAAGTGACTATTTAGATGTTAGTTACTCAAAAATATATGAAAAAATTTCTAAAAAAGCATCAATTATTACATTGCATCCAGAAGGAAAGAAACTTGATTATGATAAAGCTATTGATATTAAACAAGAAGGTATGGAAGGAGTTTATTTAATTAAAGATGTCAAAAGATATTATCCGTATGAAGAACGTCTATCAAGTTTGTTAGGATTTGTTGGGATAGATAATATCGGTTTATCTGGAGTAGAAAGCTATTATGATGAATATTTAAAAGGTGTTGAAGGAAGTTTAAATTATGTAACTGATGCCAAAGGTGGAGCAATGAGTGGATTTAAATCACGAGTTGTTGCTCCTCAAATGGGATTTAATTTAGATTTGACAATCGATATCAATATTCAAAATGTGTTAGAAAATGAAATGGATTTAGCTATGGCTATGTATGAACCTGAGGAAATAATCGCATTAGCTATTTCTCCAAAGACAGGTGAAATTTTAGGAATAGGCAATAGACCGACATACAACAGCAATTCATATCAAGATTATTCACCAGAAATATATAATAGAATGCTTCCAGTTTTTTCAAGTTATGAACCAGGTTCAACATTTAAAGCTATGACATTTGCTGCGGCATTAAATGAAGGTGTAATCGATATGTATAAGGATACATATTACGATAAAGGGTATGAAGTTGTTGGAGGAGCAACAATCAAAAGTTGGAAAAAAGGTGGCCACGGATTGCAAACTTTTATTGAAGTATTGCAAAATTCTTCTAATCCAGGATTTGTTGAAATTTCTAGACGCTTAGGAAAAGATAGAATGTATGATTATGTTTCAGAGTTTGGTTTTGGAAAGAAAACAGGCGTCGATATTGCAGGAGAAAGCAAAGGTATTACATTCAAATACGAATCGTTTGGACCTTTAGAAGTTGCAACTACAGCGTTTGGTCAAGGAATATCAGTTACACCAATTCAACTTGTATCGGCTTTTAATTCGACTATAAATGGTGGATATTTATTAAAACCACACGTTTTAAAAAGTGTATCAAATCCATCGACTAACGAAGTTATATATGAATATCCTAAAACAGTGGTTAATAACCCAATAACTCAAGAGACTAGTAGCTTAATGAGAACAGCACTAGAATCAGTTGTGGCCAAGGGAAGTGGTAGAAAAGCGTTTTTAGATGGCTATAGAGTCGGTGGCAAAACTGGTACAGCTCAAATAGCAAGTGATGGAAATTATGTTGAAGGAAACTATGTCTTATCGTTTATTGCTAGTGCTCCAATGAACGAGCCTGAGATTACTGTTTATTTTGCTATGAGAAAACCACATAACTGCATTCAATATGGTGGTACGACAGTAGGGCCGATTATTAAATCATTACTTTCAGAAGTTTTACCATATATGGGTGTAGAAAAAAACTATGATGGAATTGAAAGAGAATATACTTGGATGGATATAAAAACTCAAAAAGTTCCAAATTACATTGGCTTAGAAAAATCAAAAGTTAAATCGCAGTATTTTAAATTTGCTTTTACTGGTGAGGGTAACAAAGTTATCGATCAACTTCCAAAAGTTGGTGAAAGAATTGAGGAAGGTAAAACAATTTGGATTATGCTAGGAGAATAATTACATGAAAATAAAAGATATATTAAACTTTTTTGATATCGATAGCAATGATGAAAATGAAATAATAAATATATGTTTAGATTCAAAAAAATGTTCAAAAGGAAGTCTTTTTATCGCTTTAAAAGGAACTAAAAATGACGGGTCTAAATTTATTCCTGAAGCTTTAAAAAACGGTGCTTCATTGGTTTTTTCAGAGACAAAAGCTAATGGTGCTTACAACATTTCAAATATTAAAGAAAGATTAACTTCTTTTTCTATGTGGTTTTATGGTTATCCAAATAAAAAACTTAGTTTAATAGGAATTACTGGTACTGAAGGAAAATCGACAACTGCATATATTATTAGTCAAGTATTAAATAGTTTAAAAAGCAAAAACTCACTTTTAATAACATGTACTGAAGGTATAGAAAATTCTATATGTGTTAAAAACACGACACCTTATGGAAACGAATTAGCTGAAATATTTAATTATGCAGTAAATAACGGTTATAAATATGTAGTCATGGAATGTTCGTCAATAGGAATTAGCGAAGATAAATTAAAAGGAATTAATTTTGATTTAGTTTCTTTAACAAACTTAAAGGAAGATCATTTAGACTATCATAAAACAAAAAAGATTTATCACGATACAAAAATTAATTTTATAATTAAACAAGCAAAGAAATTAGTTCTATTTGATAATATTAAACAGTTGAAAAAGATTGCTAATCACTTTGATGAAAACAATTTAACGATTATTGATAGCTCTAAAATAGAAATAAATAATTGTCAAAGTACGCTTTCTTTTTTGTATGATGGGCTATATTTTGAAACTAAATTTATTTTTAAATTTAATGCTTTAAATATTGTTTTAGCTTATGAGGCTTTAAAGTCTTTAAATATAAAAAACAATGATATATTAAATATCGAACAAGAAGAAGATAAAATAATTATTAGTATTCCGAAGAAGAAAAAGATATCATTAGAAGAAAAATTTAAAGAATACCATGGAAAAAATTTAGCAAAAGAATTTTCTTGGGATGAAGCTGTTGGGAGAGAAATATGGTAAAAAAATATATTCCCAAACAAGGCGATATTGTATTTTTAGATTTTAATCCTACAAAAGGTCATGAGCAAGCAGGTAAAAGACCAGCAGTTGTTATTAGTACAAATGTTTTTAATCAAAATACTAAAATGATTATTGTATGTCCTATTACATCTAGTAATAAAGAATTTCCAACTCATTATAAGTTAGAGGATACTAAGAATGTATGTGGATCTGTTTTATGTGAACATATAAGAAGTATAGATTATGAAGCCAGAGATTTAAAATTTGTCGAAAAGCTAAGTAACAATGATTTTATAAGCATAATTACATTATTAAATGCATGTATTGAGGAATGCTAGCAAGTAATAAGGTAAAAACTAATCTTTGTTCTTTAATTTTCTTTGATTTTTTGATATACTGATTATTGTAATAGAATTTATTTAATTCTCAAAGGAGGAAAATAATGCAAGATAAATATAATTTAACAAGAGAACAAAATGTGTTTATTGCTAAGAGAAATATCGTCGATTATATTTGGAAAAGTGCTAATTTAGAAGGGATTGCAGTTACCTATCCTGAAACACAAACTATCTATGATGGTGGAGTAATAAATGGTCTTACTGTGGATAGTATCATTGCGATTAATAACTTAAAATACGCTTGGCAATTTATTTTAGAAAATCCGGATATTGAATATGATTATAATACATTATGCCATATTCATAAATTGGTGGCAGATAAATTAGTTTTGGAACAAAATTTAGGAAAAATAAGGACTACTCCAGTTAATATTGGTGGTACAAAATGGCAACCACAATTTCCTATTGAAAGTCAAATCAAAGAGGAATTAGATAGTTTGTTAAATCAGAAAGAAAAAAGTAAAACTGAAATAGCGATTGAAATCATGTTAAGTCTGATGCGAAGACAGATTTTTATTGATGGCAATAAAAGGGTGGCAATGTTATTTGCTAATAAAATAATGATCGATAATGGTTGTGGAATTATAACCATCTCTCAAGATAGTCAATCTGTTTTCTATGAAAAGTTGATTAAGTATTATGAAAGTGGCGAAATGATAGATTTAAAACAATGGATTTATGATAATTGTATTGATGGTATTAATTTAAATGAGAATTAAATTCGAAAGAAGAGTAGTTAAAAAACTATTTTTCTTTAATTTTCTTTGATTTTTTGATATACTATATTTGGTGATTAACGGTGCAATATAGCAATAGAAATCCTAAAATATTTATTTTATCTGGTAAAGCTAAAAGTGGTAAAAACTTGATAGCTGATTTTATTGAGGAATATTATAGTGATAAAAAGTGTATTCAATTATCTTATGCCTACTATTTAAAACAATATGTCAAGAAAATAACTACTTGGGATGGAAACGAGCAAAATAAACCACGTGATTTATTGCAATCATTAGGGATAGATTTGATAAAAAAAATCGACGATAAATTATTGATTCGAAGAGTAATGGAAGATGTTCAAGTTTATAGTTATTTTTTTGATGTTATTATTATCACTGATGCTAGATTAATCGAGGAAATCGAAACACCTAAAAGTTTATTTAATTGTATAACTATTAGAATTAATAAGGATGATAATAATTTGACTTTAGAGCAAAAGAAACATATCACCGAAACTAATTTAGATAATTATCGCAATTTTGATTATGTCATTAATAATAATGATATTTCCGAAACCAAAAATCAAATTATAAATATTTTAAAGGAGGTTGCTTAAATGAAAGTAGTAGCTATCGATGGTCCTTGTGGTAGTGGTAAAGGGACCATAGCCAGTATATTATCTAAAAAATATAATTTGGTAAATATCGATACAGGAGCAACTTATCGTTGTGTGGCATTAGCTAGTTTACGAAACAATTTATCTTTAAACGATACCGAAGAAATAATTAAATTATCTAAAGAAATAGATATAAAAA
>ENA-ORPD01002691-ORPD01002691.1-human-gut-metagenome-genome-assembly--contig:-NODE-2691-length-10462-cov-7.738541_pt1 | contig 10462 bp, 9 predicted proteins | sample MGYA00242143_ERZ509076 | MGnify/ENA primary metagenome ERZ509076 (study PRJEB26280, sample SAMEA2338706) | human gut metagenome | biome: human gut; feature: human-associated habitat; material: faeces... | reverse complement strand
CCGCACGCCGCGCCGCCAGGGCCTCCTTCGTCCGCATCGGGATCAGGCTGCGCTCGATCTCTGCAACCAATCCGAAGGCGAAGCAGAGCACCTTGCTGTTGATGCTGTCGTCGAAGGCGTATCCCTCCTTCGTGCTGAAGAGCCGGATCTCGCGCCGCAGGCACTGCTCCATGATCGACATGATCTCGGTCAGCGTCCGGTTCAGCCGCGAGAGCTCGGTGACGATGAGCGTGTCGCCCCGCCGCAGGCGTTTGAGTACGCGGCCGAGCTTGCGTTCGCGGTTGCTCTTCCGGCCGCTGGCCGTCTCGGTGACCCAGCGGTCGACCGTCAGACCGTGCCGCTCGGCGAAACGGCCGATCTCTTCCCGTTGATTGCCGATGTGCTGCTTCTCCGTGCTGACTCTCATGTAGGCTACTGTCATAAGCGTGATTTTATGCGAAGATAACGGCTTTTCCGAAAACAAAAAACGGGCTCGACTGCCCGCTGCGGATCAAAAAACGTTCGTATAAATACCGGAAAACCAACTCCGTTGATTACTTTGCAAAGATAGGATTATTCGCTGAATTTCAAGCCCCGATGCGCCAAAAAGAGCAAAATGACGCCGATGCGGATTTATACGAACCTTTAATTCCGCGGCGGTTCCGACGTGTCTCCGGGCACGACGTCGCACCGGCGGGGAGCAGGTGAAACCGTCAACGAAGAAGCAGATGGGAGGATTCTGGAACAGAGAAAAGAACACGACGCAGACCCTGTCGGATCTGATCCGCGGGTTGCAGCATTCGGTCAATGCCGCCATGGAGATGGTCGAGACGCGGAACGTCGAGCTGCTGGGCCGTTATTTTTCGCCCGAGGGCGACCCGCTGACCAAGCGGCTGAACATCGACTCGCAAACGGCGGTGGATGTGCCGCTGATCTCGATCGTCAACCCCTCGACGGTCAACATCAAGGAGGTCGAGATGGAGTTTTCGGTGCAGATCAACTCCTCCGACCTGCGCTGCAAGCAACCCCAGAAGGGGTTTCAGGCCGGGGATCAGCAGGCGGCCTTCGACAATAGGCTGAAGCGGTCGAGCCTCGAAATCAGCTTCGACGGCCAGAAGGATCTCTCGCGCATGCAGGTGCGCATCAAGTTCGAGGCGAAGCCCATCCCCGAGGGGTTGTCGCGCACGATCGACGAATACGACAAGACGATCATGCCCTTCACGCGAGTGGGGGAGAATCAATAGTTTTTCACTCCAATAAATTTTTACGATCATGGCAGACGATACCAACGTAGCAAGCAAATTTTCGGGTATTCCCATCGCCGAACTCATCGCCGCCCCGCTGACGGCGGCCTGCGACTCGCAGAAACGGCTCGCACAGTCGGCTTTTGAATTCATGACCGAGATCGGTTACAGCGACGCGTCGAACCAGACGCCGCGGCTGTTGAGCTTCCAGCTCGAACGGCCCGTCGAGGGCTCGGCCTCGACGCAGACCGTGCAGGTCAATGCGCCGTTCCTCGGGCTGGTGCCGCTGCCGTCGCTGCTGATCGACGACGTGCAGATCGACTTTCAGATGGAGGTGACGTCGACCGAATCATCGACACAGAAGAGTGACAGCGAGGCAAGTACGAACGTCAATTCAAGTTTCAAGTTCGGTTGTTTCGCCAGCGGATCGGTCAGCGTGAGCGGCAAGGTCTCCTCCTCGCGCGAGAACACCCGTTCGACCAACCAGACGGCCAAATACCAGGTGCACGTCTCGGCGCGCCAGCAGCAGCCGACCGAAGGGTTGAGCAAGCTGATGGACATCATGGCATCGTGCGTCGAGCCGGTCAAGCTGGGCGAATAGGCCGTTGACGAAAGGCAGGGATCATGTCGTCATCGTTTATTCGATCGCTGCTCCTTGGCGGAGAACTGCGCATCAACGAGCCAACGCTGCATGCGGCGTACTTTGACCGCTGGTTCTGCGATAAAGTCAATTCGTGCAATGGACCGGCCAAACAGGTGTTCTCTCAGCGGGGGCTGCCCGTCATATTGAACAATTGTCCGCTCGATGCGGTAATCTGGCAGGAGGAAGTGATCGCCGAATACGAGACACAACGCAAGACCGATCTGGTGAGCTTCAACTTCTCGGGTTGCCTGATGGCCGGCTATGAATACAAAGGTGGTCGCCGTGCGGCGCACATCCATGCCGGTGGCGGTGAATACCACGATTGCAAAAAGGCGTGGTGCGAGTATGTTCCGTCGCTTGATCGCTCCCGCATGGGGCGGTTCGTCCTGTTCCGACCCGACGGCGATCGGCGGGAGAGGCTTATCGCAAAGCTGCGCAGTGACCGGGTCCAGTTCGACGACGTATCAGTCATGGGAGTCATCACCGCCACGTTTGAATGTTACTCGGTCGGCCTTGTGCTTCAGACCTGTGATAACATGCAGCTTTGGCAGGTCGCCTTTATCGAGCAGCACCTGGCCCCGACAACCTTCGAGAGCTATGCGGAAATACTGCGCATCGAGTCATCCCTCTGGGAGCAGTTTTATTGGAACCGGATGCCCGTGCGGGAGCTGAGGCTCGACCGGTGGCGCCCGTGGAAGATGAATCTCTTCGGTCTCTGAAGACCGGATCCGCGGATGGCCGGCGCCTCCTTACCCTGAAAGCCGGTCTCCGATCAATGCAAGACCAGGCGGCTGCGGATACCCGCAGCCGCCTGGTCTTGTTGCGGAGGCGTTGTCAGAGGATGATTTCGTCCTCGATCGAGCCCTGATCCTCCCACCCCCTCGATGATGGCGTCGCCGAACTCGATCCGGCCGTTCCGAACCGTGAGGGTGACGTGCAGCTGCCGTCCGCCCTCTATGCGGTCGATGCCTTCGGCCAGCTCGCCGAGCGAAATCCGCCGGATGTCCGCTCCGACATGCAACTCGAGCGAAACACCGTCGGTCGGCTGCGGCACGAGCAGGAAGCGGACCTCCCGGCCCGATTCGGTGAAGGTAGCCTGCCGCGTACCGGCGGGCGTCAGCGTCCCGGCCGCCAGATCGACCGTGCAGGTGGACTGCGCCGTGCAGCGCGTCTCGATGGCGTCGAGTGCCACATCGGGGTCGCTCGTCTGGTAGGTCATGACGAGGCGGTGCATGGCGTGGCGGAACGACAGGTCGATCGTCCGCTCCGTCCCGGCACTCACGCCGGCGGTCCGGGCCAGCAGCAGGTCCTTTTCGGCGGCCTGCTCCAGATCGAAGTCGAAGCGTCCGTCTACAAGCTCCTGCTCGGGGTAGCAGGCGGCGAAGGTAAGCGTCGTGCCCGGAGCCGCAAAGCCCAGCTCGCTCCAGTCGAGCGTCGTTTGCGGCGTGTAGCCAAACTGTGCCGCGTCGTCGCTTACGAGCAGCGTCAGGCGGTCCGTGTCGGCGAAACGGCCGCTTCCCTCTTCATCGAGCTGCGGGGCGCGGGTCAGGGGTTCGATCGTCGTGGCGATCGCGATGCGCTGCCGTGCGGGGTGTTCCTCCCGCTTGCATCCTGCCAAAGCGACGGCGGCCAGGAGCACTGTGGTGCAAATCAGTCTGTTCATATTGTTCGGATTTTCTTGTTTCGCATGTGGTTTGCAGCTCACTCCGCCACGACATCGGGAAAATGCTTCGCCCAGATGTCGCGACGCAGATCGACCGAGCAGAGCCGCGTCACCTTGTTCTTTTTCTTCTCGATGCCCTCTTCGTTGTCGAGTCCCTGCAGGTAGGTGCACTCGCGTGTACCGAGCTCGGGGATGGAGTTGTCATAGGCATAGACGATCTTCTTGCGGCAGATGACTGCGCCGTTGGCATCCTGGTCGGAGTTGTTGTTGTCGCAGTAGTAGATGTGCGAGACGCGGCCCTCGTCGTCGAACTCGACGCCCCAGATGGTCATGGCGTGCATGCCCGTGCCGGTTCCGTTGATGTCGTATATCGTAAATCCGATCGCTTTCCGGTTCAGCAGGGCGTCGATGATGAAGTCGTTGAACTGCCGCGAATCGGGGTTCGACGGCGAGTCGGTCGCTATGATGTCCGATTCGGAGAAGACCTCGCTGAAGAAGCCGTGGAAGCCCCGGATCGTCGGGTAGGCCAGCAGGTCGTCGTTGCCCGTGATAAACCAGTTTACGCCGGCCGATTCCCAGCTGCCGATGTCATAGAACGAGTGTTTGAAGAACTCGAAGACGGGGCCCGGTTCACGGTCCCGCCCGAGTAGAGGGGCTTGAAGTCGGGAGCCGGACGTTCGTAGACGCTTCCGTCGACCGTCGACGTGACGCTCGACCCGTATTCGCGGTCGTAGGCCTCGATGTAGGCCCGGTTCTGGTTCATCCACCAGATCAGCATGTTCGAGGCCGAAGCCGCCCAGCAGAGGTTGCCGTCGTTCTCGTCGTAGTTCATCGACTTGTTGCAGTCGTACCAGCCGCACCCTTCGGCCCAGGTCAGGTACTGCGACTCCTCGATGGTCAGGTCGTAGCGGAACCAGGCACCGGCCGGGAACTCGTTCACGAAGATCGGATAGCTGGGGATGTTCTCCTTGCCCGGGAAGTCGGGCGCATGCACGCCGTAGACCCAGCGGATTGTCCCCGCAAGCTCCGGAGCGGGCTCTTCGGCGCGGAGGTTGAGCCGGAGGGTGGTCTGCTTCCCGGGTTCAAAGGTCTCGAAGGCCTTGCCGTTGAGCGTGGCGGGGGCCTCGTAGCGGATCGTCCGTCCGTCGGCGGAGATCTCCAGCCATGCCTCCTCCCCGTCGCGGTAGGGAGCGGTCGGCTGCGGCCAGATCAGCGCCGTGAAGCTTCCGTCTGCCGTGCTGTGGGGCGTGATCCACGAAAAATCGTCGCCGGTTGCCGCAGCCTCACCCGTCAGCAGGTCGATGCGGCCTCGCGGCAGGCTCCGGATGCGGAGCGCCGCTTCGTCGGACCCGGCGTCGAGCCGAACGCGCAGGCGGTGCAGCGCGTGCCGGAAGGTCAGTGTCGTGCGGTAGCTGTCTGCTGCGAGGGTCGTGCGGGCGAAGAGCAGATCGGTCCCGGCCGCATTTTCGTCGGTCTGCTCTTCGGACAGCGCAAGCTCCCGGGCGCGGGGATTCTTCGCCGCATTGTCCAGAGCGGGGTAGTGCGCCGCGAGGGTCAGATCGCCCGTCCCGAATTCGCTGCGCTTCAGCCGCGGGAGCCACTCGCCCGAGGTGCGGGTCAGTTCGCGGTAGCTTACCGTCTCTCCGTTGTCGATGAACAGTCCGATCCGGTCCCCCTCCGTGAAACTCCCGGCGCCCGAATCGTCCATCTCGGCCCGGGTTTCGGCCCGGGCGAAGTGCAGGCTGATGTAGTCCTCCGCTCCGTCGAAGCGCTCCTCCGACATCCCGGTCCGGCGGGCTGTTGTCAGCAGGGCGGGGATGCACCACCATACGGCATACAATAGCTTTCTCATCTTGTCTCTTATTGTCGGACGCCGCGCGCCGGGCCGCTCTTCGATTCGCTCCCCGGCGGCGCCGTATCCGATGATTCCGGCGGCGAAGATACACGAATCCGCCGATTCTGCAAATTCGGGCCGGGTTCCGGACCGGCCCGGCGCGTCCGATCGGTGCCGTTGCCGCCTGAACGCATACGCAAAAGGAGGTACGAAACCATATTCGTACCTCCTTTTCCACTTGTGTCCGCTGTCCGGTCCTGCGCCGCCTGTCCGATGCCCGTCCTGCCTGCCGCCCGACCGGCGTCCGATTCTGCGTCTCCTGTCCGCTGTCAGGCCTGCCTGCCGCACACGGATTGCCGGTTATTTCCGGCTCTCCTCGATGAGTGACTGGATGCTCTGGATCAGCATCGCTACGGCGACCGAGTTGAAACCGCCCTCGGGGATGATGACGTCGGCATACTTCTTCGAGGGTTCGACAAACTCCTCGTGCATGGGTTTCACCGTCGTGGTGTACTGCGTGATGACCGACTGCATCGTGCGGCCGCGCTCGCAGACGTCGCGCAGAATGCGGCGCGCCAGGCGGATGTCGGCATCCGTGTCGACGTAGACCTTGATATCCATCAGGTCGCGCAGCTCCTTGTTTTCGAAGATCAGGATGCCGTCGACGATGATGACCTTCGAGGGCTTGACGCTCACCGTCTCGGGCAGGCGGTTGTGCTCGACGAACGAGTAGACCGGGTGCTCGATCGGCACGTTGTTCTTCAGCGCCTTGATGTGGTCCACGAGCATCTGCGTGTCGAAGGCCTGCGGGTGGTCGTAGTTGAGTTTCGTGCGCTCCTCGTAGGTCAGTTCGGGGTGTGCCTTGTAGTAGTAGTCGTGGCACAGCGTGACGACGTCGTCGCCCTCGAACGCCTCCTGGAGACGCTTGACGAGCGTCGATTTTCCCGAGCCGGTTCCGCCGGCAACTCCGATGACGGTAACTTTCATAGGTTCACGGATTAATGGTTGGTTATCTGAAGAAAAGGATCACCTTTTCGGGGTGATCCTTTCGCGCTTCCTTATGCGTCGATGTTGGCGTAGTGGGCGTTCTTTTCGATGAACTCGCGGCGGGGCGGCACGTCGTCGCCCATGAGCATCGAGAAGATGCGGTCGGCTTCGGCGGCGTTCTCGATGTTGACCTTGCGCAGGATGCGCGTGTCGGGGTTCATCGTCGTCTCCCACAGCTGGTGGGCGTTCATCTCGCCGAGACCTTTGTAACGCTGCACGTGGGCGCCCTTGCCGAACTCCTCGGTGACGGCGTCACGCTCCTTCTCGGTCCAGCAGTAGCGCTCCTGCTTGCCCTTCTTGACCAGGTAGAGCGGCGGAGTGGCGATGTAGACGTGACCGTTCTCGATCAGCTCCTTCATCTTGCGGAAGAAGAAGGTCAGCATCAGCGTGGCGATGTGGCTGCCGTCGACATCGGCATCGGTCATGATGATGATCTTGTCGTAGCGCAGCTTCTCGAGGTTCAGGGCCTTGCTGTCCTCCTCGGTGCCGATCGTGACGCCGAGGGCCGTAAACATGTTCTTGATCTCCTCGTTCTCCCACATGCGGTGCTCCTGTGCCTTCTCGATGTTGAGAATCTTGCCGCGCAGCGGCATGATCGCCTGGAAGTTGCGGTCGCGGCCCGACTTGGCCGTACCGCCTGCGGAGTCTCCCTCGACGAAGAAGATCTCGGCGATCGAGCGGTCGCGGCTCGTGCAGTCGGCCAGCTTGCCCGGAAGTCCGGCGCCCGAGAGCACCGTCTTGCGCTGCACCAGCTCGCGGGCGTGGCGTGCGGCGTGGCGTGCCGTGGCCGCAAGGATCACCTTCTGTACGATGGCCTTGGCATCCTTCGGGTTCTCCTCGAGGTAGTGTCCGAGCGCCGTGGTGAGCGCCTGGTCCACGGCGGCGGCCACCTCGTCGTTGCCGAGCTTCGTCTTGGTCTGTCCCTCGAACTGCGGTTCGGCCACCTTGACCGAGACCACGGCCGTGAGGCCCTCGCGGAAGTCGTCGCCGTTGATGTCGAACTTCAGCTTGGCGAGCATGCCCGAATCCTCGGCGTACTTCTTGAGCGTGCGGGTGAGCGCGCGGCGGAAGCCCGTCAGGTGCGTGCCGCCCTCGACGGTGTTGATGTTGTTCACGTAGGAGTGGACGTTCTCCGAGAAGGAGTCGTTGTACTGCATGGCCACCTCGACCGGTACGCCGTTCTTCTCGGTGTCGAGGTAGATGATCTGGTCGATGATCGGGGTGCCGCGCGTGGCGTCGAGGTACTTCACGAACTCCTTGAGGCCCTCCTCCGAATGGAAGTGATCCTCACGGGTATGGCCCTCCTCGTCCTTGCGCCGGTCGTAGATGTTCAGGCGGATGCCCTTGTTCAGGAAGGCCAGCTCGCGCAGACGCAGCGCCAGCGTATCGTAGTTGTATACGGTCGTATGGGTGAATATCTCGGCATCGGGCTTGAAGGTGATCGTCGTGCCGCGGTCCGAGCAGGTGCCGACGACCTCGACCTCCGAGGTGGGCTTGCCCTTGCTGTAGGTCTGGCGGAAGATCCTGCCGTCGCGGTGCACCTCGGCGATCAGCAGCGTCGAGAGGGCGTTCACGCACGAGACGCCCACGCCGTGCAGACCGCCCGAGACCTTGTAGCTGCCCTTGTCGAACTTGCCGCCGGCGTGCAGCACCGTGAGCACGACTTCGAGCGCGGATTTGCCCTCCTTTTCGTGGAAGTCGGTCGGGATGCCACGGCCGTTGTCCTTGACGGTGATGGAGTTGTCCTCGTTGATCGTCACGTCGATGTCGGTGCAGTAGCCCGCCAGCGCCTCGTCGATCGAGTTGTCCACGACCTCGTAGACCAGGTGGTGCAGACCCCGCTCGCCGATGTCGCCGATGTACATCGCGGGGCGCTTGCGCACCGCTTCGAGTCCTTCGAGGACCTGGATATTCGATGCGGAATATTCTTCCGGCTGTTTGTTCACGTTTTCTTGTTCGGTACTCATCGCTGTCATTAAAATATCGTACAAATATAGCGTTTTCCCCCGATATTTCCAATTATTCGGAGGAATACGTCGCCGAAAATCGTCGTCTGCCGAGCCCGCCCGGAGGGCCTACGAGAGTTCGGCCTTGAGGTCTATTTCGCGGATGTGGCCCTGCGCGAAGAGGATGGCGCGCGCGGGGTAGTTCTCGATCAGGGAGGTGTTGTGCGTGGACATGACCACGGCGCACCCCTGTGCGGCGATCTGCTGGAAGAGCTGCATGATGCCGTCGGCCGTCAGGGGATCGAGGTTGCCCGTCGGTTCGTCGGCCAGCAGCACCCGCGGGTCGTTGAGCAGGGCGCGTGCGATGACCAGGCGCTGCTGCTCGCCGCCCGAGAGCTCGAAGGGCATCTTGTAGCTCTTCGAGCCGAGCTGCACGACGCCGAGCACCTTGTCGATCCGCTCGCGGATCTGCGACTCGCTCTTCCAGCCGGTGGCCTTCAGCACGTAGTAGAGGTTCATGAAGACGTTGCGGTCGGTGAGCAGCTGGTAGTCCTGGAAGACGATGCCGATGCGGCGGCGCAGGTAGGGGATCTGCCTGCGCTTGAGACGGCGCAGGTCGAACCCGGCGATGCGGCCCTCGCCCGTGAGCAGGGGCACTTCGGCGTAGAGCGTCTTGAGCAGCGAGCTCTTGCCGCTGCCCACACGCCCGATCAGGTAGACGAACTCGCCCGGCGCCACGTTGAGATTGACCTCCGAGAGGACCATCTCGCCCTGCCGCATGAGCTTCTCCTCCGAGCCGCGCCCGAATACGCTGTCGGCATGGTATATGGCCACGTTGCGAAGGCTCACCACGTATTTTTCATCCATAGTCGTCGCACGTTTTTTCGGAAAACAAAGATACGCAAAATATCCGGATTTGCAATCTTCTGCCGGCGGCGGAGGCGTGTCGCACGATATTTCGCGGTCCGGTGCATGGATTTTCGCAAAAAAGCGCTATCTTTGCCGAGGTTTCGACAGGCTTTGCGCCGAAAAAAACGGGGGGTGCCCGGTTTTGACAGCAGGCAGAGTTTGATTGTAAGCACGCCGAGCGCTGTGTGGCGGCTCGTAAATCCCGACGCTCGAACTACAAATGGCAATAACAGCTACGCACTCGCTGCCTAATTTTCAAGGAAAATTGGCTTAATCGCCGGACCCCAGGAGGCCTGGCGACGAGTATCCCGGAGAGATGTTCCGCTCCTTAATGTCTTTCCATACGGGGTATCAACTCTTTGGAGATAGTGCGCGGGGTGTCCCGGACCGCGTGCGAAATTCAAGGGACTGGGCCCCGTGTTCGGTTGCCGTCTGCCAGGCACGGGGAGGAGGATCAAACGACGGATAAGCGTGTAGAAAGCTTTCGGGTTCCCTGTTTGGACGCGGGTTCGACTCCCGCCACCTCCACAACCCCACGTCGGCATCATTCTGATATTCAACGTGATGCCGATTTTGCTTGCGGGCTGTTGTATTGTTTGTTGTATTATTTTTGGCTTCGGCGCGCCCGATCGCATCCCCGACAGCCGGTCTCTTTCCGTCGTTGCGCGCTCTTTTTCGGGAAAAAAGGCGGCAAATCCCGCCGAAAGTCTTACATTTGTCTTCCGAGAGAAACCCTTATACGTTTATGACAAGGAAAATACTGCTGCTCGGCTCGGGAGAGCTGGGCAAGGAATTCGTGATTGCCGCGCAGCGGCTCGGCCAGACCGTCGTGGCCTGCGACCGTTACGCCGGGGCCCCGGCCATGCAGGTGGCCGACGCTTCGGAGGTCTTCGACATGCTCGACGGCGATGCGCTGGCGGCCGTCGTGGAGCGCCACCGCCCCGATATCATCGTCCCCGAGATCGAGGCGATCCGCACCGAACGGCTCTACGACTTCGAGCGCCGGGGCGTGCAGGTCGTGCCGAGCGCCCGGGCCGTGAACTTCACGATGAACCGCAAGGCGATCCGCGACCTGGCGGCCAAGGAGCTGGGGCTGAAGACGGCCCGCTACTTCTACGCCAAAAGTCTCGATGAACTGAAGGCCGCGGCCGCCGAGATCGGCTACCCATGCGTCGTCAAGCCGCTGCTGTCCTCCTC
>ENA-ORPD01002689-ORPD01002689.1-human-gut-metagenome-genome-assembly--contig:-NODE-2689-length-10473-cov-5.806873_pt1 | contig 10473 bp, 9 predicted proteins | sample MGYA00242143_ERZ509076 | MGnify/ENA primary metagenome ERZ509076 (study PRJEB26280, sample SAMEA2338706) | human gut metagenome | biome: human gut; feature: human-associated habitat; material: faeces... | reverse complement strand
AGCTCCTTCAAGGTCTCGCCGAAGGCGGCGGCCTTCTCCGCCCGGGGCCCCAGGGTGCCGTCCATGTTCTTGGGATAGCCCAGCACCAGCTCCCCGACCCCGTGCTGGGGGATGAGGGCGGCGATCCCCTGGGCCACCACCTCCGGCCGGCGGCTGTTGATAACGGTGGAAAAGCCCGCCAGCGTCCCGGTGGCGTCGGAAATGGCAATGCCGGTGTGGGCGTCGCCGTAGTCTATGGCCATGATCTTCATGGGAAGTACCTCGCTTTTTTGTCATTCCCCTCTATCATACACGATTTTTCCCCGGCCTGCAACAAAATAAAGACGGTCCAAAAAGGGCAAAGCCCTTTTTGGACCGTCTTGTCAAAAATCTTTTTTGACAAGCTGCGTTTTTATTCCTCCGCCCCGGCGGCGGGCAGGGTCAGCGTCACCTTGAACAGGTCCCCGTCGATGGTCAGGCGGAAGCCGCCGCCCTGCAGGGACATGAGGCTGGTGGCGATGGACAGGCCCAGGCCGCTGCCCTCGGTGGAGCGGGAGCTGTCCCCCCGGACGAAGCGCTCCGTCAGCTCATCGGCGGATATATTCAGCGGATACCGCGAGATATTCTTCACGATCATCCGGGCGGTGTCCCCCTCCCTCTCGGTGGTGAGATACACCCGGGTGCCGGGCATGGCGTATTTGCAGATGTTGCTCATGAGGTTGTCCAGCACCCGCCACAGAAGCCGCCCGTCGGCCATGGCCCAGGGCGACGGCTGGCCCAGGGACAGCACCGGCTCCAGCACCTGCTTTTCCAGTCTCTGCTGATACTCGCCGCACACCTGGCTCAACAGCACGTTCAGGTCCGTGGGGGCCAGGGACACCGGGATGTTCCCGGTGGACGCCTTGGAGGCCTCCACCAGGTCCTCCGTCAGCTTCCGCAGCCGCTGGGACTGCCGGTCCAGCACCTCCAGGTATTCCCTTGCGCTGTCGGAGGGCATCTCCTCCTTTTTCAGCAGGTCCACATAGTTGACAATGGAGGTCAGGGGCGTTTTGATGTCGTGGGACACGTTGGTGATCAGCTGGGTTTTCAGCCGCTCGGACTTCATCTTCTCCTCCACCGCCTGCTGGATGCCCTTCTGCACTGAGTTCAGATTGGCCGCATGGCGCTTCAGCTCCGGCAAAGCCCCCCGGCTCAGGGTGATGGGGTGGGAGAAGTCCCCCTTGGCCAGGCTTTCGCCCCCCTGCTGCAGCTTCCGCAGGGCCAGCACCTGCCACATGGCCGCCCCCAGAATCAGGATATGCAGCGCCAGATACACCGCCAGCTCTGCCTCGTTGAGATCATACGCAAGCATCAGCAGCTCCGCCGCCATAAGGGCGACGAGCACCGCGGCGGTTTTCCAGGTAAGGGGCAGACTCAGCACCAGCACCCGCAGGTGCCGCCAGGCCCAGACCTCCCCCCGGCTCAGCAGCCGCAGCAGCCGCAGCACCACCAGGTCCGCCAGCACCATGCCGGCCTTGCACCGGGCCGTGAACGCCAGGATGAACAGGTACGCCAGGGCCACGAACACGACCTCCCCCAGGACGGACGAGGGGTAATACGAAGCATTCTCATAGATCAGCCACTCACCGGCCAGGGCCAGCACAAACACGTCCAGGGGGATCCGGTCCAGCCAGGTCAGGTGGACGCCCTCATGGCCCGGCCAATGCCCCGCCGCCGACAGAGAGAACAGCAGCGACCCCACGGCCACCACCGCGCACAGGACCGTCACCACCCACAGCCGCACCGGGTGGGGATTCCAGACATCGTAAAAATATACCATTATCAGCTCACTGACGCCGTTTACGGCGGCAACTCCGGCCAGAGGCGTCAGCAGGAAGGCCAGGGCCTTGGCCCATATGGCGCTCAGGAGCTTTTTCACTGTGCCGTCCCCTCCATTTTATACCCCTTGCCCCAGACCACCTTCAGATACCGGGGCTCTGCGGGGTTGATCTCGATTTTCTCCCGGATGTGCCGCACATGAACGGCCACGGGATTGTCCGCCGCCGGGTCCTCGTGCCATACCCGGCGATAGATCTCGTGGGGCGAGAACACCTTCCCCGGGTGCTGCATCAGAAGCCGCAGAATGTCGTATTCCAGAGGCGTCAGGTTCACGGTGTCCCCGTCCACGGTGACGGTTTTGGCGTTGTCGTCCAGGCTGACCCCGCCGATGGTCACGGCGGAGGGGGCCGTATGGCCGCCGCCCAGGGTCATATACCGCCGCAGCTGGGACCGGATCCGGGCCAGCAGCTCCACGGGGTTGAAGGGCTTGGTCACATAGTCGTCGGCCCCCATGTTCAGCCCCAGCACCTTGTCCGTATCCTCGGACTTGGCCGTCAGCAGGATCACCGGCAGGTTGTGGCTCTGCCGCAGCCGGGTCATGGCGGTGATGCCGTCCATCCCCGGCATCATCACGTCCAGCAGGATCAGGTGCACCTCCTCCCGGTCCAGCAGGCGCAGGGCCTGATAGCCGTCATAGGCCGTCAGCACCCGGTAGCCCTCGGCGGACAGATAGATGTTCAGGGCCGACACGATGTCCTTTTCATCGTCGCAGACCAGGATGGTGTACATGGTGATCGCCTCTCATTTCTCGGATTGCACCGGCGGCAGACTGCCGGTCAGAAGGGCAGCAGCTCCTCCCGGCCCCGGCCCCGCAGGGACGCGGCGCTGACCCGGTGCTCGATGGGCTTCCACTCCCCCTTGCTGAACAGCGCCGCAAAGGAGATGGGAATATAAGTAAACATAAACAGTGGGAAGGTGAAGGCGTACAGAACCTTCTTCACCGCCTTGGTATGGATGCGCTTCCACTCGGTAACGGTGGTGATGGCCCCCAGGACAAACAGGGTCAGATACATATTCAGCAGCATCTGCCCCACGGACCACAGGGCAATGGTCAGGTCCTCCCCGTGGACGGCCCCCAGAATGGCCGCCGTCACGTTGCAGACGATGGCCGTGGCCGACAGGACGAAGGCCGGCATAATGGCCGCCGCCATGTCGTAGCAGGAGAAGCTCCCCCCGGCCGCGCCCCGCAGCAGCTTGGCGCCGTAGCCCCGGAATACCTGCAAATACCCCTTGGACCACCGCAGCCGCTGGTTCCAGGACTGGCGGAAGGTGGTGGGCTGCTCGTCATACAGCACCGCGTCGGGGCAGAAGGCGATCTTCCGGCCCCGGGTCACCTGGTCCACGGAGAACTGGATATCCTCCGTCAGCAGGTGGAAGGGCCAGGGGCCCGTCTCCTCCAGCACCCGGCGGCTGAACAGGAAGCCGGTGCCGGACACGGCGCAGCTGGTGCCCAGCAGGAACCGGGCGTGGTTGAGATACCGGCTCTCCCGCAGGAACCACAGGGCATAACCGGCGCTGATCCAGTTGTCGCCGTAGTTCTTGCTGTTGCGGAAGCTGGTGACGATGTCGTGACCGTCGGAAAACGTCCGGTTCATGGCCTCCACATAGTTGGGAGCCAAAATATTGTCCGCGTCAAACACGAAGTATCCGTCAAATCCTTGGGGATAGTCCTGCTCCAGGTGCTCCAGCAGCTCCTGCAGGGCGTAGCCCTTGCCCACCTGCACCTGGTTGAACCGCTCATACACGTTGGCCCCGGCCACCCGGGCCACCATGGCCGTGTCGTCGGTGCAGTTGTCCGCCAGGACGAAAATGGACAGCAGGCTCTGCGAATACGTCTGCCCCCGAAGGCTGGCGATCAGGTCGCCGATGACCCGCTGCTCGTTCCGGGCACAGATCAGAACGGCGTACCGGTTGTCCTTGGCCGGGCCGTGGGGCCGGGCCTTCCGCAGCCAGGGCACCGGGATATACAGGAACTGATAGGTATAGCAGACGAAGAAAATAACCGCTATGACAAAATTGATGGTTTTTAACGTTTCCATAGGCGCTTTCCTTTCTCTGTGCGTACAGCGTCAAGTGTATCAAGATAATTGATACACCAAGTGTACTACATCTCCTCCGTTCTGTCAAGTGCGGAACGGAGGACGGCTGGATATGAGATGCGGCTCATCTATCCCGGTTTATGACGTCCAGTATAAAGAAAAACACTTAAAGAAACAAGGGGGGAACCTTTAAGATTCCTTAAAGATGGTATAACAGTTTTGTCACCCGGCCGTCACAGTCCGATTTTTCGGACAGCGACCCTGGTATACTGAGGGCACAGTGAAAGAAATTGAGTCTGTCGAAAAACTCAGAAATCTTCCGTCATCGGCAAGGAAGATAGTTACGAAAGAAACCCATCAGGGGTGTCTTTCGTTTGCAATCACAGGTTTTTCGGAACTTTTAAGTTCTGAAAAACCGCACACAGATTGTCAAAAAAGTCTTTTTTGACAATCTGTGAAATCCCAGTGGGAGGTTATGTTATGAACAAGTTTTACGATTATCTGATGCCCGATATGTCCCTGCCCGCCATCGGGGCGCTGGTGCGGTATATCCGCCGGTTCACGGCGGCCATGGGCGGCGACATCCCCGTGGAGGGCCGGATGGGACGCTACGGCTTCTGCGCCGCCGGCGACAGCCAGCAGGTCCGGGTATACTGGGTGCAGGTGGGCCGCCAGCGGATCCCCGTGGACGCGGTGATCTGAGGCATAGGACGCGCCGGGCGGCGCATAGGCTGGGTCTGAGGTGGGGACGATGATGTGCCGATTTTCACAGCTGCGCCGCAAGGAGGTCATCAACATCTGCGACGGCAGCCGCCTGGGCTGCGTGGGGGACCTGGAGCTATGCATCCCGGAGGGCACCGTCAAGGCCCTGATCGTCTTTGGCCCCTGCCGGTTCTTCGGCCTGTTCGGCCGGGGGGAGGACTACTACATCCCCTGGGACTGCGTCCAGCGATTCGGGGAGGATATCATCCTCATCGACAAGCCCTTCCAGCGCCGGGAGGGGGAAAAGAAAAAGCGGCGCTGGTAAAAAAAGCGGCTGTGCCTTTTGTAGCACAGCCGTCTTTTTCAGTCTGTCAAAAAGTCTCGCTGAGCTTGCCGCCCGCAGGCGGCAAGCCTTTTTTGATGAAGCTCACAGCACCTTGGACAAAAAGCTCTGCAGCCGGGGGCTCTGGGGGTTGTCGAACAGGGCCTGGGGCTTGTTTTCCTCCATGATGACCCCCTGGTCCATAAACAGCACCCGGCTGGCCACCTCCCGGGCAAAGCCCATCTCGTGGGTGACCACCACCATGGTCATGCCGCTCTGGGCCAGCTCCTTCATCACGTCCAGCACCTCCCCCACCATCTCCGGGTCCAGGGCGGAAGTAGGCTCGTCAAACAGCAGCACCTCCGGCTCCATGCACAGGGCCCGGACGATGGCAATGCGCTGCTTCTGGCCGCCGGAAAGGCGGGAGGGGTACTCCCCTGCCCGGTCCGCCAGGCCCACCCGCTCCAGCAGAGCCATGGCCCGGGCCTCCGCCGTCTGCTGGGACTCCTTTCTCAGCAGCATAGGGGCCAGGGTCAGGTTCTTCAGCACCGTCATGTGGGGGAACAGGTTGAACTGCTGAAACACCATGCCCATTTTCATCCGCTGGCGGTTCAGATCGGCGGCGGGGTCCGTCAGGTCCACGCCGTCCAGGAGGATTTTCCCGCTGTCCGGGGTCTCCAGCCGGTTCAGGCACCGCAGAAAGGTGGATTTTCCGCTGCCGGAGGGGCCGATGATGCACACCACGTCCCCCTTCTCGATGTCGGTGGAGATGCCGTCCAGCACGGTGACGCCGCCGAAGCTCTTGTGCAGGTCCTTAACGCTTATCACTTCTGCGCAGCCTCCTTTCCAGCAGTCCCAGCAGCTGGGTCATGCCGATGACCAGCACCAGATACACCACGGCCACCAGCATCAGGGGGTTGAAGGAATCATAGGTGTTGTTGCGGATCAGGTTCCCGGCCCGGGTCAGGTCCTGCACCGCCACATAGCCCGCCACGGCGGTCTCCTTCAGCAGGGCGATCATCTCGTTGCCGATGGCCGGAAGGATGTTCTTCATGGCCTGGGGCAGCACGATATGCCAGGCGCTCTGCAGCCGGGACAGGCCCAGGCTGCGCCCGGCCTCCATCTGGCCCGGGTCCACGGCGGCGATGCCGCTGCGCACCAGCTCCGCCACATAGGCCCCGGAGTTGATGCCGAAGGTGACGATGCCCACCACCAGTCCGTCGGAGGACTTGAGAATCAAAAAGTAGAAGATCAGCAACTGCACCACCACCGGGACGCCCCGGATCACCGTGGTATACACGCTGCACAGCCAGCAAAGGGGCCGCAGCAGGCGGCTGTCCTGGCCGCAGTACTTGATCATGGCCACCAATGACCCGATGACCACGCCGATGACCAACGCCCCCGCCGTAATAATCAGGGTGTTCTTCAGCCCGTCCACCAGCAGGAGATAGCGCTGCTTCTCCACAAAGGTGGTCTCCAGCTGGGCCAGCCACCGAGCAAAGAACTGGCCGATACTCTGCAAAGCTTCCATCAGCTCAGGGGGGACACATACACGGTGTCATACTCCTGGAAAATCTGCTCCACAGTGCCGTCCTGCAGCAGCTGGCTCAGGGCCTGGTTCACCTGGTCCACCAGGTCGCTGCCCTTGGCAAAGGCCAGGGCGTAAGGCTCGCTGGTCATGGCCTCGTCCAGCACGGTGAGGTTCTGCTCCCCGGCCATCTTCACGGCCACCTCGTTGTCCACCACCCACGCGTCGGCCTTGCCGCTGGTCAGGGCGGCCTGGGCGTCGATGTTGGAGGCGAAGGACAGGATCTCATACCCGTTATCCAGGCAGTAGGTCTCAGCGGTGGTGCCGGTCTGGACGGCGATGGTCTTGCCGGTGAGGTCGGCCTTGCTCTGGATGTCGCTGCCGGGGTTCACCACGATCACCTGGTTGGCCAGGAAATAGGGGTCGCTGAAATCGCAGTTTTTCAGACGGTCGGCGGTGATGCTGATGCCCGCCACACCGGCGTCATAGCGCCCGGCCTGGATGCCGGGGATGATGGAGTCGAAGTCCACCTGCTCCCACACCAGCTCCATGCCCAGCTTGTCGGCAATGGCCTGCATCAGCTTGGGCTCGATGCCCACGATGTCGCTGCCGTCCAGGGACTCGAAGGGCGGGAAGTCCGGGCTGGTGGCCACCACCAGCTGCTTCTTTTCGCTGCCGGTTTTGGTATCGGTGTCGGTATCGGTATTCTTGCTGCCGCAGGCGGCCATGGTCAGCAGCATGGCGGCGGCAAAAAACAGGCTCAGGAATTTGGTAAAATATTTCATATCAATATCTCCGTTTCTTTCATGTATGTTGTTTGTACAGGGTCAGGGTCACATACATGGTCGTCGTCGGAGAATGGTATACATAGTCATATAAATGCCCTTTCAGTGAATAAAAATTAAAAAAACAAACGCGATTACGGATAAAGATACTATCACACCGACCCGGTCATGTCAAGTGTTAGTCAAATAAAAATACAAAAAATCACCCCTGACGCATTTTTATGCGTCAGGGGTGCATATTCCGCCTGCGTTATTCCTGGGGATTGGGGATGGTGACGGCGATGCCGTTGACCTCCACCCCGTCGTCGGCGGGGATGAGGATGAACCGCCGCCCGTCGATGATCCGGGCCTCCACCATATAGCTGTATTCCGGCGGCACGGTGATCTTCACCTCCGGGGTGGTGATCTGGAACTTCCCGGCCTCGATGATGTTCCGGGGGTTCAGGGCCGCGTCCTGGCCGTACTGCCTGCGGCACTGGTCCTGGAAGGCCTCCACCTTCTCCTCCGGCACGCCGCTGCCGGTGAGCACGTCCCCCACCTCCCGGACGGACAGGGTCAGCGGCTCCGGGTCCCGGCTCTCCTTGTGCTCCTGGATGCGGCCCCGCAGCTGCTCATGGACCGCCTGCACCACGTCATAGCTGCAATCCTTCTCCAGGGTCTCCGTCAGGGCGGCGGCGAACAGGTTCTGCTGCTCCTGGGGGGACATGGGGGCCTCCTGAACGCAGAACACCGCGTCGATGACCTCCTGGTGCAGCTGGGCGGTGTCCTTGCTGTAAAACAGGGCGTTATAGATGTTGGCGGCCCGGTCATCAAAGGCCGGGAACAGGAAGCCCAGGGCCGGGGGCTGGGCAATATGCCCGGTGGAGCTGCCCCGGAACTCCTTGTCCCGGTCGCTGTACTGCAAGGCCAGGGTGGGGTCCTTCACCGGGCATATGGCACACACGAAATAGCGGAACACCGTCTCCGACGCGTCGGGGACCTCCAGATCGTCCCGGCTGCGGTGAGGCACGTCGTAGGTGTCGGCGGCCAGCAGGATCAGATAGCTGCTCTCGCCCATGTCGATGGCGTCGATGATCCGGCGGTACAGGCTCTCCCGGGCGTTGGCGTCCTGCAGCTCCGTCTGGCGCAGGGTCTGGAGCAGGCGGTGCTCGTCGCTGTCTGCCACCTGCCGGGTGGAGAACTCAATGTCGATCAGGTTCCGGCCCAGGGCGCCGGACAGACTCTTTTTCAGCAGATTCAGGTACATCTCCTGCTCCTCCTGGGACAGCAGGCCCAGGGGCGCGTCCACATAGGAGATGATCTGGCGGCTGCTGCTGACATAGCAGCCGTATACCTTGCTGATGGCGGTGCGGTCCGGCTTGAACCGCCGCCGCAGCTCGTTTAGCTCCTTCTGATTCATCCGTTCTTCCTCCCACAGGCAATTTTTCCCCATCATAGCACGATCTGCCCCGCCGGGCAAGAAAAATCCGTCCTTGCAAGCCGGGGCGGTATCTGCCATAATAGAGAAAAACGAGACAAAGCAGGTTTTGCATATGGATACAAACAGCAACCAGGCCCGCCGGGTGGTCATCGGCATCACCGCCCATGTGGACGCGGGCAAAACCACCCTGGCCGAGGCCATGCTCTACCGCACCGGTCGGCTGCGGAAGCTGGGCCGGGTGGACCACGGCAGCGCCGCCATGGACAGCCATCTGCTGGAGCGGGAGCGGGGCATCACCATCTTTTCCAGCCAGGCGGAGCTGCCTGTCGGGGAGCTGGAGGTGACGCTGCTGGACACCCCGGGCCATGTGGACTTCTCCGCCGAGATGGAGCGGACCCTGTCGGTGCTGGACTATGCCATTCTGGTGATCAGCGGCGCCGACGGCGTCCAGGCCCACACCCGCACTCTGTGGCGGCTGCTGGAGCTGTACCGGATCCCCACGTTTCTTTTCGTGACGAGAATGGACTTCGGCCGCTGCGGCCGGGGGCAGATGATGGAGCATCTGCGCCATGAGCTGGGGGAGGGGTGCGTGGACTTCACCCCCGCAGACCGGGAGCGGCGCATGGAGCAGCTGGCCACCTGCCGGGAGGATGCCCTGGAGGCGTATCTGGACGGCGGGGAGGTCCCCGACGCCCTGGTGCGGCAGCTGGTGGGGCGGCGGCTGGTTTTTCCCTGCTGGTTCGGCTCCGGGCTGAAGCTGGAGGGCATCGACGAATTTCTGGAGGGGCTGGCCCGGTATGTGGAGCCGCCGGTGTATCCGGAGACCTTCTCCGCCCGGGTGTTCAAGATCAGCCACGACCCCCAGGGCAAGCGCCTGACCCACCTGAAGGTCACCGGCGGGACCCTGCGGGTCCGGGATGCCATTTCCTACGGCGGCCGCCAGGAAAAGGCCGCCCAGCTGCGGATCTACACCGGAGGCCGGTTCCGGCCTGTGGACCAGGTTCCCGCCGGCGGCATATGCGCCGTCCAGGGACTGACAGCCACCTGCGGCGGCCAGGGCCTGGGGGCGGAGGAATCCGGCATCCGGCCGGTGCTGGAGCCGGTGATGCGCTATCGGGTGGCCCTGCCGCCGGACTGCGACAGCCGCACCCTGCTGCCCCAGCTGCACCAGCTGGAGGAGGAAGACCCCCAGCTGCGCTTCACCTCCCACGGAGGGGAAATTCATGTGTCCCTGATGGGCCGCATCCAGGCGGAAATTCTCAAAAGCCTGGTGTCGGAGCGCTTCGGCGTGGAGATCGAGCTGGACCGGGGCCGGGTTTTGTATAAGGAAACCATCGACGGCCCCGTGGAGGGCGTGGGCCACTTTGAACCCCTGCGGCACTATGCGGAGGTGCATCTGCTGCTGGAGCCCCTGCCCCAGGGCAGCGGCGTGGTGACGGCCACCCGGTGCAGCGAGGACCAGCTGGACCGGAGCTGGCAGCGGCTGATTATGACTCATTTGCAGGAGAAGGACCATCTGGGGGTCCTCACCGGCTCCGCCATCACCGACGTGAAGATCACCCTGATGTCCGGCCGGGCCCATGTGAAACACACCGAGGGGGGCGACTTCCGCCAGGCCACCTATCGGGCGGTGCGCCAGGGGCTGAAAATGGCCCAGAGCGTACTGCTGGAGCCTTGGTATCAGCTGCGGCTGGAGCTACCCCAGGAGCAGGTGGGCCGGGCCATGTCCGATGTCCAGCGGATGGGAGGCAGTCTAGAGCTGTCCGAGACTATGGGGGACCAGTCTGTCCTCACCGGCTCCGCTCCCGTCTCCCAGGCCC